>Ga0206971_10231_pt1 | contig 19750 bp, 18 predicted proteins | sample Alteio_BWOrgHeat_85_FD_152917 | JGI IMG/M metagenome (GOLD analysis project Ga0206971, IMG submission 152917) | Enriched cells from forest soil in Barre Woods Harvard Forest LTER site, Petersham, Massachusetts, United States -... | ecosystem: Environmental > Terrestrial > Soil > Temperate forest >...
TCCAGCGATAACCGGGGCCATCCTTTTACCATTTTAACCCGGTTTGGGCAGACGGACAGTACCGGCAATAAATTTTTGGCCGAAGGCGGCCCACAACTCGGTACGTTTTGTTTGCCGGGATACACGCCCGAGCAAATACCGGCAGGAGCAACCAGCTCGAAACTAATAGCGCCAATTACCGCAGGCGTAGGTTTTTTGGAGGCGGTGCCCGATACGGAGATTATCCATATGCGCAGGCTAATGAAAATAATCCCGACGGTGTTCGCGGGCATCCTAACTACAACACTGTGCCGGCGTACGTAACACAGCTGCCGGGTTCGGTTCAACGTTCCGATGGAAAGTATATCTGCAGGTTCGGGCGCAAAGCTTCAACTTATAGCCTGTTTCAGCAAGTGGCGCTGGCCTATAATCACGATATGGGTATCACCTCCAGCTATATGCCGGTAAACCCATACAATTACCTCGATCAAAGTACGCCCGCTATCGCATCGACGCCTGAAGTGGACAACAACACCTTTTATTCCGTTGTATTTTATGTTACCTGTCTGCAAACGCCGATACAGCGAAATCCGGCAGACCCGACCGTACAGGCCGGTTTGCAGAAATTTATCAGCATCGGCTGCGAAACCTGCCACAAGCAAACCCTTACAACCGGTTATTCGCCTATTGCCGGGTTGTCTAATCAAACCATAAATCCGTTTACCGATTTGCTGGTACATGATATGGGACCAGGGCTGGACGATGGCTATACTGAGGGCGATGCCAAAACATCGGAGTGGCGCACCACACCGCTATGGGGCCTGGGACTTGCGCCGGGCGTACAGGGCGGCAGCGTTTACCTGATGCACGATGGAAGGGCGCACAGCATTCAGCAGGCTATTGCCCTGCATCGCGGCGAGGCTGCGGTAAGTTCCGCAAGATTCAGCAAGTTGTCACCACAGGATCAGGCGTCGGTAATCGCGTTCCTTAAATCTCTTTAAGAACAGGGTATGGAAAGAAAAGAGTTTATCAAAAGCTGCGGGTTTGCCTGCCTTGGCGGATTACTGCTGACCTCGGTGTTCGAAGGATGCGCAAGTAGTAAAATGGTCACCGGTACGATTGAAGAGGCGGACCTGGTGGTGCCGGAGAGTTCTTTTACCATCGAAAAGTCTTCCTTTAAAAAATATATCGTGGTGCAGCACGAATCGCTGAAATACCCGGTTTGTGTATATCGCTTCGGGCCGGCGGAATATACTGCGCTTTTGATGCGCTGCACACACCAGGGGGCAGAATTGCAGGTTTTTGGCGACAGGCTGGAATGCCCGGCACACGGCAGCCAGTTTGATGACAAAGGGCAGGTAAAAAATGGCCCCGCCGATACCAATCTGCGCACTTTCCCGGTAACAGTTCAAAATAACACCATTCACATCTCGTTAAAATGAAAATTTCCTTACTTATACCTGCAATCGCTATTGTGTTTTTTTGTGCCGATCCAGCTTTTTCACAGATTGACAGCACTTTATTGAAATCCACCCGCCGGGATACGGCAAAGCATAATTTAGCTATGGATGCTATTTACAATCGCCCGTTCCTTAAAGCAGGGAAACTGCCGGTGTCCATCGGCGGATATGTGGAGGCCGATTGGCTGTACACCAATACATCGGGCATCTCCATAGGCAACCAGTTCCAGTTCAGGCGATTCAGTCTTTTTGCGGCCTCTACTATCGCTAAACACATAAAGTTTTTGTCGGAAATTGAGTATGAGGACGACCCAACAGGTGATGCCGACGGTGTTGCCGGTCCGGAATTCGGTATTGAATATGCGGCACTTGATTTTGAGTTTGACCCTTTGCTCAACTTGCGGGGTGGCCTGGTATTAAATCCCATTGGCGCATTTAACCAAAACCACGACGGGCCAAAGTACGAGTTTACCGACCGCCCCATCGCCATGAGCCAGCTATTGCCGGATACCTGGAATAATCCCGGCTTTGGCTTGTACGGTAAAAAATATAACGGTCACTGGATGTACGGCTACGAATTTTATGTGACCGGCGGATTTAATGATTCCATAGTTGATAATACCTTCGGCAAAACGTATTTGCCGGCTGCAAAAAGCAGCATTACCCGGTTCAGCAGCAGCGCCAGCGGCGAGCCTTTGTATACGGGCAAGTTATCGGTTGGAAACGACCAGGTAGGGGAACTGGGCCTGTCATATATGGGTGGTGTTTACAATACATGGGAGATAGAAGGCGCGCAGGTTGACAATAAAAGAAGTGTGAATGTATTCGACGTGGATTTTAACACCACTATCCCGCACCTGAATACAGCGATAACCACCGAATGGGCCTGGATATTTGTGGATCTGCCGGCTGACTATACCCCCCAATATGCCCATAAACAGTACGGCGGGTATGTAGATGTAGTGCAGCCTGTTTTTAAGGGTAAGGTATTGGATTGGGACAATGCCGTTATCAATATTGCCGTAAGAGGAGAATATGTTGACTGGAACGACGGCAATTTTGCAGCAACAGGTCAGCGGATGTACAACGATGTTTGGAGCGTTATGCAGGCCATCAGCTTTCGGCCTACGCCGCAAACCGTTTTGCGCCTGAATTATCGCATACAAAACCAAAGGGATATTGTAGGCAACACTATCGGTGCATCTATTGGACCAACACGAGGATTAAGTTTTGGGATATCGACTTATTTTTAGGGAGCCCGGCGTTTCAACTAAAATAACGCTATAAAATTAAACCACAAAGACCGCTAAGAACACGCAAAGAGCACAGAGAACAAAAATGATAAACTATTAATGCGTTTGGGTCTCAATGTCTTTGTAGTAAGATTTTAAGCAGTTTAGTTGTACGGAAGATTGTTTTAACGACGAAGTTGCCGAAGCGTTCAAAAAGGCCACAAAGCTAAACACCTTGGGACGTTTGCGGTTTTCCATTTTTGACCTTTGCGGTAAAAACCCCCGATCGTACTTTAAAGCGTATTTGTTGCTACTATATTCCATAGTCTTATTCAAAATAATTTGAATATGTCCGCACATAAACCTGCGTTTTTTAACTTTTTTTAACCAAATTCAATTTCATATTTTCACGATTTATTCATTTTTTATGCGTTTTTTCGCGTACAGAAAATAAATTGTAATTTTATCCGATGCGTCTCCCCTGGTTCATCTTGTTTTGTCTTTTGTGCCCTGCAGCGGCACTTGCACAGTACGGCAGTATTACCGGCGTTGTTACCAGCGCCGAGTCGAAAAAACCCATAGCCGGCGCAAGTGTTTTTTTGAGCAACTCATCCGTTGGGACGGCTTCCAGGGATAACGGCGCATTTACCCTTGCTAATGTTAGGCCCGGACAATACACGCTTGTTGTGAGTATTTTAGGATTTCAGGACTACGACAAGACGGTATTGGTTGGCCCCGAGCCCATGAAGGTCGACGTGGAAATGACGCCAAAGCCGCTCGAGCTTCGCGAAGTGGTGATCTCGTCGCCTGCGGATTGGAAGAAAAATTACGAAGAATTCAGAAAGAATTTTATCGGTGTGGACGAAAACGCAAGGCTTTGCGAAGTGCAAAATCCACACATCCTGAATTTAACCTATAATCAAACCAAACAAATATTACATGCCGATGCCGACCAGTTTTTGGTGGTAGAAAATCAGGCGCTGGGTTACCGGATTAAATTTTTAGTGAGAGGGTTTGACGTTGACCACATCAACAATATTGTAAGCAGCAACGGCGACCGGGTTTTTGAAGAATTGCCCGGCAGTGCTGCACAGAAAAAAAAGTGGCATGATGCCCGTGAAGCAGTTTATTACGGATCGGCGATGCATTTTTACCGGTCAATCATCGCACAGGCCTTAACAAAGGAGGGTTTTCAGGTTTATACGCTGAAGCGCTATCAAAACCCCGAAAGGCCGGACGAAGAAGTAATTAAACGTGGAATTAAGATTGCCCAGCAGATGCAAAGACGCGACTCGTTTAATTACTATGTCGACCTGGAAAATAACGTGCCGAGATGGGTACACCAAAGTTTAGTTAAACCCGCATTAGCGGAGTCGGACCTTGCAAGCCATTATAATAACAACGGTTTATTCGTGCTTCATTTTGATGACTATTTATATGTCGTCTACACCAAAAAACGTGACGAAACGGACTATAAAGACATTTATCGCCCTTTGGATATGCCCAATTATGAAATCAGCGTTATAACGCCGATTGGCGGTTTCCCGATATTTGATAACAACGGTATTGTCGTCGGCAACGGCGGGCTAACGGAGGGCACCTGGGCAAAGTCCAGGTTGTCTGATCTCCTGCCGGTTGATTATGTGCCCGACCTGAAATAGATCGGTTGGGCATTGGTTGTTGGTCATTGGTCATTGAATGTCGTTTACTTAAGGGTGCTCCTGGGCATTTTCGCCTCATCCTAAACGGGGAAGCCCTCACTCATCCTTCTCCAAAGGAGAAAGACTTCGATTTACAGCGGAAAACTGCATTTTTTAAGCCCCTCTCCCTTGGAGAGGGGCTTGGGGTGAGGCGAACGCAATGCCAAGCATAAATACTAATTCCTTAAGTAAACGACATTGATTGGTCATTGGTCATTGGTCATTGGTTACCGATTATACAATGCGGTTTACTTATGGAAGGGTAGTGGCAGCGATGATCAGGCATCTTTAATTTAACTTCGTCATCAGTCAAATTGGCGGACCTCAGCTGCAGCTTCTTTCAGACTTTGCTGACATTGCGGACTTTCGGACTAATCTTCACAAAACCACTTAAAAAAGCTACTTTTACACCCGAAAATTGTTATGAAAATTATCTATCAAACCTGGTGGAAAGTATTAGCAGTACTCATCATACTCTACACCTTAATTGCAGGCTTTTTGCTTGACGTGCCCCGCCTGTTTATCCTGCACGAAACCATTAGAAACGTTTATTTTCATGTGCCGATGTGGATCGCCATGTTCACGGTTTTCACCATTTCGGTGATTTATAGCATCAAGTACCTGAATACAGGCAATGAGAAATATGACCTGGTTGCAGTTGAGTGTGTAAATACGGGGACATTCTTTTATGTTTTAGGGCTGGTAACCGGAATGTTGTGGGCGAGATTTACCTGGGGCGCATTTTGGAGCAACGACCCCAAGCAAAACAGCGCGGCTATTGCCTTTTTATTGTATTGTGCCTACGCTGTTTTACGAAACTCGATAGATGAAGAACAAAAACGGGCGAAAATTTCGGCCATCTACAATATTTTCGCGTTTCCCATCATGGTGGTGCTTATAATGATATTACCCCGTATGACCGACTCGCTGCACCCTGGTAACGGGGGTAACCCGGCATTCGGAAAACTGGACATGGACAACCACATGCGCGTTGTACTATACCCTGCTTTTATTGCCTGGGCGACTATAGCTGTTTGGATAGCATCGCTGCGTTATCGCATCCGTTTAATTGAATATAAAAAGAACGAAATAAATTAACATGAAGAAAATATTGCTTTCTGCACTTTTGCTGGCGAGTTTTATTACAGCATTCGCGCAGCAGAATGGCCCGGTTGATATGGCCGATGAGATGCGAAGCTCGGGTAAGATATATGTAGTAATTGCTACGATCACGATAATTTTTATTGGTTTGGCCATTTATTTGTTCTCGATTGACCGGCGATTAAAAAAAATCGAAAAGGACAAGTAGTTCAAAAAACAGGTTTAAATGGTTTAAACCTACATTTCAGTGTCAGAATGTGGATAGGGTGTTTATAGGTGGATAATAAATTTGCGAATATGATAAAAAATGTGCCAAATTTGCCTCGTTTTTTAACAATTTAATAATTATTAAATAAAATTTATGGCTACTTTAAGTATGGTTGCTGATCAGGAAACACATTTTTTCAGGGACGTTTGCGAAAATTTTGATTATGCAGCTCAGTACACTAAACACGATGCAGGTCTGCTCGACCAGATAAAATCGTGCAATAGTGTTTACCGGTTTCGGTTCCCTATACGCAGGGGAAATGGTTTTGAGGTGATAGACGCCTGGCGTGTCGAGCACTCGCAGCACCAGTCGCCGACAAAAGGCGGTATCCGCTACAGCGACATGGTTAACGAGGATGAAGTTATGGCGCTGGCGGCATTAATGACCTACAAGTGCGCAATTGTAAATGTTCCTTTTGGCGGCGCAAAAGGCGGCATAAAGATCAACCCAAAGAATTATACGGTCCAGGAACTGGAGAACATTACCCGCCGCTACACGGTGGAATTGATCAAGAAGAACTTTATTGGCCCAAGTATCGATGTTCCGGCGCCGGACTACGGGTCGGGCGAACGCGAGATGAGCTGGATAGCCGATACTTATGCCACGATGAACCCGGGTCAGCTCGATGCAATGGGCTGCGTTACCGGCAAACCAATTGCATGCCAGGGAATAGCCGGTCGTAAGGAAGCAACCGGCAGGGGCGTGGCAATAGCCATCCGTGAGTGTGTGAGCGTAGCGGAGGATATGCACAAGATTGGCCTGATGCCTGGTATATCAGGAAAGAAAGTTATTGTACAGGGATTAGGGAACGTAGGCTACCACTCTGCTAAGTTTTTGGCGGAATTTGGTGCGCTGATTGTTGGACTTTGCGAATTTGAGGGCGCTATTTACAATGCCGATGGGCTGGATATCGACGCTGTTTTTCAGCATCGTAAAATAACCGGATCCATCCTGGGTTATCCCGGCGCAAAAAAAGAGTTCAAAAATTCAATGGAAGGCCTGGAGCAGGAATGTGATATCCTGGTTCCCGCTGCCCTGGAAAACCAGATCACCATCGCTAATATTTCGCACATAAAGGCCAAAATTATTGCCGAGGGCGCCAATGGGCCAACCTCGCCCGAGGCGGAAGCTGTATTCTACAAAAACGGCGGCATTATTATTCCAGATATGTATTGCAACGCAGGCGGTGTTACCGTATCGTATTTTGAATGGCTGAAAAACCTTTCGCACGTAGCGTTCGGGCGTATGAATCGCCGTTTCGAGGAAAACATGAACCTTAATTTGGTAAACATGGTGGAAGGCCTTACAGGTGTTGCTTTAACCCCGATGCAGCGTTCGACTATCATAAAAGGGGCATCAGAGCTTGAGCTCGTTAATTCGGGTTTGGAGGATACCATGATCCGGTCTTACCACGAGATCAGGGAGACTTATAAAAACACCGATAAGATCGATACATTACGTACTGCGGCGTTTGTGGGAGCGATCAACAAAATCGCGGTATCGTACCAGAATTTAGGTGTTTGGCCGTAAATAAAAAAGTCCGAAAAGTCCGAAAGCCCGGAAGAAAGTCAGAGGTTGGAAAATATCCTGGTTTTTTCGGGCTTTCGTTTTTTAGCGTTGTTGTAACAGGCGGATAACTGCACTGCTTTTGTACCATAAAAAAGGCGCCTTGCTTACGCCCGGCGCCTTACCCTAACTAACAACCGATAATGAAAGAATCAATCAATGGTATGTTATGCCGGATCACGGCATGTTTTTCACGGTATTCCTGATTTATCTTCTTATAAAAAGATTCTGCAGCACGAATTCCGGTTAAAATTAACACCCTTTGCTGTAGCCGGCAATAATCCATTTGGATAGTTTTTTTATGAATAATTTCTGTTCAATTTTACTCATTGGCGTTCAGATACTTGTTGGCAAATATTATTATATTGACCGGGGGGAATGTGTCATACAAAAAGTAAAATGTACCGGATTAAATTATGTATTAGCATACTTTTAGGCTTTATCCCGGTTGCCCTGATTGCCCAGGGTAAACCGGGCGTACTTTTAAAAAAATGCCCGGTAAATACCATCAATTATGAGCAGGGACTTTTAAATAACGAAGTAACTTCTGTTATAACCGATTCGCTGGGGTTTACCTGGGTGAGTACGATTATCGGCCTGCAGCGATACAATGGGTACAACCTTGAACGAATCAACCCGGTGATCGGGCAGGATACCATCAGGATAAAAACGCCGGTTTACTTTTTTAATTTGCAAAACGGCCGTTTGTGGATAAGCTGTAAAAAAGGAATTTTGGAATACGACCCGCAGACAAACGGCTTTAAAAAAATAATTTCCGGTATTACCACAAATGATGAGTACTATTCCATTGCACCCGTAAAAGAGACGGCCGAAGGGGTGTGGTGTGTAGAGCGAAATAAAGGACTTGTATTGTATGATCAAAAAGGCCGGGTATTAAGTGTCGATCATAGCATAGCCTTAAATGATATCGACCAATTGTTCGGCCGGTTCAGCTGGCTGGCAGCAAGTAACCGGAACTTTATTTTTTTACGGGATTCAAGCCACAAAAAACTTTTGGAGTTCAGCATCAGCGAACGCCGGTTAGTAGCCAGCCGCGATATGCATGGAATTATCTTTGATGCCTGCTGCGATGAAAATACGATCTACGTCAATACTGCTGCCGGTATTGCTCATTTTGGTATTCCCGGCTGGCGGCTTTTGAATCAGTGCTCTTTTAAAGATATTAACGATGGGACACTGTCTTCCAGCCATTCACAACTCGTAAATAACCGAAGGCTGCTGGTTAGCGTTAATGGTTATTTATTAGAATACAGCCCCGACCTGAAGCGAACAAAGATGTTTACCCGGGTGGATGGTTCGCCCCTGCTGGTAACCGGCGACATTTTCGGCATTTACTACGATAAATTTGAACGAATATGGCTCGTCACCAATGACGACATCAAGCGTATCCAGGATCGCGATATTCCGTTTGCCTATTTAAGGTACCCGGCGGGTGCTAATAATTTCGTGCGCAGCCTGTATTTTGACGAAGACAAAAAGCAGTTGATAGCCGGATGCTTTGGCGGCGGCCTGCAGTTGTATGATAGCCTGTCGAACCCCGTATGGAAATCGCCGCTGATTGCCAATGAGGTAAAGGATATTCTTGCTATCGAAAAATTGAGCAGAGATAACTACCTGGTAATTACCTGGCAAAAAGGCTGGTACCTGCTTAATTTATCAACAAGGAAGCTGACCCGGATGGCCACGCCGACAAGTGACTACGGCGAACTTTTGCTTAATAATGCCTTTGCAAATAATATGGAACGCATTAATGACAGCACGATAGTAGTAGCCTGCCAAACAACTGTTATTAAATGTGTTTTTAAAGACAACAAGATAAAAACGATCAGCCAGCTGGTGCCCTATGAGGTTAATGGCAACTCGTTCAGCAGTTTTGTTTATTCAAAAGATGGTACGCTTTGGGTGGGATCTGTTAATGGAACAATCCTTAGAAGACATAAGGACGGCGCCATCGATACTTTTCATTTGCCGGAAGCATTCCTGATAAGAAGTATGACCGAGGATGCCCGCGGAAACATATGGGTTGGCTCCAACAGCGGCTTGTATGTATACGATGCGAAGGCTAAGCTGGTGGCTAGTTTTTTTAAAACCAGCGGGCTGCTTAACGACTGTATTTACAGCCTGTTACCTTTAAAGAATGGCGCCGCCGTTTTTGCCGGCAGCAATATGGGTTTGGCATACATTGACCTAACCGGCGGCATAAAAAATTACACCAAGGAATTGGGATTGCAGGACAATGAGTTTAACACCGATGCGGTTTGCCGGACGGCCGACGGTAAGTTTTATTTTGGCGGTATCAGTGGTATTTCTGCTTTTTACCCGGCTTCCTTAACCGAGCTGATGAAAAAGCCGGTACTGAACGTGACCAGGCTTGTTGTAAACGATTCGAGTTTTAATTCGTCGGCAGGGATATGGAAGGGTGATACCATTGATTTAAAATACGACCAAAATCACCTGCAATTTGATTTTGCCGCAATGGGCTTGCTGAGCGCCGACAAATACCAATACAGGTATCGTATAGCCAGCTTCGAAAAAAAATGGCAAAACACTTATCAGCCTACCGGCATCAGGTATACCCTTTCGCCGGGGACTTATCGCATGGAGGTTAACTGCGTTAATGCCCTGTCGGGGCAGGGGCTAAACAAGGTATTGACCATTATTATTCATCCGCCATGGTGGCTAACCTGGTGGTTTTTAATGATAATGGCCATAGTTGGCGTCGCGATCGTGATTTGGACGGTATCATTTTACAATAAACGAAAGTTCAATCGGGAATTGCAGGAACTGATGATCAAGCAAACGATCCAGACAGAAAGAGAACGCATCAGCCGCGATCTGCACGATAATTTAGGCGCCCAGGCAAATGCAATTTTTTACGGCACCGAGCAATTAAAAAAGCAGAACGGGCACGAACCCGGCCTGGTTGACGACCTGCATGATACTGCCGGCGATATGTTGACCGTATTGCGGGAAACCTTGTGGGCCATGCGGATCACCCAGGTTGAGGCGGCTGAGCTTTGGCTGAGGATATTAAATTTCGCCAAAAAAATGGGCCCCTATTATTCGCGCTTAAAAATTGAAATAAACGGGACGCCGCCGCGGCTTAGCCTGAATGCGTCTATGGCGCTTAACCTGGTGCTCATTGTACAGGAAGCGATTACTAACGCTATCCGGCATGCCGATGCATCAATAATAACCATTTCCAGTTATAACGGCGAAAAATCGTGGCAAATTGAAATAGCCGACGATGGAAAGGGATTTGATCCCGAATCTGCCGGGAAAAAGCGGGAGAGTTATGGCATTGAAAATATGAAAGAAAGGGCAAATCAGTCGGGTATCGCATTCCGGATAAATACCCTGCCCAGGCACGGCACAAAAGTTTTCCTGGAGATTGGCTTAAACAATATGGAACCGCACCTTAATTAAAAAATGATATGATCAGGATTGGCATTGTTGACGATAAAAAAAATAACCGCATTATCCTGGCCGATAAGCTGCGCAGGAATGACCTGTTCCAAATTGTGCTCGAAGCCTCGAATGGCGAACAATTCCTGGAGAAAATTGAGGTCCAGAAATTTGATGAGCGCCCGGAGATAGTGCTTATGGACCTTGAAATGCCTGTAATGGACGGCATTGTTACCATTGCTACCGGTTCGTCGCTTTATCCGTCCATCAAGTATGTCGTGCTCACCATTTTTGATGATGATGACCGGATATTTAACGCCATAAAAGCCGGCGCATGCGGTTATGTATTAAAAGAAGAGAGCAGCGAAATCATTGCCGATTTGCTGGTCAACCTGTGGCAAAACGGCGCCGTACCCATTTCGCCCAGCATCGCTTACAAGATATTGCAGATCATCCAGCAGGAATCGGTAACAAAATCTGCGTCATCTCAAAAATCCGACGACAATATTTTTCAGCTCAGCGAAAGAGAGAAAGAGATTTTAAAGTCGTTATGCCAGGGATTGGAATATAAGGAAATAGCCGACCATTTATCAATAAGCCCTAATACGGTTAAAAAGCACGTTATTCATATTTATGAGAAACTGCATGTAAACAATAAAGCGCATGCGATGCGGATAGCTTACACAAGAAATTTATTATAGCTGCCGGGTCAGGAAAGTCCGAAAGTCCGGAAAGACCGAAGGGTGCGAAAGTACGAACGAAGAAGTCAGCTGCGATTTTTGTGTTGCTTTCGCCTTTGTTGAAGTTTTCTCCCGCAAACCGAAAATTATTTTGCCGGTAATTGTGCGCTAATGCTTCTGTTCATTACATTTACCGGCAAAAAAATAATTAAATGACGAAAGTGTACGTCGGCGGCTTTAAGCACAGCTTGGATGAAATAGAATTGGCGAAACTATTTATGCCATTTGGGCAGGTTAGTACCATAAAGATGGTCCGCGACAAAAAAACGCGGATTTCCAAGGGTTGCGCATTTATCGAAATGGTTGACCTGGCTGCCGCTGAGGCTGCAACTGAAAGTTTGAACGGCAGGCAAATCGGCACCCGCCAGCTAAAGGTATCAATCCCGGAAGCAGAGCCCGATAAACCGGCAGGCGTTCAAGGGCTTTCCTCAAGTGATTCTCCGGCCGCCAGATATGTGAAAGTGGGAAGGCCCGGCGACCCGGTAAAAAGTAAGAGACCCCGCAGGACGTTTTAAATCCGGATTTTTAATTCCCTCTCTGCCGCTACAAGCCGGGAGGCTCGAAAATCGCCTGCAGGAGCTTGGGCGTTTGCCGCTCAGTATGCCAATGACGAAGACAATTCGCGATAGCTATCTGTTTGTTCCTTAAGGGTTTTAATTACTTGCTCAGCTGTACCAACGGCATCCGCACCCGCTAAAAAGCGCAGCGGTGGCTTCTCTTCATTAGCGATCGTTAACAAGGCCTCCGCAAGTTTTGCCGGATCGCCGCTTTGTTGTCCGTTTGCACCCTTCCAAAATTGCAACTGTTGCCTCCTCCCTTCATCATAATCATCGATGGTGTTTTCGGTGTATTTGGTAGATTCTTCTGTAAGAAGTTCGGTACGAAAGAAACCCGGGTTAACAATGGTTGTTGTAATCCCAAATTGTTCAACCTCGGTTTGCAGAGATTCCATCCAGCCTTCAATGCCAAATTTAGATGCAGAATAGGCGGAACAGAATGTATAACCTACCAATCCGGCAGTTGAGGAGATTGTTATAATATGACCAGATTGTTGTTTCCGCATTATAGGCAGAACCGCTTTAGTTACTTTCATGGGACCAAAGAGACTTGTTGCTACCTGCGATTCGATTTCCGACATGGATAGCTCCTCAAAATAGCCGGCATTAAAATTTGCGGCATTATTGACCAATACATGGATAGCGCCAAACTTTGCTATGGCAGCATCAACCGCAGCTTTAGCATCTTCAGCATCGGTGATGTCCAGTTTTACAACCAGCAAATTGTGATGATTTCCAAGGGCGTTAGCCACTCTATCAGGGTTACGACCTGTCGCAATTACCTTGTGACCGGCTTTAATAGCGGCCCTGGCGATATCAGCACCCATACCGCGCCCAGCGCCGGTAATGAGCCAAACTTTGTTACTATTCATATTATGTAGCTTTAATCCGGCTACAAAGGTCGATATAAGCCGGCAGCGGAGATAAAGAAAAACAAAGGAAAAGTTATAATTTTCAAAGGTTGGCTAATCTTATTGATTTGGGGACGGCCCCGGTTCTCTTTTTAAAGAAATTGTTAAAATATGTCGGATATTCAAATCCAAGCGCGTAGGCTATTTCTGAAATGTTCCAGTCAGTGTGCTGAAGCATGGCTTTTGCCTCGCCGGTGATTCGTTCGGCAATATGACTCGTGGTCGATTTTCCCGTAATTTCTTTCACCGAACTATTCAAATAGTTAATATGAACAGACAGATATCTTGCAAAGTCCTGTGCAGTACGTAACTCCAATGGCCGATCGGCGCTTTCTATGGGGAACTGGCGTTCAAGTAATTCAAGAAATACCGAGGTGATCCGCGCAGCGGCATTACCGTATTTAAAATTATTTTCTGAGGGTTGTATTTTCAATGCCTCATGGATGATCAAACTGATATAATTACGTATAAGTTCGTCTTTATAAGCATATTCCGTGTTTTGCTCGTCTATCATTTTTTGAAACAGCGCGGTGAAAATAATCGTATGCTCTTTTTTTAAATTAAAAATCGGGTTACCTCCGATCTTAAATAAGGGAGATTGCAGCAGGCTTTCAGAACGGTCGCCCAATTTTAAAAAATCCTCTGTAAAGAGACAGGTATAACCGTGATGTTCTACGGCTATTGCCTCGCAGGAATAAGGTATGCGCGGATTGCCAAAAAATAGAAATCTATCTTCGGTTTCAAAGCTCCGGTCGGCGTAATGGAATAAAAAATTGCCAAATGATATATTAATCTTATAAAAATCCTTACGGCTGTAACTATGTACAGGCGAATTGCTGTCGGTTTTATATACCTTGAAACCTTTTAGTTTTAATTCCGCGTTAAAATTCGATGCAGAGACTATCGGTTGCTTTTCCATTTTACAAAAGTAAGAAAAACAAAGATGTAAATTCACGCCGCTTCAAGTGGTCGTTGCGCACATCCGCAGGGCCCGCGTTGCGAGCCATGCGGAGAGGTAGGATGACTCACAGACGCTTCGATTACCTTAAATCCTAAATCGGACATCCGGCGCCTAAATCAAGAACGATTCTAAATAACATTAATCCCTTGCAATAAAAATTATTAGCTTTGCGTTTCGTATTTTTGTTCCCCGGATAATTAGCGTTAAACTGTAATGAAAAAGAGTTCGATTTTTGGTTTGGTGGTTATAGCGATAGCTATCGCGGTGATTGTTGTTGTTTACGCCGGTGCAAGCACTTACGGCTCTTTTAAAGATGCTAAGCAAACTGAAAGCATGTTACGCGTGGTTGGACAGCTGGATAAGCAAAAAGAACTTTACTATGATGCCGCTAAGGATGCCAATTACTTTTCGTTTTATGTGAAAGATAAAAAAGGCGAGGAGTGCAAAGTGGTTTTCAGGGGAACCGAACCACAAGACTTTCAAAAATCCGAACAGATCGTTTTAACCGGGCAAATGGTTGGCGATGAATTCCATGCCTCCGAGATCCTGATGAAATGCCCTTCAAAATACACCAAGGACAAAATAGACGTTACAGACGCCAAAGCTAAATCGGCCACCATATAAGCAGATCAATTTAATGGACAAAGCTTTCCAGGGCGAACACCTTTTACCCGGCCACTTAGGCCAGTTTTTTGTAATCCTTTCATTCGGTGGCGCCCTTTTATCAACCTTAAGTTACTATTTCGCTACAACGAATAAGGATTTGGCCGACAATTCCTGGCAGCGCCTCGGCCGGTGGGGCTTTATTATCAACGCGCTTTCTATCGTAGGGGTAGGCGTTTGCCTTTTTTATATCCTGTATAACCATTATTTCGAATACCATTACGCATGGTCATACACGTCGGTAAACCTGCCGGTATATTACCTGGTATCCGGTTTCTGGAACGGGCAGGAGGGAGGCTTTTTGCTATGGACCTTCTGGCAGGGTGTTTTAGGAATGATTTTGATATGGAAGGCTAAATCCTGGGAAAAACCAGTCATGACAGTGATGGCATTTTCGCAGCTTTGGCTGGCTTCGATGTTGTTGGGGATCGAAATTTTTGGCGCCAAGATCGGCAGCTCACCGTTCCTGCTGTTAAGAAAAGCAATGGCCGATGCGCCTATTTTCTCGCAGCCCAACTACTTGTCGTTTATTAAAGACGGCCAGGGGATGAACCCCCTGCTGCAAAACTATTGGATGGTGATCCACCCGCCTACGCTGTTCCTGGGCCTGGCATCGGTTGTGGTACCTTTTTCGTATGCCGTTGCCGGTTTATGGCAAAGAAAATATAAAGAATGGGTGGTACCCGCTATTCCTTATGCCCTGTTTGCCTGCATGATATTGGGCACGGGCGTAGTAATGGGTTCGCTTTGGGCGTATGAATCGTTAAATTTTGGCGGTTTCTGGGCCTGGGACCCGGTGGAGAATGCGTCGATCTTTCCGTGGCTCATACTGGTAGGCGGCCTGCATGTGCTTATCGTTTATAAAAACTCAGGCCATAGCTACTTTACTGCCGTTTTCCTGGTTTTGGCGAGCTTTATTTTGGTGCTGTACCAGTCGTTCCTGGCGCGAAGCGGCATACTGGGCGACACTTCTGTACATTCCTTTGTCGACAACGGCCTGTTCTGGCACCTCGTGGCCTTTGTCCTGGTGTTTTTAGGTTTAGCCCTATACCTCATCATTTCGCGCTATAAGGAAATGCCCATCAGTAAAAAAGATGAAGAGACGTACTCGCGCGAATTCTGGATGTTTGTGGGGGCTATTTTCCTGGGACTATCCTGCCTTCATTTGATATTAGTTACTTCAATCCCGGTTTGGAACCGGACATTTGGTACCAAATTGGCGCCCCCTATCGACCTGGTTGAACATTATAACATTATCCAGGCCTCGTTTGCGATGGTTATTACGGTGCTGACCGGCTTTACGCAATTCCTGAAATATAAAAAGACCGACACTGCCAGGTTTTTTATTTCAACGTTGGTTTACCTGTTAGTGGCTGTTTTGATAACCGTCCCCGTTGATTATTTCAGCGGACTGTATAAACTGCATTTTGTTTTTCAACTGGTTATGCTGGGTTCTGTTTACAGCCTGTTGGTGAATGGTAAAGTATTGATTGACGCGCTTAAAGGCAAGTTTAAACTGGCCGGCTCGGCGGTGGCGCATATTGGTTTTGGTTTGATGCTGGCCGGCGCTATTATAGCAGCGGGGACACGCGGCCTCGTTTCGGTAAATGAAAGCGGTACGGTTGCCATTGCAGGTTTTGATAAATCGTCCCAGGGCAACAAAATATCGGGCGATTCCCACGAGAATATGATGATCTACAAAAACGAGCCGGTTAAAATGGGCCCGTATATGGTTACTTATGTGGGCGATTCCACTTCGGAGCCTGATCATTTTTATAAGATTGATTACCGGCGGTTTGATGATAAAGGCAAAATGATCGAGAGCTTCGAACTGAAACCAAAAGTGCAGCTGAATGACAAAATGGGGATGACCTCTTCGCCTGATACCAAACATTACCTTACCCACGATTTGTATACGCACGTTACTGCCCTGCCGCAACCAAAGGAGGCGCCTACTGCCGATGCACAGGCAGCGGCCGCCCACGGTGACGCAAATGACGATAAGAATTATGATCCTCCCATCCCGCATGAGATCGCCATCGGTGATACCATCCGCTTCAGGGAAGGCTACATGGTGCTGAGAGCGCTTAAAAAAGAAACTGCAATTCAGAATATACCGATGACCGACAGCGATGTGGCCATAGGGGCGAAGATTGACATCGTTTCGAACAACAAAAATTATAGCGCCGAGCCGGTTTATATGATCAGGGGCAAAAGCGTTTTCGATTTTTCGCGCACGGTGGATGACGTGGGCCTGAAGCTAAGGTTAACCAGGATCATCCCGGAAAAGAACAAAGTGGAAATTACCGTTTACCAGCAGCCCGAAAACAAAAAACCCTGGGTGGTAATGCGTGCGCTTGATTTTCCGTTTATCAATTTACTTTGGTCGGGTACGCTGATCATGATCTTTGGGTTTTTACTGTCCATTTTCCGCAGAAATAAAGAGATAAAGCCGGTATAAGGTCAAGTCAAAAGTCTTTAGTCCTAAGTCCCAAGTCAATTTTATAATTTTCTGACTCGGGACTTAAGACTTTCGACTCAGGACTAAGCGAAATTGTCTCAGCTATTTTACGTCCCCCTAAAACAAAAAGTACCGGCCTTGTTGTATATTTGAGAAGCGAATAAACCACCTCTATTTTTCTTATTGAATATGAAAAAGCTGTTCTTCGTATTTTTCTCTGTTTTTTTCATTTTTACAGCCCGTGCCGCTGACGAACCGAAACCATTACCTATAGGTTCAAGCGCGCCTGATTTTAGCCTCCCCGGCGTCGATGGAAAAACGTATACGCTCGAATCGTTTAAAAGCGCAAAAGTGCTGGTGATTATTTTTATGTGTAACCACTGCCCAACCTCGCAGGCTTATGAAGGCCGGGTAAAAAAACTGACCAGCGATTATGCATCAAAAGGCGTAAGCGTCGTGGCTATCAACCCAAACAATCCATCATCGTTAAGGCTTGACGAATTGGGCTACAGCGATGTGGGAGATTCCTTTGGCGAGATGAAGATCAGGGCCAAAGACAAGAGTTTTAATTTCCCATATTTATACGATGGCGCTACAGAAGTTACCTCCCGCAAGTTTGGCCCGGTTTGTACACCGCACGTTTTTATTTTCGACCAGGACAGGAAGTTACGCTATGAAGGCCGGGTGGATGATACCGAAAACCCTGCAAAAACACCGCATAGCCTGGATGCCCGCAATGCCATCGACGCTATTTTGGATGGTAAGCCGGTGGCGGTTACGGATACTAAGGTGTTTGGCTGCTCGATAAAATGGGCCGAAAAAAGTGTTTGGATTGAAAAAGCAAAAGTGCAATGGGCAAAGGAGCCGGTAAACCTGGATTCTATCGACGACAAAGGCATAAAGGAGCTGTTGAAAAACACTTCGGATAAACTGAGGTTGATAAATGTATGGGCAACCTGGTGCGGGCCTTGCGTAGAAGAGTTCCCGGAGTTTGTGGAGATGAACCACATGTACCGCGACCGCGGCTTTGAATTTGTGAGCATCAGCGCCGACGACCCCGCCCGAAAAGATAAAGCGCTCAAGTTTTTACAGCGCGAAGAGGCATCGGGCCCGAATTATATTTTTACCACCGATGACAAGTATAAACTGATTGAAGCCGTTGACCCGAAATGGGAGGGGGCATTGCCTTATACCATCCTGGTTGAACCCGGGGGCAAAGTGGTGTATGCGCACCAGGGCATTATCGATCCGGATGAATTGAAAAAGATAATTTTTAACGACCCGCAGATTGGAAGGGTGTATAAGGAGTAGTCCGAAAGTCAGAAAAGTCCGAAAGTCAGAAAAGTCAGAAAAGTCAGAAAAGGCGTAAGAAAGAGCGTTGGTGAAATGATATTCAATCGGTGATATAATGAAGCTGTGGATAACGTTTCGGCCAACATAAGTTAAGAACCCATGAATACTATAAACGAAATTGCTACCAGGTTAGCTTCGCTTTGCGAGAAACGTGAATTTTTGCAGGCATACGAGGAATTGTATTCGGAACATGCCGGGAGCATCGACCCGATGAATAAAAATGTGCCTATTTTAGGCCTTGGCGCTTTAATGGAACGGGAGCGGCAGTTTTTGGAAAACGTGGAGATACATGACGTAAAAGTGGCGCACCCCTCGTTCGCGGGGAATTATTTTAGTGTGATCATGTCGCTTGATTTTACCCCAAAGGACCAGGATCGCCGGAAAGTGGAAGAATTATGTGTTTATAAAGTGGAGTTCGGGAAGATTGTGAGCCAGCAGTTTTTTATTTAGGGATTGCACCGGTTATATTTTGATTACACCGATTAGAAATTTATGATTAAAAAATTACTTGTTTTAATGACTTTGGTTATCGCTGCTTATGCGGATTCCTTTTCACAGGATGTGCCGGGCGCAGTTACTTTTCATATTTATTCGTCGCATACTTCTTTTCCGGACAGCGGCCGGATGCATGGCCATTTGTACGACAGTGTTTTATACACTACAGCGGAACATTATAACGACAGTACGGTGCTGATCATCGCGCCCAAAAATCTGGATGCCAAGAAAAAGGTTGATATGGTGTTTTGGTTCCACGGATGGCGCAACAACGTGGATACTGCGGCTGCTTTTTACGAACTTACCAAACAGTTCATCGCGTCGAAACGCAACGCGGTTTTGGTACTTGCGGAAGCGGCAAGGAATTCACCGGACAGCTATGGCGGGAAATTGGAGCGGCCGGGCGACTTTAAGGCGCTGGTGGGCGATGTGATGAAGGGACTAAAGGATAAGGGGCTGGTTGGTAAAGGTTGCAATCCCGGGCATATCCTGCTCGGCGGGCATAGCGGCGCTTATGAGGTGATGGCCATGATCATCAAAAACGGTAATATGCCCATTGATGAAGCCATGCTTTTTGATTCGCTTTACGGCAAGACGGAAATATTTATGGATTGGATAAAAGCGGACAAAGATCATCGTTTCATCCATTTATATACCGACTACGGCTACGGGCCGAAGGAGGAAAGCGCCCGCATGAACAAATTGCTGGACACCGCCGGCATTAAGTATTTTATGGTGGAGGAAAAGGACCTGAAACCCGATATGTATGATAAATACCCGCTGATTTATGTACACAGCCTGAAGCAGCACAATGACATTGTAAACCAGGATAATTTCAGGATGATGCTGGAAAATACGCCGTTTTTAAAGCCGGTGA
>Ga0206971_10232_pt1 | contig 19602 bp, 19 predicted proteins | sample Alteio_BWOrgHeat_85_FD_152917 | JGI IMG/M metagenome (GOLD analysis project Ga0206971, IMG submission 152917) | Enriched cells from forest soil in Barre Woods Harvard Forest LTER site, Petersham, Massachusetts, United States -... | ecosystem: Environmental > Terrestrial > Soil > Temperate forest >...
CCACCATTCCCCGGTTTTCCCTTATTGGCGGCTTCTTTGTAAATAGCTTCCGCCAGCTTATGCGAGGCTTCCGATAAGGCATCTTTTGCCTTCTTCATCGCCTCTACATTGCTGCCTTTGAGCGCGTCTTTGGCTTCCGACAGAGCGCGGTCGATGCCCAGGCGTTCGTCGCCGGACACCTTGTCCCCGTGCTCCTTTAAGGATTTCTCGGTCGCATAGACCATGCTATCGAGTTCGTTTTTGGCTTCAATCTCTTCGCGTCGCCGCTTGTCTTCATCGGCAAATTGCTCCGCTTGCTTCACGAACTTGTCGACTTCGTCCTTGGAGAGTTTGCTGGGAGACGAGATCTTGATCGACTGCTCCTTGCTGGTTCCAAGGTCTTTGGCAGTCACATGCAGGATTCCATTGGCATCCAGGTCGAAAGAGACTTCGATCTGTGGAACCCCGCGCGGCGCCGGAGGAATCCCATCCAGGATGAACTTCCCTAACGAGACATTGTCCTTGGCCAACGGACGTTCCCCTTGCAGCACATGAATTTCCACCGACCCCTGATTTTCAGCGGCGGTTGAAAAGATCTGCGACTTTTTCACCGGCACGGTCGTATTGCGATCGATGAGCGGCGTGCGCACTCCGCCCATGGTTTCAATACCGAGCGTAAGCGGCGTCACGTCTAAGAGCAGAACGTCTTTCACTTCGCCGGTCATGACAGCCGCCTGAACTGCGGCGCCTAAAGCGACGCATTCCATCGGATCGATGCCGTGCTCCACTTTCTTGCCGACGTAATCTTCGATGAACTTCTGCACGATCGGCATGCGCGTCGGTCCACCGACGAGAATGATCTTCGTGATTTCGGAGATCGATCCCCAGGAATGCTTCGGGTTATTGCGCGCGTCCGCCAAAGCATTGTCCACAGGACCTTTGCAACGGTCGATGATCGGCGACACGATGGATTCCAGCTTGGCGCGGGTCAGCTTCTGCGTGAGATGCTTGGGGCCCGAGGCATCCGCCGTAATAAAGGGCAGATTGATTTCGGTTTCCAGAACCGTCGACAGCTCGATCTTGGCCTTTTCCACGGATTCCTTCAACCGCGTCATCGCCAGCTTGTCTTTCGTGAGATCAATGCCGGATTCTTTGCGGAATTCCCCCGCCACGTAATCGATGAGGGCATTATCCATGTCGGTGCCGCCCAGCTGCGTGTCGCCGGAAGTCGACACCACTTCGAACGTGGCATCCGAGCCCGAGCTCGACATATCCATGAGCGTCACATCCAGCGTTCCGCCGCCGAGATCAAAAACCATGATTTTCTGATTTTGGCCGGACTTGTCTAAGCCGTACGCCAGACAAGCCGCTGTGGGTTCATTCACGAGGCGTACGACTTCGAGGCCGGCAATCGAGCCGGCATCTTTCGTCGCCTGGCGCTGATTGTCATCGAAGTAAGCGGGAACCGTGATGACAGCCTTCTCGATTTTTTCACCGAGGTAGGCTTCCGCGTCCTTTTTAATCTTTTGCAGAATAAAGGCCGACAATTGCTGCGGCGTATATTCTTTTCCGCCGACTTGATATTTGTGCGGCGTCCCCATTTTGCGTTTAAACGCGTACAGGGTTCCTTCCGGGTTTGAAACCGCCTGGCGCCTGGCGGGTTCACCCACCAGAAGTTGTCCGTCCTTAGTAATGGCGACATAGGAAGGGAAGGCTTTGCCTCCCAACGTAGTGCCTTCAGCAGAGGGGATGATGCTAGGCTTTCCGCCTTCCATCACCGCGGCGGCTGAATTGGATGTTCCTAAGTCTATGCCGATGATTTTTGCCATGGTATTTTCTCCTTCGATTCTTTCTTATTCTTTATCCGGTTGTTTAGCCACGCCCACACGCACGCGCGCGGGCCTGATGACACGCCCATTAAAACTGTAGCCCTTCTGGATTTCGTCTAGCACCTGGCCGACCTGGTCCTCGTCCACTTCCACCTGATCCACGGCCTCTGCCATGTGCGGATCGAAAGGCTTTCCAACGCCGTCGATCGTGGTTAACCCCTGACTTTTCAGGAAACTGGAAAAATTCTTGTGCAAAAATTCGAGGCCGACCGTGAGCTGCTTAACGTCTTTTGCATTTTCGGCCTGAGCCAAGGCTTGCTCAAAAACATCCACTAAGGACAAAAGCGGCATGAGGACATCTTGTTTTCCCCACTGACGCGATTCCACCTTCTCTTTTTCGACCCGCTTGCGATAATTGTCAAACTCGGCTTTGAGCCGCAGGAGCTGATCGTAATAATCGGCGGACTTTTTCTGCGCCTCTTCCAGCGATTGCTGGAGGATCGCCTGTTCGGCCAGTTTCTCATCCAACTCTGGAGAAACTTCCGTCAGAGGTTCTTGATCGTCACTCATAAGTCACCATCTTCGACAGCATTTGATTAACGATCCGGGTCATCCCCTCGACTAGTGCGATCATGCGGCCGTATTCCATCCGCCGAGGCCCGAGAATGCCGAGGACGCCAATCGTATGGTCTCCCAACTTGTAGGTATTTGAAACCAACGACACGTTCCGAAGTTCCGGCTGCGTATTTTCGGCGCCGATTTTGATCGACAGCCCTTCCTTTTTCATCGCCTTCTCTAAGACGGAGGTCAGAAGATTCTTCTCCTCCACGACCTTCAAAAGTCCGCTTAATTCGTCAAAATCGCCCATTTCGGAAAAGGAGAAAATATTTTCTCGTCCTTCGACATACAATTCGCCATCATTCGACTTCAGGTCAAAGGCTTCCCGGACCAACTCCTGAGCCATCGCAAAGGCTTCGCCCTGCTCCTGCTGGACCGCCTCAATGTGATGCAGGATCTGCGTGCGGACTTCCGAAAGTGGAAGTCCCTTCAAGCGCTCATTCAACATGTCAGAGATGCTGGTCAGCCGCGCGGGAGACAGAGACCGACTCAACTGGACAACACGATGGCGTATTAATCCTGTCTGAGACACGACGACGACTAAAATCTGGTTCGCGCTCAACGGTATAAGCTGCAGGCGGTGCAAAAGACTTTTGTCCAGACGCGGCGACAGGACCATTCCGGTGTAGCTGGAGAGCGTGGAAAGCATGCGTGATGTGGACACCATCAGACCTTCCAGCTCTTTTGAGCGTGCCGAATATTCTTTGCGTATCTTTTCTTCTTCTACCGCCGCCAGGCTCTGTACTTCCAGCAACGAATCGACGTATAACCGATACCCTTTATCGGAAGGCACTCGCCCGGCGCTGGTGTGCGGCTGAATTAAATAGCCCTCTTTCTCGAGGTCCAGCAACATGTGACGCACAGTGGCGGACGAAAGACCAAAATTGTATTTATCAACGATGACCTGGGAGCCAACCGGCTTGCCGGTCCGCATAAATTGATAGATGACGGCTTGGAGAAGCCGTCGTTTGCGATCTTCCGCTGTTTTGGGGTCTAAGACTCTCACAAAAATAGCACTCCTTTAGGTTGAGTGCTAATACTATATCAGGATGGCCTTTCCCTGTCAATATGCCCAACGAATAGCCTTCATTTATAGCGTGGATTGGCTTTGCTACTTATTGGCCGTCGGCGACGAACTTCAGGACCCCGCGAACCCACGCATCCCATCCGGCCAACAGAATTAAGGTGTGCTTTTCACTTTCCCATTTACGAGCGGTCACCTCGAGAATGGCAGGAATATCCAGACCGCATTGGTTCATAAATTCACGTGTTCCCATAATGATGGCTCGCGGCCGCTGCTCATCCGGTAGCTGAACGAGCCCGCCCAAGCCTCTCCCGGGATATTCCTGGAATCCTTCAACATCCATAGGAAGGATGGCGTTGATCTGCGCGATCCGAACCACTTCTTTGGCATAGGGTTCGGTGGATTTCGCCATGAGCGACGTCGCCACCACAAGAAAATCCTTCTGCATCTGCGGACTATCCGGCAGCACATGATAGCCGTCGAAGCGATAAGCAACCGAAGCCGTTTTCATGGTTCGGTTGATTCTATTATTTTGAACGAGCTTGTTTCTCGCTTTGATGGTCCGGGTCATTGTTTACGTTGAGGCCGTTATGTTTGGGAATATGGGCGCTTTCGCGGAAATTGTCTCCGCGCGCTTCATTAAATCCCTCTCCAACCTTCAAACGCTTTTCTTCTTCGGTTCGTTTTGAACGATTTTTATCCATGAATCCTCCTTAGTGTCTATAGCCGTTAGAACCCTGACTCGGTTTGAGCGTTACAGATAGGCAGAATTTCCCCGTCGTCATCCCGGCGGATTGTTAGCCGGGATCTATCGGTGTAAAGGTGGATCCCCCGCTTACTACCGCGGGGGATGACGTTCTGGGGATGTCTGACAGTTAAGGAAGGAAAGGCAGGAGGATTTGATTGGTGACCGCAACAGCCGACTCCGGAATTCTCCAGAGTCCGGGCTTAATTTCTTCCAGAAGACCACGAGAGGCGAGCGAAGCCCTTTGGGCCAGCCATTCGGGATTATCCTCTTCCCACTGGAGCCCACCACGCAATCGCAGCCCTAACATGAGCCGCTCGAAACGGCGTGTCTTTGCATCTAACGTTTCCGTCGAAATGCGAGGGAGAACACCTTTGGCGATGTCACGATGATAGTCGTTCAGATTTTTGTGGTTTTCCCAGCGTAGCCCCTCCACACAACCTACCGCACCCACGCCGAGGCCAAGATAGTCTTCCTGACGCCAATAAATGAGATTGTGGCGGCACTCTTTACCGGGTCGGCTAAAGTTGGAGATCTCATAGTGGTCATACCCTTCGCTCTTGAGATAACCTCGAGCCCATTCATACATCTCCGCTTCATGGTCATCGTTGATCTTATATCCGCGCGCGGCAAAGGGGGTGTGTTCTTCGATTTTAAGCGCATAAAGCGACAAATGTTCGGGCTGGAGTCGAACCGTTTCCTTCAGAGTCTTCTGCCAATCATCGAGCGTTTGCTCCGCAAACCCGTAGATCAAATCGACGCTGACATTGGTAAAACCCGCCGTGCGAACGCCGCCATAAGCCTCCACAAACTGCCGAACATCATGCAGGCGGTCCATCTTCTTCAAAAGGGCATCATCGAACGCTTGGAGTCCGAGACTGATGCGATTAACTCCGGCCATCCGCCAACCGTCCGCTTTCTCACGCGTCACACTTTCGGGATTGGCTTCGAGCGTGATCTCCGCGCCAGGGACGAGGCTGAAATGCTTGCGCACCGAGTCCAGAATCACCCGGAGGTGTGTAGGATCAAGAAGGGAAGGCGTTCCGCCGCCAAAAAAGATCGTTGGGATTTCAATGTGGGTTTCGGGAGACTGACGGCCATAAAGCGCAATTTCGGCGCACAAGTCATTTACATACTCGTCGATACGTTCTTCTTTTCCAGTGAAGGTCACAAAATCACAATAGCCACACCTCGCGTGGCAGAACGGAACGTGCAGATAAAGTCCGATGGTTTTAGTGAGAGGCACGCTTACTATTGTACTGATCCACCAGTCGGCTGGAGAATCGCCGTGCTCCGTCTTCGTTGAGATGTCGCCCATCAATAAAGCTTTCATTAGGAAATGTCGACGGCGGAAGAATAAAGACATGTTGAGAACGAACAGCGTAAGGCTCAAAGAGCCTTTGATAAAGAGCGGCGTATCGACGGAAATCTATCGTATCCCGAAGCGCATCGTGCCAGGGCGGCGGCGCGATGATCACATCGATGGCATATCGCTGCGCCCATGCCGTCAAGAAGTCCATCGATTGACGGGACGGATCGGAAAGGGTGAGCCGCGCCGCTTGGTCAGGGTCCATGTGGCGAATGACATTTCCATCGAAGGACTTGGCGGTATCCTTTAGATGAACGGCAACCCATCCTTTCTTTAACGTCACATCGCGGTCCTTTTCTTTGAAGGAAACAGCCCGCAGATAGTCCCCGAGAGTCGCATACGGCTTGAAAAAATGCGCAAAGCACAGAGACAACGATGACGCTTGCCGGAGGGACGTCGGGACTGATGCCAGGGCCACACTCAGGCGCTCTGGATCTTCGGGTTCCGTCCAACCGGTAATAGTCCTCACAATAAAAATCCGTTTAGGAGGCCCCCACCGTCGCCCCGCGTCTCTCAGCCACCCGGCATCCATCGTCGGAGTAACGCCTTCAAATGTCGCCAAATTCAATGCGGGTCCTCCCAGACGGTTTTCGAAGATGTCCGGATCCAAACCATAGTGAGCCGTCGAATCACCGAAGAGCAACGTTTGAATCGGCTCAGGCGACTCCTGGAGAAGCTGCCATTTAAAGCCGACAGAATCTTTGCTTCCTACCGCCGGAAAGGAACGCGTAATATAGAAAGTGAGAACCGTAAAGCCAATAAAAAAAGCGACCGTATGAATTAGGAGTCGCCCGATGGCCGACCAGGAGGTTGAAAACGATAGGTCTTCGCGATGAAGGGAAGGGCTCATCAGAATTGGAAATAAATAAATTCTCGGGATGGGCCTTGCCCGAATAGGCAAATGAGCGCCAGAAGAGCGGAAAAAACAAAGGCTTGGCTCAATACACTTAGCCGGGCAAAGACCAAGAGGTCAGTCCGGTATTCCCATAGCTGAATCATGAGAAGCGCTCCCGCCAAGATCATGACTGGAATTCCCAGACTAAGAGACTCCGGGGAAACCGTCCAAGATATATTTCGCAGGATATAAAACGCCTGCCCGATAGTCTGGGATCGAAAAAAGACCCAACCGATTAGCGTTAAACCAAACATGCCTATGATTTTTACCGCTCGTCTGTAAACCGGCTCCGAAGAGGCCCCGGCAGGCCAGCGTTTTTCGGTCGCATGCCAGAAGATCAGGAGCGCCGCATGATAAGCTCCCCACAAAACAAATGTCCAGGCGGCGCCATGCCATAGGCCCGCCAGAACCATCGTCAAGGCGACATTCGCGTATTGGCGGATCTCCGAGCCTCGGTTCCCACCGAGAGGAATATATACATAGTCGCGAAACCAGGTGGATAATGAAATATGCCACCGTGACCAAAATTCCTTTGGATTACGAGATAAATAGGGAAGATCAAAGTTGAGTGTCAATTCAAATCCCATCCAACGGCTGATCCCTCGCGCAATGTCCGTGTAACCCGAGAAATCGCCGTAAATTTGAAATGCAAAGGCGACGGTTCCGATCACCAAATCAAGACCTCGGTAGCGGGTATAGCCGTTGAATACCGTATTAGCGATTTTCGCCAGTTGGTCGGCGACCACTAATTTTTTCGCGTAACCGGCCAAGACCAGATATAGTCCGGTGCGGAACTGGGCTGGATTAATCGTTCGAGGATTTGAGACCTGAGGGAGCAGCCAATGGGCACGAGCAATGGGGCCGGCAACCAGCTGCGGAAAAAACATGACGTAAAGAAGAAAATCATCGAACCGGCTCGTCGGCCGAATAGTATCACGATACACATCAATGGTATAGCTCATCGAATGGAATGTGTAAAAGGAAATACCGATCGGAAGAAGAAGACCTAAAGAATGCCAAGGGATGCCGAACATTCGAGAGAAAGTCCATGTGACAAAATCCGCGTACTTAAAAAGGCCGAGAACGCCTAGGTTCGCGCCGAGGGAGATGCTTAAGAGCAGCCGTCTTGTCTTGGAACGTGTCGTGCGACCGATAGCCAAGGCCAGCCCGTAATCCAGGATGACGGTAGCCAGGAGAAGGAAGAAGTATCCGACGCTCCAATAGGCGTAAAACACCAGGCTGGCAGCCAGAAGTATCCAATTTTGAAGGCGATAATTGCTGCGGGCGAGATAATAGGCCGTGAGGACCGGTAATAGAAAGGCAAGAAAGGCTAAAGAATTAAAGCCCATGAAGGACTATTTTTTCGCCTTTTGAAATCCGCAGATTCTAGGATTTCCCGCTATCGTTTTTCGGGTCTCTCATGAGTTCGGCGGCTGCGGTGACCGCTCCAGCCAACCCGGATATTTCCAGCGGCAGAAGGATCTTGGTCGCTGGGCCTTCGGACATTTTTTGGAGTGTTTCCAGATACTTCACAGCAATCAAATCTTTCGTGGGGTTTCCATTATGGATGGCCTGATAGACCACTTCCGTCCTGTACTTTTCGGCATCTGCCACGCGCTTCATCGCTTCGGCTTGGCCTTCGGCGCGCAGGATCATCGATTGCTTTTCTCCGTCGGCGGCCAGGACCACGGCTTCCTTACTTCCTTCGGCCTTCAAGATGGCGGCCTGCTTAAAGCCTTCGGCTTCGAGGATGTTGGCACGTTTTTCGCGTTCGGCCTTCATCTGTTTGGACATCGAATTGGTGATGTCCTGAGGCGGCTCGATTTTCTGGATTTCCACGCGAACAACTTTGACGCCCCACTTATCGGTCGCTTCATCGAGCACCTGACGAAGCGTCGTATTAATACGTTCTCGACTCGTCAGCGTTTGATCCAGTTCCAGCTCGCCGATGATGTTTCGCAGATTCGTCTGCGCCAACTTAATGGCGGCTAAGGCAAAGTTGGCGACGTTGTAAACCACTTTGGCGGGGTCGGTGACTTGGAAATAGATGACTGCATCGACGGTTACTGAAGCATTATCCTTCGTGATGACATCTTGCGGCGGGACATCCATCACCTGCTCGCGCATGTCCACGAGCCGGACATCTTGGAACGGTGGAAATAAAAGGACAAGGCCGGCGTCCGCAGTTCGACTGTATTGTCCGAAAGTTTGGATCAGACCTTTTTCATACTGTCGAACGATCCGGATCGCGCGAAAAACATAGATGATCGCTGCAATCCCTAAAAATCCTGCAATACCGATTGGAAATCCATTCATGAGAGTCTCCTTATAATGACGGAAGCGCCTTCCACCTTTTCTATTTGGACCCACACATCTTTTTCAAAACGTTCGCTATGCGAAATCGCCCGCCACTTTTCCCCGCCCACTTTTACGGTCCCGGCTTGTTTGGGGTCGACGGTCTCGACGACCAGCGCCTTTTCTCCGAGCAGCGCATCTACATTGGAGGCATGAGGTTTCGGCGTAAACAAAAATTTCGCCAAAGGAATCATGAGCGGCGTTAGCGCCACCGAAACCACCGCAAACACCACCCACGGAAGCCAAGCAATCGTTGAGAAAACCGCGGCAATGGCGCCTGCCAGGGCACCAAAAGCCATACAGACAAAAAAGAAGTGCGTCGGTGGCGGAAGAATTTCCAGAATCACAAACACGACACATCCGATGAGCCAGAATTTGTAATTAATCATTCAATCACCTTTATACGATTTAGCGGCCAGTAAACGATCCAGGCCTTTCCCTTTAGCAGACGATTGGGCATTGGCCCCCAAAACCGCGCGTCAAACGATCCATCCCGATTGTCCCCCATCACAAAGTAACTGTTGGCAGGCACCTTAATAGGGCCAAAGTTGTCGCCGATCTGCTCGCGCCGAAGTTCGGCGAATCGTCCTGATTCCCAATACGTCTGATAATCCGCCGGCGTGAGTCCTAATTGCGCGGCAGGATAAACGAATCGGTCCTTATATACCGGATGCGGATTTATTTGGGCCACACCATTCACATACAACTGTTTATTCTTGATTTCGATGGTATCACCGGCCAGGCCGACCGCACGCTTAATAAAATCCTTTTTGACACCGCGCTCGCGCTCATCCCGAGAAAGGATAGCCTCTGGAGGAGCTTCAAAAACGACGACGTCTCCGCGTCGTACATCCCGCACCTTAAAGACTCGCTTGTCCGTGAAAGGGATACGAATCCCATAGATAAATTTATTGACGAATAAATGATCCCCGATCAGAAGCGTGTCTTCCATGGATCCTGATGGGATTTTGAATGCCTGTAAAACAGCATACATAATGACGGAGGCGAGAAGAATCGCGGAAAAAGAGGTTTCCACCCATTCCAAGTCCCCTGCCAAAAGCGTCGACCCACCGTCTGGTTTCGCTTTGACCCACAACAGTTGGCCGGCGCCGATCATAAGACCAAGCATTCCTCCGGCCATCGGCCATTGGGGCGTCGGACCATGCAGGTCGGTAGAGGCGCTGAACACAAAACCAACCAGGGCTCCAACAGCTGCCATGAAAAGGAGATGAAGCGCGACGGGGATGATGCGCTTTTGAATCCAAGTGTCTCGCTTAAATATCTGGCGCAGGACAACTCCGTACGCACCCAATCCACATCCGATCCAAAATAATGTCGCTTCCAAATGAATTCTCCTTTATTTTTTCAAAATGGCCATAAAAGCTTCTTGAGGGATTTCCACCTGGCCGATCTGCTTCATTTTCTTCTTTCCCTCTTTTTGCTTTTCCAAAAGTTTGCGCTTGCGCGAGATATCGCCGCCGTAGCATTTCGCCAGCACATCTTTGCGCAGGGCCGGAATGGTTTCCCGGGCAATGATCTTGCTGCCGATTTTCGCCTGGAGCGGAATCTCAAACATCTGCCGCGGGATCAATTCTTTTAACGATTCACACAGAGCGCGTCCCTGCGCATAGGCCTTGTCCCGATGGACGATGTAGGAGAAGGCGTCCACGATCTCGCCATGGACCATGATCTCCATTTTAACCAAGTCCGCGGCCGAATACCCGGCATGTTCGTAATCAAAGGACGCGTATCCCTTCGACAGGGATTTTAACTCATTGTAGAAGTCGCTGACGATTTCCGCGAGCGGAAGATCGTAGTGGAGCGCCACGCGCGTGGGCGTAAGATATTTCATGTCGTGAAAGATTCCCCGTCGTTCCTGACACAGCTGCATGATCGGCCCGACATAATCGGACGGAACGACGATCGTCGCCGTCACATAGGGTTCCAAAATTTCTTTGACGTCCCCAAGGTCTGGGAATTTGGCAGGGTTGTCGAGAAGAATGCGCTCCCCGTGCAAGGGCACAACTTCGTATTCGACGTTCGGCGCCGTCGCGATTAAGGGAATTTCAAACTCCCGCTCGATTCGCGTTTTGACAATATCCAGGTGCAAGAGACCTAAAAAGCCAGCTCGGAATCCAAAACCCAGGGCGGTTGACGTCTCGGCCTGATATGAAAAAGCCGAATCCGTCAGATGAAGTTTATCGAGCGCTTTTTTGAGGTTATCGTAATCACTTGGATTCACGGGATAAATTCCCGCAAAGACAAAGGGCTTCAGCTCTTTGTAGCCGGGATGCGGAGATGTCGCGGGGCGATCCGTTCCCGTCAAGGTGTCCCCCATCCGAACATCTTTTAGCTCCTTGAGTCCGAGCACGATATACCCGACCTCGCCCGCTGAAAGCTTCGCCGATTTCACATATTTCATCTGCAACATGCCAACTTCCTCGGCCACGACTTCGCGTCCGGTCTGCATAAAACGCAGGCCCATACCGGTTTTGGCTTCGCCCTCAAGAATCCGGACATAAACCACCACACCTCGAAAGGCATCAAAGACGGAATCGAAAACGAGGGCTTTGAGGGGTGCGGCGGTGTCCATAGCCGGAGCCGGAACATCACGAATGACGGTTTCGAGTATTTCCTGGATACCCTGGCCGACTTTTGCGCTCGCCAGAAGAGCCTGCCGCTCAATCCCCAGCACTTCCTTAATTTGGCGCTGGCACCCTTCGGGGTCTGAGGCCGGGAGATCTACTTTATTGATGACCGGAATGATCTCGAGGCCGGCGTCGCGCGCCAGGTTGGCATTGGCCAACGTCTGAGCCTCAACGCCCTGTGTCGCATCAATGAGGAGAAGCGCCCCCTCGCACGCCGCCAAGGCCCGAGAAACCTCATACGTAAAGTCCACATGGCCGGGAGTATCGATCAAATTCAGAATAAAAGGAGTATTGGTGCCAACTGGCGTATACATCATGCGGACAGCTTTCGCCTTAATGGTGATCCCGCGCTCCCGCTCGAGCTCCATTCCATCCATCACCTGCTCGCGCATTTCGCGTTTGGAGATGGTACCCGTGGTCTCGAGCAGCCGATCCGCCAAAGTGGATTTCCCGTGATCAATGTGCGCGATGATGCAAAAATTTCGGATATTCATACTATTTCAAATGCGTCCAACTGCCATCACAAGGATTTTGGACTAGGGAGCGCGTTGGAGGGAAGCTTTGATCGAACCTTCTGTGGTGTAATCACGGGGAGATTGTACAACACGCCGTGAGGCGTCGTCACAAAACAAGGGCTCAGCAGGCCTCAGATGTCAAAGCTTTGGAATGTCCAATTCCGCTAACTATTTTTTCGGCTCTTGCGAATATCGCCAATGAGGCGCTCCGCCGTTTCGTCGCGGAAGGCTCCCGAAAGCTCCAGGAATTCCTCAGTTTGCGAAGCCCGCCTATTGTGGAATTGACCCAAATGACTTTCCAAAATGTGGACCACTTCTTGAGAGAGCGAGCGCTTTTCCCGCTTGGCCAGGCTTTTAATCGCGGCAAACAGACGATTGTCCACATCGCGAACCTGCAAAATAGCCATACAGACCTCCTTTTTAATGTCCAAGTCAGTCCATCATGAATGCATGATCATATCAACACTTTTCATGCACAATAAAAGCAGCCACACCATTCCTCCAATGGTTAAGAGATGCGGAAGAAGACGCTGGGGTCGCCGCTATCGGTGGTTTGGTTGAAAATGCGTTCCACTACGATCTTGGCTTCTTCGAGAGACATTTCCCGGATGAGACGTTTGATGCGCGGGACCGCGGCGGCGGGAACGGAAAATTCATCGAGGCCCATGCCGAGTAGGATGCGGGTAAACGAGGGATTGCCTGCCATTTCGCCGCACATCCCCACCCATTTGCCGGCCTTATGCCCCGAATCAATTACCATGCGGATCAAACGCAATACGCCCATGTGTAAGGGGTTGTAGAGATGCGCCACATTTTCGTTCACCCGGTCGACGGCCAGTGTGTACTGAATCAAGTCGTTCGTCCCAATCGAGAGAAAGTCCACTTCGCGCGCGAGCCAGTCGGAAATCATGGCCGCCGAGGGCGTTTCGATCATAATGCCGGTTTCTATCCGCGGGTCAAAGGGAATATTCTTAGTTTTCAATTCTTCTTTCACTTCGGTCAGAATTTTGTTGGCTTGGCGCAGTTCGTCCAAACTCGTGATCATCGGATACATGACGCGCAGCTTTCCTTCGACGGAGGCGCGCAAGATGGCTCGTAATTGAGTTTTAAATATCTCCGGGAAACGCAGACTTAACCGGATGCCTCGAAGCCCTAAAAAGGGATTTTGTTCCTGCGTAAGGCCGGTGACGCCCAAAGGGCTGAGCTTATCGCCGCCCAAATCCATCGTGCGAATAATAACCGCGTAAGGAAGGATTTGACGAGCAACGGCAGTATAGTTCTGGTATTGCTCCTCTTCTCCAGGGAGCTCCTTACGATTCAAATACATGAATTCGGTGCGATAGAGCCCAATTCCTTCGGCGCCGTGACTTAATGCGGTTCGAATCTCTTCGTGAGATTCAATGTTGGCCGCTAGTTCGACTCGCTTTCCATCCACGGTCTGCGCGGCGAGATCCTTATACTTTTCCAGATCGCGCATTTCCGCCAACTGAATTTCGCGCACCTTCCGGTAATTTTCCAAGGTCGCCATGGCCGGGTTAATGATTACCATGCCTTCATTCCCATCGACGATCACGAGGTCGCCCGGCACGACATCATTGGTGATTTCCTTCAATCCGACAACGGCCGGAATTTCCAACCCTTGCGCTAGGATGGCCGTATGTGAGGTTCGACCGCCGATGTTGGTGGCGAAGCCTTCGACCAGATCATCTCGCAAGGCCAAGGTATCTGAAGGTCCCAGATCATGAGAGATCACTACGGAGCGCTCGGCCAGTTGCGTCAATTGGCCGCCTTCCCGGCCCAGGAGATGTCGCATCACACGCTTACCCACATCCATCACGTCGTCTTTGCGCTGACGAAAATATTCGTCCCCTAACTTGTCAAACGTGCGGCCGATTTGATCGAGAATCGCCACGAGCGCCGCTTCCGCATTCACCAGCTCCTGCGATATTTTCTTTTCGATATCTTTCGTAAAGAGCGTGTCTTCCAAAATAAGCAGATGCGCATCGGTCAATGACGCGTGTGATTTGCCCAATACTTTGAGAACTTTGTCCCGCGTTTGATCAATCTCGACACGTGTTTTAGCCACGGCCTGGCGAAAACGCTGGATCTCCCGTTTGACTTCATCTTTCTGAAGCGCGCGGAACACGTACGATAAGGCTTCTTCTTTGAGGACGAAAGCCTTGCCAATCCCGATGCCAGGCGACGCGGGAATTCCGCGTAGGACGATGGGCGGTCGCGAGCGAAGATCAGCCATCAGTCTTTCTCCCCGAAGCAATTATCGAACAGCTGCTGTAAGCTCTTTAAAACATCCTTTTCATCCAACCCGTCGGCGCGAATCGCAAGAATGGACCCTTCTTCGGCCGCCAGCATCATGAGCCCCATAATGGATTTACCATCCACTTCCTGTTCCCCTTTTCGCACTTTGACGCTGGCCTTAAACTTATTCGTCGTCTGCACAAAAAGCGCGGCCGGCCGCGCATGCAGCCCGAGCCGGTTCTTAACGGTAAAATTGATTTCGGTCATGGCCAGTGAATCTCCAGTTTTGTCATGGCTAGGGAAACTCCGCAGACGAGATAGACGATCACAAATGTAGAGAGCCCCCAGCGCTTAAGAATTGCGCTGCCCAGAAAAACCGCCACCATCCAGATCAAAAGCTCAGACCGTGTCCAATGCGAAAAATAGACCAACACCATAAAAAAGAGAAAGAGGAGTCCCACTCGACGGATTTGCGCCGCCCATTTCTGTAAGTGCAGCGATTCCACCCAGCGCACCACCAAAGGACCGTCCGACACGGCTTTCTGCAGCCCGCGCCAACGCAACCAGAGATGGATGGAATTGAACATGGATAAAAAGCCGACAACCCACCATTTGGCGCAGAGCGTCGCCCCGGGAAGATGAAAAATGGAAGAGGACATGTCCCCGTTCATCGACGGATAACCAACGAGAAGACCAACGCAGAGGGCCATGATCGCGCAAAACGGTCGCCATGTTCCCCAAATCACGTGATCGCCCACCGCGCCGAATGCCGCCCCCATCGTATTTTTCAGCACCGAGATCGTTGGATCCTCCGTCCGGTTCGACTCGGCGAGCTCCCTTTCCTTATTAAAAATGACACCCATAATAAGCGGGGCAAAATAGGGATGGACGTTAAAATAGTCGGTATTGCGCCGCAACGCCCGATAGAAGGTCTCTTTGGTGCGGCAGGCGCGGCGCAGCAAGGGTTCGATACTGAAAGCAAATCCGACATTCTGCATTCGTTCATAATTCCATAACGCTTGAAGGAAAAACGAACGAATGAAGGTCTCCAGTTGTGCCAGATAGATCATGCGCGCCGATCCCCATTTTTCGTGGGCTTAGTGGCCCTCCAGGGAGCCCAGCGGCCTTCGGGATCGTCCGACAGAAAAAGTTCCAACGTGACGCCCATGCCGGCGACGGGTAAAAGTAATACCGCCATCGTCAGGCCCTGATCCATCGGCGTGAGGCGCGGCGAATAGGCTAGCCGCATCCAGGCGATCCGTCCCGCCCAAAACAAGAGCGCATACGCAAGGGTATAACGGATCCAGGACCAGGCGATGCCAATGACAATGCCGCCCCACAGCCCCAAGGCCAGATGCTCATCGGGAACCCGATCCACTTGATGCATGATTATGGTGTTGATGCGTCTGGCCATCTGATCGAGCCAACGAAACAAAAACCCAAAGGGCACAGCGATCAGCAGCGCCAAGACCACTTGAGACAGGGCGCTATGGTCGGGCACGGCCTGAGGACCTGACGGTAAAGTGGCCCAATAAATCGCGAGGATGGTGGTCGAAGTGGCATCGTAAGGAATTCCGACGCCGATCGGGCTTAAATCCATCCACAGAAGCTGAATGATGCCGCCAATAATGACTCCGACGGCCACCTGTCCCATGAGCCATCCAAAAAGTGGCCCGCAGACCAAGGGCTGCGAGATCATGAAAGGCCCGCAAGCCGTAAAATCGAGGGCGATAAAGCCCGCCCACATGGCCGCCGCAATGAGACGATGTGGCATCAGGCTAGTCATTCGGGTTGCACTCCCGCGCGCCAGGAGCGCACCCACACCTGACCGGGCTGCAATGTAATTCGCGCGTGTGCGAGAAGCACGGTCCCTTGGTACGTACGCTCGAATCCTTCTTCCGACAAAGACACCGTTTCCAACGGAAACTCCCAAAGGTCGGTCGGCAAATCGAAAAGGATTTTCAGACTCAATCCATGGCCATGATCGCGGCGAACATATTGAGCCTGTTGGAAATGCTCCACGGGATCCTGCTGATCCTGACTGGAAAAAGCTAGATTCATCTCACACCCGAACCAGAGTTGGCAGGCAGAGCCATGGACATTCTGAATGCGATAAACAACCTGCCATCCCATACCGCCCGAAAAGGTTAACGTTTTTTCGACGGAGACAACATTTTTCTGTTCGCCGTTCCAGACCGATCCGAGCCGAGAAAGCCGGATCTGCGGGTACGTGTCTTTGACGACATCCGCCTGATAGCCGGTCTTGATGAAATCCCCCTGCTCACCGTACTGGCAGCGATAGAAGTCGTCAATTTTGGTGTCAGTGTGCAGAAAATGGTCGAGCAAGCTGGTCCGTCGGTACCAGTCTGTCGACAGCCGCTTTTCGAGACCGGGCTCTTTCACCCGCACACGATCATGAATCGTCTTCACGCGGCCAGAGTCCGTCCCCCCATTATGCGCGACGAAATTCAGCAGATGCTTGTGGTAACCCTCCGGGCGGCGCGTCAAGGTATTCTGCAGATTGATGCCTTCCTTGCGCAGATCCCATTCGAAGATGGACCCACCGTTATGCGGCGCGATATAAAGATTCTGTTCGGGCGATTCCACCAGAATCTCCGCTCGTCCGTCCTTGTCGAAATCCTCATGCGTCACTTGAATAGTGTCTTTCTGCAGAATTTTGTCGGCCTGTAGTTCCGCCGCCAGAAGCTCTCGATAAAGAGCCTGACGCAAATGCGGAAGATAGAGTCCGCCGAAAACCCCGTGCCAGTAAGCGCAGTTGCATTGCCCAGCCCAGAGATTGTCCAAGATCTTCTGGGCTTTCCCGTTTGGCTTTTGACCGGACGTCTTCATCGACTCAATAGCCTTGTGGGCTTTTCCCGACACGCGCAGCATCTTTTTATGGACGTTGTTCGATTCCTCGTATTTCGTCAGGAAATTGCGCCAGTAACCGCCTCGGAGAAATCGTTTTCCCGCTTCTTTTTCCTCAGCCGGCAACCGTTTCTCGAGATCCGTCAAAACCTCTTGCGCCGCCGCTGGCAACGTCCATTCGCCCATCTCGGAATAGGACGCCGTGGGCAAATACACGCGGCCGTGCGGAACATGCGTGCCCAGATAGTCGGAGATCCGCGAGGTGACGATCCAATCTTTATTGCTCTCGAGAACGGTTAAAAAATTCTCCAGCCAGCCGGCCGCATACACATGATGATGCGTATCGGGCCATAATCCAAATTTTTCGCCATCATCAAACATCACCAGCGCCTTGTGGCCGGAGGTGGAGGTGTAGCGCCGGAGAATACTCACGGTCTCGCCGGGATCTTTAAAAGGGATCGCATAACGTAGATCCTGGCGGATCGGGAGAACCACGGCGGTCTCCCCCTGCTCCTCGCTTAAATAAGATCCACACATCTCATCCATCGTCATCCCTGTCGATAGAAAATGGGTGTCATCCAGCAAGGTGTAGTCGATGCCGTTATCCGCCAGGACTTTCGTGAGATGCGGCTCCCAGACGCGTTCGGCCAACCACATACCTCGCGGCTTGGTCTTAAACCGCTGGCGGATATAGCGGGTCAGTTTTTGAATCTGCCCGGTTTTGTCGGCGTCCGGAAGGGACGGCAGAATCGGTTCATAGTAGCCACCGGTCAAAATTTCCAGCCGCCCTTGTTTCACCTGCTCGGCGACTCGGTCGACGTAGTCGGCATGATGGCGTTCCAGCCAATCCCACAAAATTCCCGTCGTGTGCATATTCCAATGCACTATGGGATGGCGTTCCATCGCCTCAAGAAACGGCAGGTAAGCGTTGGCATACGCCTTCTCAAACACAAAATCAAAATTCCCGATGGGCTGATGATTGTGCACACCGAGGATAAAGTGCACCTTGTTCACCGTGGCTGCTCTCCCAATGAGTCTCGCTCATCTTGCCAGCGCTGCAAGTAGAGGGCAATGTCTACCGGCTCATCCAGAGGAAGGGGACGCGCCTCCAGAAGAACCCCTGAGGCCGCGAGCATCTTCAATGCTCGAACATCTTGATCGTCAAGGCTAATTCCTTTAAGCACCTGCACTCGGCCCGTCCGATAATGAAGGCCGCCCAAATTGACGGAGGTGATCGGAGATCCGGCATGCAGAAGCGCTACGACGTCTTGGGGCGTCGACACGAGCATCAAGGCGCGTTCGTCCTTCCAGCGATTCGCTTTCCAAGCCTCGGCTGCTCCGGCCAATGTCAGCGTCGACAAACCGACGCCATGCGGAACCGCCAGGAAATAAAGCGCCTTCTGCGTCTCATCGGCTTCAACCGAGTCAGACGCCACAATCAGATGATTGATGTGAAGAGCTCTCACCCAGCCTTCGACCACCTGGCCGTGGACGAGACGGTCGTCGATCCGCAAAAGTTCGACGCCCATTACGCCATCTTCTTTCGGAGCAGATCTTTCGCCAGAACGATCGCGCGCTTTCCGTCATCGGCCACCTTGACCGCCAACGCCGACAACGCCATGTCGCCGCGATGCGTAAAGCTGGAGAGGATCATATAGAGATTGACTCCGGTCACCACTTCGGCAGCCAAATCTTTTGTTTTTAAGAGCGCCGTATTGCAGGGCGTTCCCCCCAGCATATCCACCAAAATAAGCGTTCCATCCGCGGAAGGAAAACGTGTCATCGCATCGACCAGCGCCTGGCAGACGCTATCGAGCCCCATCTCCGGCATCACTGACAATGACGCGACGTTATCTTGCCTTCCTGCGATGTCCTGTGCGGTGCGTAAAAGTTCTTGGCCGAATTGCCCGTGAGTAATCACAATGACGGCAATCATCGATCGATATCCCGATGGTGGACCCGCACGCGGTAGCCGCGTTTGGAGAGGTGAGTTGCCAAGGATTCCGCCATCACCACCGATCGATGCCGGCCGCCCGTGCAGCCGATGGCGATTGTGAGATAACTTTTACCCTCTTGAATGTAATGCGGCAAAGATTCCCCCACCAGGCTGAAGAATTTCTTTCCGAAGCGCTGCGCCTGCTGAGTCCCGAGGACATAGCGCCGCACTGGGGCATCCTGCCCGGTCTTGTCCCGCAAATTTTGTTTGTAATTGGGGTTCGGCATGAACCGCACATCCCAGACGATGTCCGCATCCACGGGAAGTCCGTATTTGTACCCAAAGGACAGAATACTCAGCTGCATGTCGTGGTGCTCGTTTCGGCTGTCCAGGAGTTCCAGAATGCGCTGCTTGAGTTCGGAAAGATTTAAGTTGGAGGTGTCGATGATTTTATCCGCGAGCTCTTTTATTTTGACCAGCCGGCGGCGTTCCTCTTTGATTCCCTCTTGAACGCTGTCGCCAAGGGGGTGCCGGCGGCGCGTTTCGGAAAATCGTCGGAGAAGAC
>Ga0206971_10233_pt1 | contig 19557 bp, 17 predicted proteins | sample Alteio_BWOrgHeat_85_FD_152917 | JGI IMG/M metagenome (GOLD analysis project Ga0206971, IMG submission 152917) | Enriched cells from forest soil in Barre Woods Harvard Forest LTER site, Petersham, Massachusetts, United States -... | ecosystem: Environmental > Terrestrial > Soil > Temperate forest >...
TCTTGGCGATGGTCGGACTTCTGTGTGTGAGTGCGGCGGCAGTTACAGAGGCCTGGGGATCGTTCGGCACTTGGGCTCGGTGGGTCTGCCTGACCGCGCTTTTGGTTAAGGGATCGATTTATGATCGGCATTTTGCTTCCGATCGCGCCCCCTTTGACAATGCATCCTTAGCCGCGCAGTGGATCGAGCGGCACGTTCCCCCAGGAAGCATCCTCGCTCAACCGTTTGTCGCGCCTCAGCCGGATTCTTTCCCGCCCGTTCAATTCTCTCGGTATCAAATTACTTCCTTCCAAAGTGCCCCGTTGTCTGGATCGGACAAAACGATTTTTGCAAAAGGAGAAATTTTCCCTGGTGGCCAATTTCAATCAATCCCCTCTCCAGAGACTCGGGTATCAGGATCCCTATACGCTGGCAAACTTCCCCATAGCGATCTATAAAAAAAACTAGAGGCCAGAAGGTCGGTGGCCGCTATGCTTTGGCGCAGTGGTCGAGAAGGAATTTGTCCACCAAAGGGTCTTGGTGAATTGTCGCCGCCTGGCGGCAGACGTCGGGAAAGAGATCGTCGCGTATATATAAATGTAAAAACTGCGGCCCTGCGAATCCCTGATCGATCGTCAGGGCGGGTTTGAAATGGTTCTAAGGATCGCTGCAGGCGGGACAGGGCCAATAAGCCGTCGGACCTGTCGACGAGCCTTCATTCGACATCTGAACAATGGCGGCCGGGTGATTCGAAAAGAGGTAATGCGTCTTCTCTAGATTTGAAATGTCGGGAGTCTGAGCTAAAAAGGCATCCGACAGAAGTCCGGCATCGATGGTGGGTAGATGTGAATAGTACGGCATCGCGCCGGCATCCGAGAGAAGAATCCATTTTTAAGACTTCGACCCCAATCCTCCGTCCAAGCCGCCCAGAGCAAAATCGGGATATAGGCGACCTGGGTGACGGCCATGCCAGCCCCAAACCCCGCAAAAATGCCGGCCGCGATGAGCAGAACTTGGCGGCGATGCTGCTTGGATTGTAAAGCGAAGTCCGTGGCCCAGAGGGTCATGGCGGCCGCCCAAACGTGCGGTTTTGAAAACTTGGCATGTGCTAGGCAAACGGGAGAGAGCCCAAAAAAAATCATCGCCCAAGACGCCGCCGATGGACCGAGGAGCCGCTGACCTAAAGAAAACACGGCATAGGAAGCCGTTAAAAGCCCGAGAACGCTCCAGAAACGCATCGCGATATAGACGTGAGCGATGTCCATCGGATGAATAAAATAATACATCGGAGAAGCCGTCAGTCGGATCAGGTGAAGCACATGGGCCGCGCCGAGATAAGCGCCCAGAGGATACAGGTAAGCTCCGCCATAAATGAAAGAGTTCGGATACCATCGATTCTGAAGGGGATTTATATTGGAGAGCATGACGAGCGTTGCCGACTCGTCAATGGAATGGGTTTTCAACAAGAATGAACTGTAGCTGTTCATCAATGTCGGGAGCGTATTGGCCTCGCGCTTCTTCAGGAGACGTCCCATATAGGCGATCGGGGTCCCGCCCATCTTGTCATACAGGTCATCCCGCGCTTTCATGACGGCGGAGAAGAATTCGGGATTTCGGGATGACGGGCTGAGAAAAAGATTTGTCCTTTCCACAGAAGGCAACCCCCAGCCAATGCCCCACACACCATAAAAACCGATTATCAAGAGTGCCGCAAAAGCGATTCGTCTTAGGGGCGTCACGCGATTTCACAATCAATCATTCAATCCGTCCGTTCATTGGCCTAAACATGCGTTTCATCTTTACAACACGTGGATTAAAATAAATTAGTCTTAAACTTTGCAATCACTGATGTACAATAAGCTATCTGATGATAGCCGTGGTCATCCCCTGCTTTCGCGTTCGCGATCATGTTATTGCTGTTATTGGACGAATTGGTCCGGAAGTCCAAAAAATTTATTGTGTAGATGATTGCTGCCCTGAACAGTCCGGCGATTACATTTCCCAGAACTCCAAGGACCCCCGCATCCACGTTTTAAAACACGCCCGACAGCAAGGCGTCGGGGGCGCCATGGTCACTGGCTACCGGAAAGCGTTGGCGGACAATGCCAAGATCGTGGTGAAGTTGGACGGTGACGGTCAAATGGACCCATCTTATATTCCGATTCTCATCAATTCGATCACAACCGGCCACGCAGACTATACGAAAGGTAATCGCTTCTACAACATTGAAGACTTAAAGCAAATGCCGTCCATCAGACTGTTTGGAAACGCCATTTTGTCGTTTTTCTCCAAAATTTCGACCGGCTATTGGGATATCTTCGATCCTACCAATGGCTTTACGGCCATTGATGCGAAAGTCCTGGCCATGCTGCCTCTGGATAAAATCAGCCGCGACTACTTTTACGAATCCGACATCCTATTTCGTCTCAACACCATTCGAGCCGTGGTGACGGATGTCCCCATGAAGGCTATTTACGGGAATGAATCCAGCCAGTTGAAGATTCTTCGCGTGATTCCGCAATTTCTCAAAAAACATACGATTAATTTCGTCAAGCGGACTTTTTACATCCATTTCCTGCGAAGTTTTGATTTAGCTTCCTTATATTTGATTACCGGCGTCCCGATGTTTCTCTTTGGTCTTTCCTACGGCATTTTTCGATGGACACAAGGAATTCAGAATGGTGTTCCCGCGACTGCCGGGACGGTGATGTTAGCAGGCTTGCCTTTTCTATTGGGTATCCAGTTTATTGTCGATTTCTTTCACTATGATATGCAAAACGTCCCGCGCCAATCCATTCATACACGCATGTAGAAATAACTCTTGTAATGTGATCGAATTCCAGCTAAAAACATTATGCGTTTTGGTTTTCGGAGCCTTTAACCTATGAAATTCACTTTAATTCGACCCCCAGTTATGATGCCCGTCTTTAATATGGCGGACTTGGTCGTTCCCCCGATTGGTCCCGCCTATATTGCCGCGGCCATCCGTCAGGCCGGCCATGACATTACTTTTATTGATGCGGTCGCCCTCGCCATTGAGAAATACACCAGCCATGAACGCAATACCATGCTGCACGGTCTTACGCTCGATGAGATCGTTCACCTTATCCCTGTCAACACGGAAGCCATCGGGATTTCATCGAATTTTTCCTTTGAGTGGCCTGTTTGCCGTGATTTGGTCAAAAAAATTCGCCACCGATTTCCGAAAACCCTTCTCATTGGCGGGGGGGAACATGTGACAGCCGTTCCCGAATTTTCATTGCGCGATTCTCCCTTAGATGCAATCGTACTCGGCGAAGGGGAGCGAACGATTGTGGATCTCCTCGACGTTTTTCAGAAACAGGGCTTGGAAGGTCTGGCTCAGATCCCTGGGGTTTGCTTTCGAAACACACAGGGAAACATTATCAGAACGACCGCCGCCGCCCGGATCAAGGACCTGGAAGCCATACCTCGTCCGGCCTGGAATCTCATTCCCATGGAAGAATATCTCAGCCGAGGATACGGATTTGGCGTTAACCGAGGACGATCCGTTCCAGTCTTGGCTTCCCGCGGTTGCCCTTATCAATGCACCTTTTGTTCGAATCCCTCGATGTGGACTGTGCGCTGGAAACCGCGGGATCCCAACGACTTGCTCGATGAAATCGCCGATTTGCAGCGGACCTACAAAGCAACCAACTTCGATTTTTACGACTTAACCATGATCGTCAAAAGGGAATGGATTATCGATTTCTGCCATGCCATTATCGAGCGCAAGATGCAATTCACATGGCAATTGCCCAGCGGGACTCGATCAGAAGCGATCGATCATGAAGTGACCTCTCTCCTCTATCAGACGGGCTGCCGAAATGTATCGTATTCGCCGGAAAGCGGGTCCGAAGAAACGCTGCGTCTGATCAAGAAGCGCGTCTCGATATCCAAGCTCCTGAAGTCGATGCGGACGGCTGTCTCCGATGGACTGAATGTCAAATGCAATTTTATTTTTGGATTTCCAACAGATCGTTGGAAGAATATTTTCGAATCCTTTGTATCGATCGCTAAATCCGCCATTGTGGGGATCCATGATATTGCGATCTGGGTCTTCGTCCCGTATCCTGGAAGCGAGCTCTTCGGCCAATTGCAAGCCGCAGGAAGGATTCAGGAGCTGGATGACGACTATTTCTACCGTTTATCCGCCTATGCCGACATTACCAAGACCTATTCTTACTGCCGTGCGCTAACGAAAAAAGAACTCCTCTATGCCCGATTGTTCGGGACATTTCTTTTTTATGGTCTCTCCTGGTTGGTTCGACCCTGGCGGCCCATCGTCATATTTTGCAATTCTATTTCAGGGCACCTCGAAAGCCGTTCGGAGCTGGCCCTGCGCGGATTCATGAAACGCGGCTACAAATGGGTCTCCGGTTGGAGTAAAAAGGGGACCCTGTCCTCCGGCCGCGCTTAAAGCTTATTCTTTTTGAGATGAGACTCTCGTTCAGATTTCACGAAGCCGTAACAATCAATTAATTATTACCCTGTTAGTCAATTTTGACCGATATTTATCGGTTGATGCTGCCGGATCGGCTTGGTATATGTTAAATTAAGCGGCATGGATTTGATTCGAGCAGGCGTCATCGGCACCGGATACTGGGGTCCGAACATCATTCGGAACTTGGCGGACATGCGGGACGCGCAGCTTTACGCAGTCTGCGATCGCATCCCCGAGCGATTAGAACATGTGCAAAGACGCTACCCCTCCGCCAAAACATTTACGGATTACCATCAGATGCTTAAAGATCCGGCCTTGGACGCCGTCGCGATCGCGACCCCAGTGTCGACCCATTACGCTATTGCGAAGGAAGCCTTGGAGGCCGGCAAACACGTTTTTGTCGAGAAACCCTTAACGGACAGCACCAAACGTGCACGCGTCTTGACGCAACTGGCCAAAAAAAAGAAACGCGTTCTCATGGTCGATCATGTTTTTCTCTATTCGGCGCCCGTACGAAAGATGAAAGAAGTCATCGATTCGGGTCAGATCGGCGACATTTACTATTTCGATTCAGTGCGGGTTAATCTTGGACTCTTTCAAAAAGATGTGAATGTCATTTGGGATCTGGCGCCGCATGACCTAGCCATCATGGACTATTTGATCGGCGCTCGGCCTTTGTCCGTTTCGGCCACCGCGGTTCGCCACATCAAAGGGTCCGGCAAGGAAGACCTGGCCTATATTACGGTCCGCTATCCTAAACAAATCATCGCTCACATCCATGTCAATTGGCTGGCCCCTGCCAAAATCCGCCAGATCCTCATCGGGGGCGCCAAGCGCATGATCGTCTACGACGACACGAACCCTTCGGAGAAGATAAAGATTTATGACAAGGGAATCAACCCGGTGAAAAGTGCCTTTCGGCAAATTGACTACCGTCTGGGCGATATGTGGGCGCCGAATTTGGATACAGGAGAGGCGCTTCGACGCGCGCTTGGGCATTTTGTGGACTGCATACACCATCGCCGGACGCCGCTCACCGATGGCCACGCCGGCACGCGGGTCGTCAAGCTTCTCGAAATGGCAGATCGCTCGGCACGGCTGCACGGCAAGGAAATTTCGTTTTGAACGCAGACGTTCCTTTGAAAGGAAGTACCGTCTTAGTGACCGGTGGTGCGGGATTTGTCGGTTCGCACATCGTAGACGCTTTGGTGCATGAAGGCGCGCGAGTCAAAGTCGTCGATAATTTCACGCGGGGAGGGGGAACAAATTTGGCGGATGCCCAAACCGGCGGCAACGTCGAACTCGTTACCGGAGACATTCGAGAAGCGGCTCTATGGGATCGGATCCTGCCCGGCGTGGACGTTGTTTTTCATCAAGCTGCGTTGCGGGTCAATCGCTGTGAAGAAAGCCCACAGGAATGCTGGGACGTCATGGTAGAAGCCACGCGTCATCTCTTCAATGCATGCGCCGTGCAGGGGGTCAAAAAGATTGTAGCGGCGTCGAGCGCGATCGTGTACGGCGCTGCGGATACTCTACCTACACCGGAAACGCATCACCTCAACCATAACACCACCTGGTATGGCGCCGCTAAAATCATGAATGAACAATTGATCAACATTTTTCGGTCGAGCCAAAAGCGATCGGGTGCGGTACTGCGCTATTTCAATATTTATGGCCCTCGGATGGCGACACAGGGACATACGGAAGTTCTGGTCAAATGGTTTCAAGCATTGGACGCGGGCCAGCCTTTGAGAATTTTTGGGGACGGCACGCAGACGATGGATTGGGTGCATGTGAAGGATGTCGCCATCGCCAATATTCTGGCGGCAAAAACCGCGACGGAACACGGCCTGTTCAATATTGGGACGGGAACGGAAACTTCGCTGAGGGATCTAGCCATCAAAGTTCTCCGTCTTTGGGGCCGCAAGGACGATCCCGAGCTGGTGCGGACTCAGGCGCCGACCAATCCCATTCCCCGGCGATGGGCGGATATCACAGCAGGACGTCGAGAGCTAGGTTTTAAACCCCGATTTTCGTTGGAGGACGGGCTTGCCGATATGATTCATTGGTGGAAAGATAATGTTCGAACCGTTTAAATCGCTTTGGTCCTTAGTGGCTCGTCTCAAGGAATCCCACAACCCTCGCTACAACGCCCATTGTTGGATCGCCGGCAATCCCGATATCGGCGAGAACGTCTGGATCGGCGCGTTTACGCTGATCGATGGTCTGGGCGGCCTAAAAATTGGACGCGGAACGGACATCAGTTCGGGTGCGCACATTGTGTCCCATTCCACCGTTTGGCGCTGCGTCTCCGAGAGACGGTTTTCGATAATTGAACGTGCTCCTATCGATATCGGCGAATTTTGTTTTATTGGGGAAAACGCGACGGTCCTGCGCGGCGCGAAAATCGGCCATCATTCTATCGTTGGGGCGGGGACAGTCGTCACCGAATTTATGGAGGTCCCCCCCTATTCCCTCATTCTCGGCGTTCCCGGACGGATCGTTCGCTCTATTAAGGATGATATTGAAAAGAAAGTGACTGGCAATCCAAAACCATGATTCCGATTACAAAACCTCTGACAGGCGACGAAGAAGTTCACATGGCGGCAGAAGTCATCCGATCGGGATGGCTGACGCAAGGACCTAAGACCGCCGAATTTGAGAAGGCGGTCGCCGAGCATCTCGGCGCCAAACATGTGGTGGCCGTTTCTTCCTGCACGACAGCGCTCCATCTCGCGGTGCTCCTGGCGGGTCTTCAGCCCGGCGACGAAGTCATCGTCCCTTCCTATACGTTTGTTGCCACCGCCAATGCGCTTTTGTACGCGGGAGTCCGTCCCATCTTCGGCGAGATCGATGAAAGAACGTATAACCTTGATCCAAACAAACTCTCCAGCCTGCTTACTCCTCGAACAAAAGCCATCCTGGCGGTCGATCAATTCGGGTTGCCGGCGGATCTGGACGTCATCCAGGAATTCTGCAAAGCGCATCATCTTGCATTCATTGAAGATGCCGCGTGCGCCTTCGGAGCGCGCTACAAGGACCGACGGATTGGAGCACAAGGCAACCTGATTACTTTTAGTTTTCATCCGCGCAAATCAATTACGACGGGAGAAGGAGGTGCGTTCGTGACGGATGATGCGGCTCTCGCCGAAAGAGCCCGGCTTCTCCGGTCACACGGAGCATCGGTCACTGACGCCGAACGTCATAAAGCCAAAGGCGTCATTTTTGAAGCCTACACCGAACTGGGCTACAACTATCGTCTTTCTGACGTGCAGGCGGCCATTGGATTGGCACAGCTTAAGCGGGCGGATTACATTCTCGGCCGTCGCCAAGAATTGGCTCGACGCTACGACTTGAAGTTGAAAGCATTGGGCTGGATCGATCCGCCGTCAGTTCCTTCATGGGCCGTCCACCCCTATCAAACCTATGCGGCACTCCTGCACGCGAATGCCCCAGTCGAGCGCAATACGCTTATCGGACGCCTCGCCGAGAAAGGCATTTCGTCCCGGCGCGGGATACCTCCGATTCATCTGGAACCTTATATGGCCGGCCGTCTCGCTCAGAAAGTGAACCTTCCGGTTTCGGAAGATGTTTCAAAACGGACGCTCATTTTGCCGCTCTATCCCCAAATGACCGACGCTGAACAAGATCAGGTGATTGAAGGTCTTCAGTCCTCCTCAAAACCGTGACTTCTCAAAAACCCCGGGTCCTGATTCTTGGCGCCGGCGTTACCGGACTTTCAGCCGCCTATCACCTGACGCGTCAAGACAATTACCAGGTCACTGTCTTAGAGAAAGCGGACCGCGTGGGAGGACTCGCCTCCAGTTTCAAATTGGGCCCCGCGATCTTCGATTTTGGTCCACATGCGTTTCACAGCCAACAACCCTACATCATTGATTTTTTTCAGAAGGTCATGGACGGCGATTACAACGAGATTGAGAAGGATGTCGCCATCAAATTCCAAGGGGAGTTCTATCCGTACCCGCTCAACCCAGTTCAAGCCCTACGGCGGATGCCCCTGTCCGTTTCCATGCGCTGCGGGATCTCCTATTTCTGGAATCTGCTAACCAATTTTAAATCGATGGAGTCACTGAAAACATCCGAAGAGTTCTTCGTTCGTAATTTCGGCTGGGAGCTTTATCGAATTTTTTTCGAAAAATACACCGAAAAGGTCTGGGGCATCCATCCGCGGGACCTTTCCGCCAAATTCATTAAAAACCGTCTGCCATCGGCCAACCTCCTCCGAATTTTCTGGTCATCCTTGACGGGACGAGACATCCGAATTCGCAAAGCCCATGAAGTCCCCTTAAAGCTCAGGATTTTTTATCCGAAGGAAGGTTCGATTCAATTTCCGGACGCGCTTCGGCAGGGCACCGAGCAAAAGGGGGGACAGGTGCTCTTGAGCCGCGAGGTGACCGGCATCGAAATCTCCAATGGCCGCGCCATTGCGGTTCGTCTGAATGATAAAGAAGGGGAGCATCGGTTGGAATGCGACATTCTTATATCGACGATCCCCTTGCCGGAGCTCATCCAAAAATTTATACCGCCACCAGCCCCTCAAGTCTTGGTTTCCGCGCAAGAATTGGGATTTCGCCCCATCCTGATTGCCTGCCTCTGGATTAATAAACCCACAATTTTCCCTCGGCAAACAATCTATTACACGAATCGGATTTTTAATCGTCTCGCTCAAATGAACAGCTATTCGGCAACGACAACGCCGGCGGGGACTTGCGGCATTACAGCGGAGTTGACCTGCCGTGTGAAGGATCCGATCTGGATTATGCCCGAACAGGAACTGATCGCGAAGATCGTCGCGGACATGGAAGCGGAACATCTCATCACCAAAGAGGACGTCAAGGAATGGATGATTCTACGCAACGTCCATGGGTATCCCATCTATGAGGTGGGATTTGAAGAACATCTCCAGCGATTGCGAAAAACGATTCACGATATTCCGAATTTATATGCCGCTGGGAGGCAAGGCATGTTCAATTACGCTCAAATGCATTATGGAGTGAATGCGGGCCGCATGATCGCGGACCATTTGAATAAAGGGGAGGCAAAACCCGCCCTCTCCGTCGAAGATACCGAAGAAACATATTTCGCATGAAATGGGCTCATGGCTTTTGGGCCGTTGTCGGTTTGTCCTTGTTGTTCAGAGGCGTTCTGCTCGTGTGCATCGGAAATAGCCCGACCTATGCTTTTGTGCCCGACAGCGTCAGCTACGTTGAGCCCGCGCAGGCGTTGAGCCACCATCTCGGTTTTTCCACCTTGAAAGATGGACGACGAGTTCCTGAACTCTACCGAACTCCCGGCTATCCTTTGTACCTAACTCTTTTTCTTACGGGCCAAGACGCTGTCCATCACAAAGCCATCCAATGGTCCCAGGCCGTCCTCAATGCCTTTTCCTCTGGTCTGGTTTATTTGGCGGCTCTCGCCTTCTGGAAAAATCGGAATGCCGCTTTGGCGGCTGGAATCGGCTTTGGTTTGGATTTTGTGAATGCTATGCATTGCGCATTTATTCTCACCGATATTCTTTTTGTTTTCTGGGTCGCCTTAACCTTGCTTCTTATTATTCGACATCGCTTCATGGCGGCCGGACTAGCTGCCGCGGCGGCAGCGCTTGTCCGGCCCATCGGCGTTTACTATCCTATTTTTCTGGCGCTCGCCTGGGTCCTGAGCTATGTCGACAAAAAGCGAGGCGTCACTCTGAAACAAGTCGGGATTTTCTTTTTGGCGGCGATGATTCCTCTCACAGCATGGGTCGTCAGGAATGGGCGAGAAACCCATCATTGGACCTTTTCGACGCTGCAGGACGCCAATATGTATCTGGTCAGAACTGCTCTCGTTGAAATGGAGCGCGAGCATATTTCTTATGAAAACGCCTTAGTCAACATTCAGAAATCCAGACAGACCGCTCCTCAGGCTGTGCCGGATGGGCGTTGGGCGACATCGTTTCTTGTGGCTCATTGGCAAGATTATGCCCGGGTGATGATCAATGATCTCATCAAGCTACTCGCGGGAAACTCCATGAAAGTGGCGGCCTGGGCCCTTCTACAGGATGATCATTACAATCCCTTTACGATCCCGACGCATGCGGAACAATCCCCGCTCGCGCAAGAACGGGAGTTGGCGCATCGCCATCCCGGACTTGAAGTTTTTCTGGTGCTATATCTTTTATTTCTTGCCGCGACATATGGATTGGCCCTCGTCGGTTTTTGGGTCGCCGGCCATCGCTATGGTTGGAATGAAACGTTGATGGTGAGTTCTTCAATCCTTTATTACGCGGCCATCACACTTGGCGCGGATGCACAAGCCCGCTATCGCCTCCCGATGATGCCGGCCCTATTTGTTCTGGCAGCCGGAGGATGGGAACGCTTCTTTAGGAGACCGTCATGAAATCACCGCATGCAAAAGTCGGGGCACAAAGTTGCATCGATCTTACCGTGAAACTGGGGGAAATTTCTGGGCGCCATGGCAAAAAAATCCGTCCTCTCATTTTAGGCGGCCACGCGACGATTCGCTCTGGAACAGTTCTCTACGCTGCTACCCACATCGGCCATCATTTTGAAACTGGTCATGGTGTCGTCATCCGGGAGGATAATCACATCGGAAATCATGTGAGCATTTGGAATCACACCACGATTGATTATGGCTGCCGGATCGGCCATCGCGTCAAGATCCATTGCAATGGCTACATCGCGCAATATTCCGTGATCGAGGATGATGTATTCATCGCGCCTGGCGTCACTTTTGCCAACGATCTTTTTCCGAAAGGTCGTCATGCTGACAAAGTGATGCAAGGGCCCTATATCCGACGCGGAGCGGCGATTGGCGTGAACTGCACTATTCTTCCTGGAGTAGAAATCGGTGAAGGAGCGCTCATTGGCGCCGGCAGTGTCGTAACCCGCGATGTGCCCGCGCATGCCGTCGTATGGGGAAATCCCGCCCGCGTGCAGAAAGATCGAGCAGACCTACGCTGGCCGAAACAATTTCGACTGGGGCGTTCGACAGCCGCCGCATTTTACCGCAGTCATCTCGCTGGCCGTTTGGTGGGCTAGTCGGATCCGCGTGAAAAAGATTTTTCATCTCATCACGAGCCTCGGCGGTGGGGGCACGGAAAATTTTCTGGTGCAGATTCTTACGGCGTCGCCGACTTCCTTTCATCACGAAGTCGTCTACTTAAAACAGGATGGTGTCAATGGCGAACGCATCCGTCGACTAGGAATCCCCGTTGCACGCGCGGGATCGATAGCGACTCTTTATCGTCGTCTAAAAACCACGCCGCCTGACATTTTGCATACGTGCCTTTACCGCTCCCATCAAATCGGCCGCATTATCGGGCGCTTAGCCGGCGTTCCCTTTATTATTTCCAGCCAACAATCGATTGATCTGTGGCAAAAACCCTGGCACCGGTGGATCGACCAGAGGACGTTACCTCTTTGCGATGTGGTGGACTACAATTCCGAAGCCGCGCGGACACTTGTCGAAAAGCGTTTGGGTACCGCCTCTGAGCGACCGCGCTTGGTTCCTATCGAAAACGGAGTCGACTTTAATGACTTCACTCCGATCGACCGTTTAAAAGCCAGACAGCCGCTGGCCCTGGCCGCCGACGCCGTCGTGGGTGGAACGCTTATGCGACTGCATGCTGAAAAAGGCGCGGATAAGATTCCCGCTTTCGCGCGCATGCTTCTAAACGCCAATCCACGATTGATCCTTTTGGTTGCGGGGACAGGTCCACAAGAAATTGCGCTGAAGGAAGAAACTCGGGAGATGGGAGATCGCCTACGCTGGGTCGGCTGGCAAGAAGATCCTGTGCCTTTTCTTTCCGCTCTCGATTTTTTCTGGCTTCCGTCCCGTGAAGAAAGTTTTCCACAATCTCTTTTGGAAGCGTCCGCGATGGGTCTTCCCTGGCTGGCGCCAGATGTCGGCGGCATCCGTGAACTGGCAAGGAACGGGGCTTGCGGCCTCCTAAGCGAGAATGGCTCGGCCGGCGCCTTGGCTACGACGGGAAAAACTCTACTCACCGAACTCTCGGCCCGCACGGAGAAAGCTCGCCAAGCCGTGGCGACACTTCGTCCGCGTTACGGCGTCGAAAAAATGACGACGGCCTTTTACCGTATTTTTGAAGAAAATAGTCTATAATAACGCGCGAAATCGATGAATTTTCAAACTCTTAAAGACAAATTTAAAAATCGTAATGCCCATGTCGGAGTCTTGGGACTTGGCTATGTGGGCCTTCCTTTGGCTTGTGAATTTGCCCGCGTCGGATTTTTTGTCACGGGATTTGAAGTCGACGCCGCGAAAGTCCGAAGTATTCAGAAAGGACGATCTTACATTGCCGACATCGACAGCGCCGATTTAAAAAATCTTGTGGCTCGCCACCAGCTGTCGGCCACGACAGACTTTCAAAAACTGAAGGGAATGGACGCGATCGTCATCTGCGTGCCTACGCCTCTCAATAAAACGAAGGATCCGGACGTTTCGTTTATCGATCAGGCCGCGCGAAAAATTACGCAAACGCTGCGACGAGGCCAATTAATCGTTCTCGAAAGCACCAGCTACCCAGGGACGACGCGAGAAAGCATCCTACCTCTATTTAAAGCGACTGGTCTTAAAGCCGGGAAAGATTATTTTCTCGCCTTTTCGCCGGAACGCATCGATCCGGGAAATACCCGATACAAACTGGCGAATACGCCCAAGGTCGTGGGGGGACTGACCTCGGCTTGTCGCGAATTAACGGTGGCCCTCTATAGCCAAATCGTCAAACAGGTTGTGCCTGTGTCGAGCGTCGAGGCGGCTGAGCTCACGAAACTTTTGGAAAATACTTTTCGCGCCGTCAACATCGGTCTCGTCAATGAAATCATGCTCATTTGCGATAAGCTCGGCCTAAACGTTTGGGAGGTGATCGAAGCGGCAGCCACCAAACCTTATGGGTTCATGCCATTCTATCCAGGACCGGGGTTAGGCGGACATTGCATTCCGATCGATCCGCTTTATCTGTCATGGAAAATGAAATCCCTGAATTTTACCGCGAGGTTCATTGATCTGGCGGGAGAAATTAATTCACATATGCCCGAATTCGTCGTCGATAAAATTGCTCGGACTTTTAATGAACGCGAAAAATCACTCAAGGGCGCCAAAATTCTAATCTTGGGCGTTGCTTATAAAGCCAATATCACGGATGTTCGCGAATCTCCGGCGCTGGATGTCATTCACCTTTTGCGCGCCAGCGGAGCCGACGTCTCTTATCACGATCCCTTTGTTCCCTCAGTGAGAATCGGCCACCAGCAGCTGAAGGGAAAGCCTTGGTCCATTGATCTTCTGCGTCGCGCGGACGCCGTCGTCATCACCACGGCACATCAATCTTTTGTTCCCGAGGAGATCCTCCGTCATGCAAAACTCGTCATCGACACCCGCAATCTCATGCGCGGACGGACAGCCCCCCATTTGGTACGTCTTTGATCGGCCTTCTTTCTTTTCTTTTGCCGATGTCGTTATTTTTGGGTCTGCCCTCTACCTTTTGGAATTTTGACGGCGTCGCCTGCGCCGCGGCATTGGAACTCGGTCGTCCGGATTATTTTTTCCACGCCAATCATCTTCTTTACGGCTTCCTGGGCTATCTTTTTTGGCGATTCTTGTGTGCCCCATTAGGTATTGCCCGCGCCCTGCCCGCCCTCCAATTATTTTCGTCTCTCCTTTCTGCCGTCGGACTCATCGGACTTTACCATCTGTTCAGCGGCATACTCGCAGACAAGAGGGTCGCGTTGGGCCTCATGCTTGGCGTATCTGTGACAGCCGCTTTTTGGGTTTGGAGCATAGAAGCGCAAGTGTACCCTCTCGGCTTTGTGGCGTTGGCCTGGGCGACGGTTGTGCTTTTAGGTCCTTCAAGTCGGCATAAATATCTGTGGGTGGGTCTTCTTCATGGTGCGGCCGTTCTGGGACATCAGATGCATGTTCTCTGGCTTTTTCCAGTTCTATACTGGATGCGGAGAGAGGACAATGTTCAGAGCGAACAGCGGTGGCAGTATATTGGCTCCCTAACCGCCACTACAGTGATTCCTTATATTCTAGTGCTCACGTTCGTCGTCGCCCCCGGGCGAGACCTGAACCACGTGCTCATCTGGCTTAAAGGCAGCGCGGGGCTCACGCCGGATCGGCATTGGGCTTGGCATTTCCCTGGATGGACAGGACCATGGATTTGGCTCAAATCGACGGCACCGGCTTTGTGGGGAAGTTTCTGGCCGTATGGGCGGACGACCGTCGGACCTGGACTATGGACTATGACCCTTCTGTCATGCGGCGTTCTACTATTTCTTTGGATTCGCGCTTGGAGCAAAAGCTCCAAGAAGGACCTTTCGTTGACGCGCTTTGCCCTTGTATGGATCGTCGCCTACGGACTCTTTCTCTCAACGTGGGAACCCGCCACTCTCTGCTATCGCATGACGGATATCCTCCCTTGGGGAATTTTGATGGCCGTGGGCTTGAAAGACATGCGTCTGGGGACGCAAGGAATTCTCCTTAGCCTTCTGCTAGCGACAACCTTGACCGTCAATGGTCTCACGCGCATCGGCCCCATGAGTCGACCTGAAGAAAATACGCTCTACCAAGATACTCTCACGTTATCTAAAATAACGCCTTCTGATTCGCTTTACATTACGGAGGGCGGAATGGCCTGGTTATACCTTCTTTATTTCGCCGGGCGAACCGCTTGGAACCGACAGTCGTGGGATCCGCAGAAGCTAAGCGAGATCATTACACGACAGAAAAAAATTCGACCGGTTTATATTCAAAAGGGATCGGTATGGGAGCCAGCTCGATGAAGCCGAAAATCGTCGTTGTCATGCCTGCTTACAATGCGGAGAAAACCGTCGCACGAACAGTCGCGGATATTCCGCCAGGATCGGCGGATGAAATCATTTTGGTGGATGATTGCTCTAAGGATCAGACTGTTCAGGAGGCCCGCCGACTCGGTCTGAAGGTAATCCTGCACGATAAAAATAAGGGCTACGGAGGCAATCAAAAGACCTGCTATGAAACGGCGCTCGCCGCCGGTGCCGATATCGTGGTGATGATCCATCCGGATTATCAATATGACGCGCGCCTAGTTCCCTATTTGACCGGGCTTTTGAAAGACGATATTTGCGATGTGGTCCTCGGCAATCGCATCCGAACGCGCCGGGAAGCGCTCGATGGCGGCATGCCGGCCTACAAATACCTGTCCAATCGTTTTCTGACAGTTGTGGAGAATTTTTTCATGGGGCAAAATCTCGGCGAATGGCACTCCGGATTGCGAGCCTACACGCGTCGCGTACTGGAAACAATCCCATGGCAGCGCAATTCTGACGATTTTGTATTCGATTGCGAATTTCTCGTCCAAGCCGCCGCCTTCGGCTTTCGGCTTGGAGACATTCCAACCCCCGCGCGTTACTTTGAAGAAGCGTCATCCATCAACTTCAGCCGAAGCGTCCTCTACGGATTAGAGTCGCTTAAAAGCGTCATGCGTTATCAGCTGCACCGCGCGCGAATCTGGCGATGCCCGCTCTTCGAACCGCGCTAACCTCCACCGTTCTCGCCGGCCTGACGTTTCTGAGCGCCGGAGGATACGGAAGCCATTTCACCCGGCGTCTGGCTTACGAGCCATGGACACCACTGGAAGAAATGATTTTTGCTTCGGCCGTGGGGTATGGCGTTATTGACTTCCTGATGATGGCGGCTGGAACCGTCTATGCGTGGACGCCGATCGGAGCCTATCTTCTTCTTTTCGGCGGGCTTGCGCTCTGCGGCCCATTTCTGAAAATTCTCCGATCGTTGCGTCCAAGACGCTCGGGGGTCCACGGTCTAACGACCGTCCTGATCGCGCTTTGCGCACTCTGGGCTTTTCTCCTCGCCTTAGCCCCTGTCACCTACTACGATTCGCTGGTCTACCACTTCGCGATTCCCGCCGCCTATGTCCACGCGCATCATTGGGTCGCTATGAAGGAACTCATCTATCCGGCGTTTCCGCAAAATCTCGAAATGCTTTGGACGCTCGGACTTTTGCTCGGGAGCGACATGGTTTCGAATTTAATCAGCCTGACACTCACCTTTTTAACCGTTGCCGCCACCGGAGCTTTTGCGCTGCGTTGGCTGACTAAAAGAGAAAGTCGTCTGGCGATATTTTTTCTGGCGGTCATGCCAGCCATGCTTCTTTTAAGTTCGGGGGGTTATGTCGATACGGGGCTGACCTTCTACGTGTTTCTGAGCTTCTATGCGCTGTGCTTATGGTGGGAAATGGGAAGGGCTTCCATGCTCGTCCTGGCGGGGGTGATGGGTGGATTAGCGATGGGGATAAAATACACGGGAGGAATTCCATTCGCCGCTGGAGGAGTCCTCATCCTATGCCATGATCATCGTCGGTGGCCATCCGCCGCCAAAAATCTTCTCCTCTATAGCCTGACGGGACTTTTGATCTGGTGCCCATGGCTAATCAAGAATACGATTTATGTAGGTAATCCATTCTTTCCCTTTATGTATGAATGGGGAAATCCTACGTTGAGCCCTTGGGTACGCCAAGCCGCTGCCGGTTATTTTCAGGGGTTGGCGGAATACCATCCTAGAGACCTTCTGGGTTTTCTACGACTCCCCTTGGACATTATGGTACGCAGTATGCGTTTTGGAGGCGGGATGGACGTGTTGGGAGATTATGGCTGGGCGCCTTTTGTCGTTCTTCTTCCTTGCCTCGCGTTTTGCCGGAAATCTTTGCCACCTATTGCACGCGTTATGATTGCGTTTGCGGCTCTCTTTTTTGTTCCTTGGGCCTTTTCAAGGCCGGTCTTACGATTCCTGCTGCCCTTGGCCCCCGTGCTTTCTCTTCTTTCCGCGGCCGCTTGGTCCAGAGGCATTCTTCAACGATCCCGACGATCGCAATGGCTGGCGAAAGGTCTTTTAAGCGTCATCATCCTTTGCGGGTTTGGATTTTTTTTCCTGGTCACTGGAATCATCCAACCTTTTCCAGTCGCTCTCGGTCTGGAACATCGCGACCATTACCTCGCACGACAATTGAACTATTACTCCGCGGCTCAGTTTGTCAACGGGCTTTCCGACCAAAGCCTGGTTTTTGTTCTGGGCGATCAGCGCGGATACTATTACAATAAGCGCGTGATTGTGTCGCCGGTTTTTAACCAAAACCCTATGGTCGCCTGGGCCAACAATGCCTCGTCCCCGCGAGAACTGGCCGCTCTTTTGAAAACCCGACACCTCACTCACATTTTAATCAACCATAGCGAATGGGCTCGCCTGGAACAAAGCTATGCCCTCTTTCCATTCAGCCCCGTCGGACTGCGAAACTGGAATTCTTTTCTTGCCGGCTTTGCGCGCCCTGTTTATCATGACGCCCATTGCGATGTGCTCGCTCTTTTATGAGTTTTGAGAAATTGTACCTTTGGTGTTTCCTTCTCGCCTTAGCCATGTCGTTTGGGCTAACACCGCTCATGCGCGCCTTGGCCATGAAGCTGGGGATTTTGGATCATCCCTTTTCGGATGTAAAAACCCATAAGCACCCTACGCCTTATTTAGGAGGCGTCGCCGTGGCGGCGTCGATGGCCCTAGCCCTACTTTTCGCGCGCGTCACAACGAATTTCCCTACGGGAACATTGCGGTCCTTGCGTGGGCTTGTGCTGGGAGGGTCGATCGTGCTGCTCTTGGGGTTCATCGATGATGCCAAACACAAAGGTCTCGGATATCGGTTCAAATTTCTTGTCCAGCTGGTGGCGGCCCTTTGCCTGCTTTCCTTTGATATCCGCATTCATTTCATCCATCCCGCCTGGTTCGCGGATCTTCTGACGATCGTGTGGGTCGTCGGCATCATCAACGCCGTCAATATCATCGACATTATGGACGGGCTCGCGAGCGGCGTCGCGGTGGTCGCATGTCTTGGATTCTTCTTCATTTCGCTGCCCTCGGAACAAATTTATGTCAACTTTGCGGCCGCGGCCCTCGCAGGCGCGCTGCTGGGATTCATCCCCTATAACCTTTCCCGACCCTATAAGATTTTTTTGGGCGACACGGGTAGTCTTTTCACGGGTTTTACATTGGCGGCACTCTCACTCGGTACATCCTATACCCATGTGAATAACGCGGGGGTCTTTGCGCCGCTTCTCATCTTAGGTGTTCCCATTTACGATACTCTCCTCGTGACGGCATTGCGGCTACAAAAAGGAATGTCACCATTTCTCGGTAGCCGCGACCATTATGCCTTGCGTCTGGAAAAACATGGTCTCTATCGGGAAGAAATTTTGGTTCTCACCTATGCCTTTAGTCTGCTCTTGACCTTCGCCGCGTACGAAGTCACGCTGGTCGTGTTCGAATACGCGATGGCCATTTACGTCATCGTCGGCGCCGTTGCCATCGGGATTGGCACATGGTTGGCCCGCATACGGATTGACGGATGACTCACGTTCGCACCCTCATTTTGGGCGGCGGCATGTCTGGGCTTTCGTGCGCGTATCATCTCAAGACCAATTACCTTCTAATCGAGAAATCGGATGAGCCCGGCGGTCTTTCCCGGTCAATCAAACAAGATGGATTCGTCTTTGATCATACGGGTCACCTCTTGCACCTTCGCAATCCCTACACGCTTAAACTGATTCCGGATCTTCTGGGAGACAATCTTGCTCTAAATCAGCGGAGAGCTTGGATCTATTCGCATCATGCCTACACCCGGTATCCGTATCAAGCCAACCTCTTTGGATTGCCCAAAAAGGTGATTGAGGAATGTTTGAAAGGACTGATTGAAGCTCAGCTGCGTGCGCGTCCAGCTCTTGAGAATCCCGAACCTGAGTCGCTCAAATCTTGGGTTCTGCGCACCTTCGGCAAGGGCTTTGCCAAACATTTTTTCTTTCCCTATAACGAAAAGCTGTGGACCGTTTCGTCAGACGTTTTGACCGCCGAATGGGTGGCGCCCTTTGTCCCAAAGCCATCCATCCAGGAAGTCATCACGGGAGCATTCGCGGACCAGACAAAAAAGTTCGGATACAATGCGTCGTTCTACTATCCAAAAGAAGGCGGCATCCAAGCGTTAGCTTTCGCCTTTGCGCGAGGATTGACCGGCATCCGGCTTAATACCGAAGCCCATT
>Ga0206971_10234_pt1 | contig 19481 bp, 15 predicted proteins | sample Alteio_BWOrgHeat_85_FD_152917 | JGI IMG/M metagenome (GOLD analysis project Ga0206971, IMG submission 152917) | Enriched cells from forest soil in Barre Woods Harvard Forest LTER site, Petersham, Massachusetts, United States -... | ecosystem: Environmental > Terrestrial > Soil > Temperate forest >...
TCTTTTGAAAAATACCCGGTTTGCTGGCCGGTTCGAATATTTTCAATAAGCCAATCTTCAACGGCTGATTTTTTTATGCTGACCTTATCGCCGGTTTTAATATTTTTTATATCGAAGGGCGAGTCGATAAAAACACCTTCAAACCGGCCGTCTTTAAAGAGAAATACTTGTGACCACATGTGTTCGTGAACGCCTTTTTCAACAAAATCCGTCTTTACGCTAAATGCATAATTATTTCTATCAGCGCCGTGTTTTGCCAGGCTGTCGATAAATTGGGGCAGGTGCAGTTGGGCAGTATCTTTTAGGGCCAAAAATTTAGCATCGTTCTTAGATAAAGTGACCGAATAGTATTCTGTGTTGTTTTCAACCTTAGTATTTTGAGCTAATGACGGCAGCGCTAAAAAAATCAAAATAGTGACAAGGAGTGCTGGTTTCATAATTTGAGAATAAAAGTAACAAAATTGTCTGAACCATGATTTTTTGGATTTTAGGATTACGTGATTTTATTTTTCCGCTTAAAATCCTTTAATCAGATAAATCACCCTTAACGTTTTTTAACTAAACCGCATGTTCCGCTATGTTATCTTTATGAACCAAATTATTAATCATGAAAAAAATATTTGTATTAGCAGCATTGTTAGCCTTCGCGCAAATAATTTGCGCGCAAAGCATTGATTTAAGGAGAAAAATTGAAGTAAGCGGAACAGCTGAACAGGAAGTAACTCCTGACATTATCAACGTGTCCATTGCCTTAAAGGAGTATATGAACGGCAAAACTAAAGTGACCATTGAAGAACTGGAGGGTCAATTAAAAAAAGCGGTGACAGATGCGGGTATTGCCAAAGAGGATTTTATGATAAACAACCTGTTTGGTTATAAAGACTACTATGCGCGCAAAAAGGATGAAGATTTTTTGGCAAGCAAACAATATAAGATCAGACTTCAGGACCTGGATAAATATAATCAAATATTAGCCGGACTGGATCCGAAAGGAATTGAATCGACAAATATTGATAGTTATGACTATTCAAAAATGACGGAAATAAAGCGGGAACTAAAGATACAGGCGCTATTGGCCGCAAAAGAAAAAGCCAGCTACCTTTTATCCAGCATCGGAGAAAAACTGGGGAGCGTGATCAGCATAAATGAGCCCGACAATAATAGTATTTTCCAATATCAGAATCCGTATGCAAATACGGTGATGCAGTACAACAGAGCCTCGTCTAATGAAAGTTCGGATATTAATTTTAAAAAAATAAAACTCTCCTTTCAGATCGAAGCCGTTTTTGAGATTGCGAAATAAATTTAAGTAAAAGATTGATCGTTTAGGGTCGTGGTTAAAGGATGTGAGGATTGCATGATTTTTTCATCCTAAAAATCGTTTAATCCTGCAAATCCGTGTTCAGACAATGGCTATATTGTGAAAAATTAACTATAGCTTATGACAGACGAAAACGACCCCATCAAAAACCGCGATAACTTTAAAGGCGGCGTATTTTATTATAACCCGGATGATGACCGCCTGATAGTGCGTGTGCCCGGGACGGTAAACCGGTATGTTTTCAATTACGCCCGGTGGCCGGTGTACCTGATCATCCTCCCCGTGGCAGCGATGATTTGTTATGCTTTGTTTTTTTACAAACGGTAATGTGTCTGAACACGATTTTAACATTAAAAGATTTTTAGGATAAAAAAAATCATGTTAACCCTCAAATCCTAAAAATCATAGTTCAGACAAAAGGGCTGTTGTTTAATTATCCAACACGTTACCTTTCTCCCCCTGAGCCTTAAAGCCAAATCGTATTGCCGCTTCAAGTATATTAATGTTTATATCTTTTAATTTATTAAACCTGATGCAATACCCGGTCACGCTCGCCTTGCCCAGGTCTTTTCCGTATGTTTGGGCAAGGTAGGTCTTGTCTTTGACACCCATGATATAAACAGATATCCCGGTTTTGTTTGCACTCATGCCAATCTGAAAAAAATCCCTGGTCTTTCCATCAGCATATTTTATGGTGTAATGTCCATAACCGATAGTAGGGTTACTAACCGTTTTATTTTCGCTGTTTTTACCACTGTCGAACCATAATTTACAACCGGGTAATACTTCAAGCGTGAGTTGGTGCAGCGTTTGCATATCACTGCGCTTTGGTTCAGGCTGGCTGGTGATATGTTCTCTGATTTGTTCCTCTACTTTCATATCAAATATCGAATTATGGATTGCTCATTTTACTATTTCAAATCTCGTTTATTTTTAGTCATACACTATTCGTTTCCTGAAATTTTTCCTCGTAAATACTTTCCCATCTTCTTTCCTTCATCATTCGAACTTCAAACCGAAACACGACCCACGTCAGGCATTCGCGCGCGAAGCTTCCCTTCGTTGTTGTTAAGGACAGGCTGAGTGCCACAGCATGACGTCTATTACACTTTTAAAGAATTTCCCATTTTTCCCTATCTTGCCTTCTGCCTCCACAATTAAACTATGACTGAGTACCCGAAATCCAAAAAAAGATCTTTTCCCGGCCCTATTGCCATTTTGATGGTAGTGATCGTCCTGGCGGCCATCAGTACCTGGCTGCTGCCGGCGGGGGAGTATAATAAATTGTCGGTTAGCGGAAAGTCGTTTAGTATGGATAGCGGCTCGGGCAGCAGTGTGAAGCTGCCGCTTACCCAAAAAACATTGGACAGCCTGCACATCCGCATTGCGCTGCAAAAATTTGTGAACGGGGATATCCGCAAGCCGGTGTCGGTGCCGGGGACTTTTTCTGTGGAGAAACGAAACGGGCAAGGCTTTATCAGCGTGCTGGAAGCGCCCATTAAGGGTATTATCGATAGCATCGATATCATCCTGTTTATCCTGGTCATCGGCGGTTTTATGTTTGTGTTTGATGAGGCGGGCGCTATGGTAAAAGGTATTTCTGCAATCTCGCACAGCATGAAAGGCCGCGAGCCGCGGCTTATCGCCATGCTCACCATTATTTTCTCCTTTTTCGCCGGTTCGTATGGCATGGCCGAGGAGGCCTTTGTTTTTTACGCCGTATTGGTGCCATTGTTTTTGGTCGCGGGGTATGACCTGCTGATCCCTATGGCGGTTATTTTTGGCGGCACGGCGCTGGGAACCATTGCTTCCTTTTCGAATCCTTTTTCCACCATTATCGCCTCTAATGCCGCCGGCGTTAATTGGATGGACGGGCTTACGGGCAGGATCATCCTTTGGGTAATTATTACGGCATTGCTGGTATGGTATATTTTACGTTATGCAGCCAAAATTAAGAAAGACCCTAAAGCCTCGCTGGTTTACCAGGTTGACGGCGAGGTGAAGTCGCCCTTTGAGTTGGAGGTTACTGATACAACCAATACCCCAAAGCTGGAGGGGCGGACCAAGCTGCTGCTGTTTATTTTTGTCGCCACGTTTTTGATGATGATCGGCGGGGTGGTATTTTTGGATTGGTGGACGCTGGAGATGTCGGCCCTGTTTTTGGGTTCGGCCATGCTGGTTGCAGTAATTGGCCGGATTAATGAAAAAGTATTTACGCAGCGCTTTATTGATGGCGCGCGGAGCCTGCTGTCAGTGGCTTTTATCATCGGCGTAGCCAGGGGCGTGACGATTGTGCTGAATGACGGACATGTAAGCGATTCTATCCTGTTTTATGCCTCGCACCTGGTGCAGGGTGTGCCACCGGTGTTTTTTATTTTGCTGCTGATGGCATTTTACCTGGTTTTCTCGCTGTTTATCCAGTCTTCGTCCGGTATGGCGGTATTAACCATGCCCATTATCGGCGGACTGGCGATTATTGTAAATATACCCGGCCGCGAGATTGTGAATTCATATAATTACGGCTTGTGTATAATGTCGTTTATAGCGCCAACCGGGCTGGTGTTACCCTCGCTGCTGATGGTAAACATCAGTTTAAAAACATGGCTTAAATTTATAATGCCGCTACTGGTGATGCTGACGATTATATGTATGATAGCGCTGGTGATCGGCATTTACTTGTAAGGTCTGGCGGGTTACGGCTTATTTTCGCGAGAAAGCAGCAAGACTTAACAAACCCGTCAAAACGAATTTAGCAATGAAATTATAAAGGAAATTCTTGACGAATACAAGCAAATTGCAGAAAACATTAATGTGCAAGGTGTGCCAGGTGAATTCACTTGTGCCCAATGTCGTTAAGTTAAGGGAATCTACACGTTCCGCCTATCATTTCAGCCCCTCCTAAATCCTCCCCGGTAGGGAGGACTTTATATAAAGGACATATCCGAAGCAAAAAGTCTCCCCTACCGGGGGAGATGGGTGAGGGCTTCGCCGTTTAGAGGGGGCTAAATCGCTGGTTTTCCTTAACTTAATGACATTGCACCTGTGCCGGGTGGCACGTGGCACAGTCGGCCAAACGGCCTCGTTCAAGGTCAACCCGTATACTTAAAAAACAAATCCGTCGCCATAAATTGCGCCTCTATGACTTAAATAATTGCAATTTATTTATACCTTTAGCTTTAACCAATTACGACTATAGCATTATGACCGAGGCAGAACAGGAAAAAGACAGCCATTTTATACGCCGGCTGGTGATCATCATCTTTATTGTATTTACGCTGGCTGCCGTAGTGATGACGATTTTTTACGGTACCCCCTGGGCAAAGAAGTGAGTTAGTTTATGGTTGATGGTTCATAGTTCATGGTAGAAAGATGCAGATAGTTGCTATACGATCTGACACCAAACTAATAGACGGGTAAACTAACAAACAAATGAACTGATGAACCAGCTTAGCGGATATAATCCACGGCGACGGAATCGGGGCCCATTAGTTTGAGGCTATGATCGTCGAGTTTTTGTATAACGAAAGCAGTATAGGGCTGATTGCCCTGGAAAGAAGTGAATACCGTGTCTCCCTTTGTAAAATAGTCTTCGGCAATTGGTTCGCCATCGTCCATCATAAAAGATTTATCGGTTATTTTTAGTTTCACGGAGCCGTCTTTTGACTGCCATTGACCCTGCAATTTGTTTTTTACCGGGCTTGAACATGCCGCAGTAACCAGTATTGCAGCAGTGGCCACATGCACAAGTATGAGCAGGTATTTGTTCATAATCATGAGGCTAATTCGTAAGTTTTAAGCTGAAAGTCTGATTCAGTAAACAGACCGGATCAGACTTTCGGCTTTTAACTTCAGACTGTCAATTATTGGTTGGTTTATCTCTCAACTCGGATTTTTTTAAATAAACCCGGTGACCTGACTTATTGATATAATAGTAGTGCGAATGTTTGTTGATGTAAACCGCGCGACCATCGGGGCCATATTTGCCTTCGTACCGTTTATCAACAACGGCGGCGTCAGTAGTAGCGGCAGCGTGTGCTGTGGCATTGCCAACTGATTTTGCTGCATGTTTGATCTTATGACCAGAAGTGTCCTGGGGCATCGAAGCTGCGCGTGCCTGCCCGAAAGAGAAAATACCGGCGGCAACAACTGCCACTTTTAATAAATTTTTCATAGCGATAAAATTGAAATTAGTTAGATATGAACATACTAACTCAAATGTTCGGCCAAATGCCTCATTTCGAGAACGGGAGGTCGTTTCTGGTATAAAATGGCATAAACCGCATCGCAAATAGGCATAAAAACATTGTACTGTTTATTCACCTGGTGTAGGCAATTTACTGCATAATAGCCCTCGGCTATCATGTTCATTTCCAGTTGTGCAGAGGTTACGGTATAACCCTTGCCGATCATATTGCCGAAAGTACGGTTACGGCTGAATTGAGAATATGCTGTAACCATCAGGTCGCCCAGGTAGGCCGATTCCTTAATGTCGCGGTCGATAGGGTGCACGGCCGCTACAAAGCGCTCCATTTCGCGGATGGCGTTGGATATAAGCACCGCCTGGAAGTTATCGCCGTAGCCAACACCATGGCAAATGCCGCCGGCGATGGCATAAATGTTTTTTAGTACGGCGCCGTATTCGGTGCCGTAGATATCATCCGAAACAATGGTTTTAATATACCGGGTGCTGAACATGCCGGCAAAGGTGGCGGCAAGCTCATTATCTGCCGAGGCGATGGTTAGATAGGATAATTTCTCAAGCGCCACTTCTTCGGCATGGCATGGACCGCTGATCACCAGGAAATCAGCAAACGAAACACCGTAGTGCTGGTTTAAAAACTCGCCGATGATCAGGTTTTCATCAGGTACGATACCCTTAATGGCCGAGATGAGCTTTTTGCCGGCAAAGTCGGCAGGCGTAATACCGGTAAGGGCTTGTTTTAGAAAAGCGGCAGGCACGTTCAATAAAACATAGTCAGCTTCATGGATCAGAGCGGCCAGGTCGGTTGAAATATGCTGCGGCGGAACACTGATCTCAACCGAGCTTAGATAATGAGGGTTGTGCTTAAATTTATGGATGTGTTCAACAGCCTGCTCATTGCGCATCCACCAAAAAATCTCTTTTTCGACGGTGTTATCGGTAAGGATCTTGATATTGGCCGTTGCCCAGCTACCGCCGCCGACAACCGTGATCTTGCTGCCCTGTTTGCTCATCAATAAATAAAAATATCCCGCCAGGTTTAATTGACGGGACAAATCTAATTAAAATAGTTTGCAGTTGGCAGTTTGCAGCCGACAGCAAAACACTGCTAACTGCAAACTAAAAACTGCCAACTAACTTATTGCCCGGTGCCGCTGAAGAGCTTGCTCTTATCCACCTTCTGCACCGCCATGCCATCATTCAGGTCTTTGGAAACCGCTGCGAATGGCGCTGATACTACCTCCTCGCCGCCGGTAAGCCCAGACAGGATTTGTATATAGTTATCATCTTGTATGCCGGTTGTTACCTCTACCTGTTTTACCTTGCCTGCTTTGTAAACAAAAACATATTCTTTGGCCAAAGCGGTTATTTTTGGCTTGTTAGTGCTGTCAACAGGGGTGGACGCTCCGGGGCCATTGTTGCTCACAACAGCTCCCGCCGCGGCTTTCTTTTGACCGCGGGTAGTTACCGCCTGTATAGGCACCGCCAGCGATTTGGCATGATTTGTTTTTATTTCTACGGTACCGGTTAATCCCGGCCTGAATGGATTTGGGTTGGCCGCTGACCTTACCAAAAGGTTTTTATACGAATCCGGGTCGATACGCACCTTAACGGTAAAGTTGGTTACCTGGTCGGCATTAGTACCCACCACATTAGCCGAACTGCCGATCTCAATTACGGTGCCGGCAAAACTCTTCCCTAAAAAGGCGTCCACCTCAATTTTAGATGAATCGCCAAGCTGTACCCGGTTGATGTCGTTTTCGTTTACGTCCACGTTAACATCCAGTTGGCTCAGGTCTGATATGGTCATCACTTCAGTACCGGCAAATTGCTGGGTACCTAAAACGCGCTCGCCTTTTTCAACTGATAATTTCGAAACTACACCGTCAACCGGCGAGTAAATAGTGGTTTTAATAAGGTTATCAGCCGCCTCTTTTACCGATGCCTGGGATTGTGCGAGGCCATAGGTTGTGCTGATCACATTTTGTTTGTTTGCTTCGTATTGCGCCTTTGCTGAAAGAAAATTGGATTTAGCTACTTCAAATTCCGCATCGGTAATCACTTTATTATCGTGCAGCGGCACATCGCGTTTGTAGATCGATTCCACGTTATCAAGCGCAGCCAGGGACTGGTTTAGCAATTACTTTGCATTACCGATCTGCGCTTTTTGGGTATTGTACTGTGCCTGGGCGCGATCAAGCTCAGATTGCAAAATATCAGGCCTGATTTTGCAGAGCAACTGGCCTTTTGTTACAACATCGCCTTCTTTTATCGGCAATTCAACAATTTCGCCGGAAACTTCGGGGCTGATCTTTACTTCGATGTGCGGCTTGATTTTCCCGCTTGCTGATACCGTTTCGTTTATCTCGTGTACCGCAACCTTTTCAGTTGCTACCTGGGTTAAAGCAGGTTTTTTAGTGGCTATTAATATAACCAGTATAACAACCACGACCCCAAGGCCAATCAAGATATATTTAGTAGTTTTTCCCATGATTCTTTTTTATTTCGGATTCGGATTTTCGTCCAGATAGCTATCGGGAGCGGATTTATTTTAATTTTTATTGTTGATCATTATTTCATTTCTGCATTCACACATCTGCACATTTGTGCACCGGCACATTACAAGGTTATCGGATTCCCCAAATAATAGTCGATCACCTTGCTGCGAAAAACAACCTCGTACTGGCCTTCAATCATTTGATTTTGTGCTGTATTATAATTTGTAAGCGCCGTATTATAGTCAAGGGTATTTACCAGGCCGGCGTCATACCGCTGCTTGGTAACGTTTAATGCTTCTTTATTTGCTTCGAATGTTTTAACCGCCGATAGGTAAGTCTTCTCAGCAGATTGCAAATCGAGTACTGCTTGAATAATGGTCTTGCTCAGCGTGTTTTTAGCCAGCTGGGTAGTTAGTTCGGCGTATTCGTAGTTTAATTTTGCTTTCGCCACCGAAGTGCGGGCTGTAAAATGGTTAAAAATGGGTATCTGCAAACTCAATCCAAAAAACTGGTTAAAGTTATTGCTCAATTGGTTGCCGAGCGAAATAGGCGTAGTTGTAGTTACAATATTAGGGCCTTCAACAGCGGTATTAGTGTTTTGAATTACGCCAATTTGGGTGGTTCCGTTTATTGTTTGGACATAGTTTAACGCCTGGTTTGAATAACTTGTTCCAACGCCTCCGTAAAAACTTAACACCGGATAATAGTTGCCTTTGGCAATCTTTATTGCTTGTGCGTAGGTTTGCTGCTGCAGTTCGGCCAGCCGGATATCCGGGTTTGTAGTAAAGGCCGTCCTGATGACGTCTGTGGCATCAAACACGGTTTGTACGTTGGTTAATTTACTGATATCAGGCTTTATGATGGTAATATTAGTGGTCGGAGCCATTTCCATATACTGCTTCAATACCAAAATTGCCAGGTCGACCTGATTTTGATCATTAGTTAAAGTTAGCGCGGCGGTTTCTACCTGTGCCTGCGCCTGTGCCAAATCGGCCCTGGTTGCATTTCCGGCGTCAAAATTTTTCTGCGCGCGGTCCAGCGTAATTTTTGCGAGATCCAATTGTTGTTTTGCGGCGATCACCAGATCCTGGTCAGTTAATATCGTCAGGTAATCGGTAACCACATTTAAAAGGAGGTCGTTTTTAACCTTTGCTGTGCTGGTTTTATCAACGTCAAGAGTCAGTTTATTTTGTAATATCTGGTTACGCAACTGACCGCCCTGGAAAAGGGTGACCGATAAATTGGCTTGTCCCTGCGCATTCAAAGCAGATGAAGAATACGCAAATGCACCTAAAATCTGGCTTTTACCAAAATAATACCCTCCCTGTGGGTTTGCGCTAAGGCTGGGCAACTGGTTGTATTTAGCCTGCTGATAATCCTGATCAGCAAGGGCTTCGGTTAGCTGAGCCTGTTTAATGGTGAGGTTGTTTTTTATGGTCGAATCCACAGCTTGCTGCAGGCTGACCACCTGCTGGGCAGTTGCTTTCAACCCAGCCGTCATCAACAGCATGAACGCCGGTAGAATCAATAGTTTAAATCGGGATATATTTTGCATCATCTTTTTGGTTCATGGTTCATAGTTCATGTTCATAGCATGAAAGATGATCCTTAAGCTCAATCGTTAAATTATTTATATTTTTAGCAAGCAGAAGCGGCCATGAACTATGAACCATCAACTATAAGCTAAAAAATGTACCTTGTTAAAACACCGTTATTGCTAAAAGCACTGTATCCCAAGTTATTATGGGATGGTGGCGGTAATAGCCGGTCCATTTTTGTCACTTTTGACGACGGCCCTATACCCATTGTTACACCGTTTGTTTTAAATATTTTAAAACAGTACAATGCAAAGGCCACTTTTTTCTGCATCGGCGACAATGTGCGCAAGCATCCCGAGGTGTTTGAGCAGGTAAAAAACGAGGGTCATGCCATTGGTAACCATACGTTTAACCACTTAAACGGCTGGCATACCGACGACAAAACTTACCTGCATAATTTTTTACAGGCTGATGAACTAATTGTTTCAAAACTGTTCAGGCCGCCTTATGGAAGGATAAAACGATCTCAGGTAAAGCTATTGCAGGAGGTAAAGCCCGGAATAAAAATAGTAATGTGGAACGTGCTTTCAGCTGATTTCGATGCAGCCATCAGCCCGGAAAAATGCCTGGATAATGTGATCAAAAATGTAAAAGGAGGGGACATCGTGCTTTTTCATGATAGCCTGAAAGCAAGGGACCGGATGCAGTACGCGCTGCCAAGGGCGCTGGAGTATTGGAATAAGGAGGGGTTTGAGTTTAGGGCATTGGAGTTTTAAATTCGCTATTCAAAAAGTCGTCTGTGGGGACACAGACAACGGGATTTGTCTTTTAATAGCTATTCCAACCCTTCCAACCTCTACAACCCTTACAACTAATCTCTACCCTCTAATCTCCAATCACTAATTTAGAACCCCTCCAAATAAAAATTACCCCAACCCCCTACATCATTTGGCTGTTAATTTTTGTAAATTCGCCGCGCAGGGTCGGAAACGGCTTTATATTTGAATTTTCTTATATTTCTCACCTAAAGATCAGATACCATGGCTTTTGATTTAGATATGATCAAAAATGTTTACGACCGCTTTGGCGCCCGTGTGGAGGCTGCCCGCAAAGCGACCGGTAAACCGCTTACTTTAACCGAAAAGATTTTATACGCCCACCTTACCGAAGGCAATGCCTCCAAAGCTTATGGCCGCGGGATGGATTACGTTGATTTTGCGCCCGACCGTGTGGCTATGCAAGATGCTACCGCGCAGATGGCACTGCTTCAGTTTATGCAGGCCGGTCGCCCAAAGGTAGCCGTGCCATCGACCGTGCACTGCGATCACTTAATACAGGCCAAGATAGGCGCTGATACGGATCTGGTTACGGCAAAGGACGTAAATAAAGAGGTTTATGATTTCCTGGCCTCGGTATCTGATAAATACGGCCTGGGGTTTTGGAAACCGGGCGCGGGCATTATCCACCAGGTAGTGCTTGAAAATTATGCATTCCCCGGCGGCATGATGATCGGTACCGATTCGCACACACCTAATGCAGGTGGTTTAGGGATGATCGCTATCGGTGTCGGCGGCGCTGACGCTTGCGACGTAATGGCGGGCCTGCCGTGGGAGCTTAAATTCCCGAAACTGATCGGTGTAAAATTAACCGGGAAATTGTCGGGTTGGACATCCGCTAAAGACGTTATCCTGAAGGTGGCCGGCATCCTGACCGTAAAAGGCGGTACCGGCGCTATTGTTGAATATTTTGGCGAAGGCGCTGAGTCACTTTCTGCCACAGGTAAAGGCACTATTTGTAATATGGGCGCCGAGATCGGGGCGACAACCTCGGTATTTGGTTATGACGAGAAGGCTGCTATATATTTGAGCGGGACCAAGCGCGCAGATATCGCGGAAATGGCCAACGCTATAAAAGAACATTTAACCGGCGATGCTGAAGTCTATGCGAATCCCGAAGCTTATTTTGACCAGGTGATCGAGATCAACCTGAGCGAACTGGAGCCGCATGTGAACGGTCCGTTTACGCCCGACCTGGCCTGGCCGATCTCGAAATTCGCAACTGCCGTTAAGGAAAACAACTGGCCCGAAAAACTGGAAGTTGGCCTGATCGGTTCGTGCACCAACTCTTCTTATGAAGACATTACCCGCTCGGCGTCTATCGCGCTGCAGGCCATCAATAAACATTTAAAAACAAAGGCGGAGTTTACCATTACGCCAGGCTCGGAGCAGGTGCGCTTTACAGTTGACCGCGACGGCTACCTGGATACTTTTGCCGAAATGGGCGGCGTGGTATTAGCAAACGCCTGCGGTCCTTGTATAGGCCAATGGGCACGCCATACCGACGACCCCAGCCGCAAAAACTCCATCATCACCTCGTTTAACCGCAACTTTGCCAAACGCAACGACGGCAATCCTAATACGCATGCATTTGTGGCGTCGCCGGAGATTGTTACCGCATTCGCAATTGCGGGCGATTTGACTTTTAACCCTCTAACCGATACGCTGACCAACGAAAAAGGCGAACAGGTAAAACTTGATGAGCCGATGGGCATTGAAATGCCGGTAAAAGGTTTTGCGGTGGATGATGCCGGTTACCAGGCGCCTGCCGAAGACGGCAGCAGCGTGGATGTTAAGGTTGACCCTAAGTCGTCCCGTTTACAATTGCTTGATCCGTTCCCGGCATGGGAAGGCACTGATCTGAGCGGTTTGAAGCTGCTGATCAAGGCCAAAGGCAAATGTACCACCGACCATATTTCGATGGCCGGCCCGTGGCTGAAGTTCCGCGGACATTTGGACAATATCTCCAACAATATGCTCATCGGCGCTATCAATTATTTCAATAATACATCCGACAGCGTTAAAAATGAACTGACCGGCGAATACGGCCCGGTACCAGCCACCCAGCGCGACTATAAAGCGCATGGCATAGGCACCGTTGTAGTAGGCGACGAAAATTACGGTGAAGGCTCATCACGCGAGCATGCCGCCATGGAGCCGCGTCACCTGGGCGTTCGTGCTATCCTGGTAAAATCATTTGCCCGCATCCACGAAACCAATCTTAAAAAGCAGGGCATGCTTGCTATCACCTTTGCCAACAGCGGCGATTACGACAAAGTACAGGAAGACGACACCTTTGATATTAACGGATTGACCTCGTTTGCACCCGGCATGCCTTTAACGGTAGTGCTGCACCACAAAGATGGTTCAAACGATAGTTTCCCCGTAAACCATACCTATAATGAGCAGCAGATTGAGTGGTTTAAAGCAGGCGGTGCGCTGAACATTATTCGCAGGGAAATGGCATCGTAAAGCTGAAACGATAAAGCAGAAAGCCTAAAGCAGCTTTTTGCTTTGGCCTTTCTGCTTTCAGCTATAAAGCTATTCCGTTTTGGAGGGGCTTTTTTGTTACCTGAACTCGAAATTAATCATCACGTTTTATGCTTCGAATTATTTTGTTTCATTTTGACGTAGTGACAGCCAACGCCTGGAGCTTGCTGACGGCCTGATCTGCAAAGGCCGCCGATGAATTATCATTCATTTTTAGCCTTGCCGCTTTCACGCGGTTAATTACGCCAACAAACACAGATAGCTTATCGTATTTTTTAAGTTGAATGACAAGGTCTTCGATGGCCTGTATACCTTGCTGCGCAAAAGCCGGATTAGTAACCGTTCCGGCCAGGCCTGCAAATCTACCGGTAAAAGTGTACTGTAGGGGCGACGCCGGGCTAGCAAAATTGTAATATACAAAGGGCCATTCTTCGTCTCCTCCGCTTTGGCAATAAATGCTAATAATGGCATCTCTGAGTTTTCCCTTACTTTCTTTTACATAATTCTTAGCCAGACTAAATGCAGCCTCGTGATCGCTTAGCTCGATTGCATTCAGCGCTGCTCCCTGTACAGCAAAGGATGTACTATTGATAAGTGCCTGTTTAAAAACATCAATGGTGCCCGGTATGTTCAACTTTGCTGAGGTCATAATGGCTTCGGCACGAGCAAGGTTGTTGGCGTCCTCCCTGGCCAATCGAATTATATCGGGGGCGGCGGCGGTTTTGATGTTTTGATTGGCTGGGTTTAATAACTGAAGGGCTTTAATCCGAAGCCCGTAATAAGGGTCGTTTAGTGCCTTAACCAGTATGTGTTGAGCGATGCTATCGGTTTGGTTTGCGGCCGCAGCCTCAATCGCCTCGCTTCGGTCGACATATAAACCCGCATGTTTTTGTTGAAAAGCAAATTCGGTTAAGGTTTTATGATCGTTCTTTTTAGCCAGTAATACCTTCTCTGCATCTACATTAACCAGCTCGGGCTTTTCCGGGACGTGAAAGGTCAGCGTGTCAGACCGGTTGTTCATCCGCACCTGGTGGCGTATTTTCCGGCCGCTAACATAGATGTCTATCGCCATTGGTAAGGTAAAGGTTTGGCCTGCCTGCGTTTGCTTCAAAAAAATGCTTTGTGTCCTGGTGGCATTGTCCCAGCGATAGGTGATATCCAACACCGGGTGGCCGGAACCGTAGAACCACTGGTTGAAAAACCAGTTCAGGTCAAGGCCGCTGGCATCTTCCATAGCCAGGCGAAGCTGCTCCGCGTCAGCGTTTCCTAACGCATGGGCAGTAAGGTAAATATGCAGGCCCTTATAAAAAGCCGCATTTCCCAGGTAGTGGCGCAGCATATTAAGGATTCGGCCGCCTTTTTGGTAGGTCACTCCATCAAACATGTCCTGTTTTTTTGTGTAATCAAACCGGACGAGATTTTCCTGCCATCTTTCCGGGTTGTTTAGGTAACCCTGCTCGCCCTGGTACATATGTTCGTCCGCAACATCGGGGCCATATTTGTATTCAGCCCAAAGAATCTCTCCGAGGTCGGCAAAGGATTCGTTCAGGGCCAAATTGCTCCAGCTTTCGCAGGTGACATAATCCCCGAACCACTGATGAAACAATTCGTGCACGTTGCCTGATTGGTAAGGCAGGTCCGCCAATTCGCGTGGGCTGCTTTGGCCGTCCTCGTTGAATTCGGTGGCAGTCGTGTTTTCCATCCCCCCATTAAAACCGCGTACCCTGATTTGAGCATATTTATTCCAGGGAAAATCTACCCCTAAAATTTTTGAAAAGAAAGTCATGGCCTCCGGTGTATAGCCAAAAATACCTTTAGCATTTGCTGCATATTGAGGTTCCATGTAATAGTCCACGTCTTTTCCATGCCAGTTGTCCCTGACAATCTGAAAGTTGCCCACGGCAACCATAAACAGATAGGGTGCCTGTGGAAGTTTCATTTTCCAGGTGTCGGTTCGGGTGCCGTCGGGGTGTTTAGTTTGCATGGCCAGCTGCCCGTTGGAAAGGGTGATATATTGCGCCGGTACGGTCAGGCTGATTTCGTCCGTGCACTTTTGGTTGGGCTGATCGATTGTGGGAAACCAGGCGGAATTATAGTCCGGCTCACCGGTCGTCCATATTTGCGTCGGCTTACCTTTTTCGTTGCCCGTGGGATTTATGAAATACATGCCATGGGCATCGCTATTTACTTTTAAGCTATTTGGCTTGGCAGTATACCCGATATAAATTATATAAGTTTCGTTTCGGTGATACAATCTATTCAGTCGGATCGACACGGTTGAGCTATCATAACTAAATTTCAGTGGGATCAGATGTCCCTTTTCCAATATCGAAATATTTTCCAGGTCCATACCTTTGGCATCTAACGTTAACGTATCCACCGGATAAAAATGTGGCTTTATAGTCAGCCAGGCTTTACCATAAAGATAACATTTGCTGTAGTTAAAATGTAAGTCGAGCCGTGTATGAACCAAGTCATTGACTTTTGAGGCAGCTGAGCGATAAATCTGCCCCGCGGAATTTAATGTAATAAAAACCAGGATACCAAAGAGATTATAACGCAGTTGGATTTTCATATAAACACAAATTTAGACGACCGCCCAATGTTGGTGAAAGACTCATCAAAGCGGTGAAACGTTGCAAAAAATCTGATTGACATTATTTTCGTCTTTTCCCTAAATAATCAGCCGAAGACAAAACACAGGCGGATACTGTAAACGCCGATGTGCTGAATTACCCGAATTAATTGATGCCAAATTAATGCATTTTCCTAACCCTTTTCAACGTCAATAAATTCTGCGCATTAACCCCATACCCCGAAACATTATTCTGGTATAAATTTACCCTTTTGTCATAATATAAAACTACCACAGGCGATTGCTGCATTACAATATTATCCATCTGGCGGTACAGGGCATAGCGCTTTTGGTCATCGGGTTCGTGGTAGGACTGATCAAAAAGGGCGTCGAACTGTTTGCAGTTGAATCCGGTATAATTTGGGCCCCAGGGTACTTTGTTTTTGGAGTAGAAAACGGACAGATAGTTTTCTGCATCGGGGTAATCGGCTATCCAGGTGCCGTAAAAAAAGTTCACCCCGTTTTTGGAGACCAGCTCGCGCAGGCTGGCGCCTTGGGTAATTTCAACACTGGTTTTTATACCCACTCTATCCAGCTGACCTTGTACATATTCGATCAGGCTCCGATAACCAACAGTAGTATGTAAAACGATCTCAGGTAAGTTGTCGCCATTCGGGTAGCCGGCTTGCTTGAGCAATAGCCTGGCTTTATCCGGGTTAAAGGCATACCCACGCACTTGTTTAGCGTCAAACCCGGGCATGCCTGCCGGAATAAAACCCGCTACGCCGGCGGTGCCCATGCTGTTGCGCAGGTATTTGATCATTTTTTGCCTGTCGATGGCGTAGTTAATGGCCTGGCGTATTTTCAAAATCCGCAGCGGGCTGCTTTTTACAATGGCCAGGCCGCTATCAACCAGCATCCCAAGATAAATGGTGTTAAGGTAGGGCCCTGAACTCAGCACAAATTTGCCTTTATATTTTTGGGTGATCCGGCCGGACTTAGTAAGGATATCGTCACGGTAGGTCCCGTCTATATCATTTAAAAAATCCAGCTTGCCGCTGATGAAGTTCATAAATGCCGTTTGCTTATCGCCGATAAAAGTCGCCCGGATGGCATCCAGGTGGGGCAACGGACTGCCGTCGGTATCCTTTTCAAAGTAATGCGGGTTTTTCAGCAACACCATCACTTCGCCTTCTTTCCAGTATTTAAAATAAAACGGACCGGTGCCGCAGGGATGGTCGCGGAAGTCCTTTCCATAATAGTCGACTACCTCATGCGGCACTACTGAACAATATTGCGAAGTGAGCATGCTTAAAAACGGTGGGTATGGCTGGTTTAGCCTTATCTGTAAGGTAGTATCGTCCAGCGCTGTAAAGGCGGCTTTGCCATCAACCTTATCGCTGAATATCCACGAGCCGGCCGAGGCTACTTTTGGATCGATCAGGCGGCCAAAACTGTACACAAAATCGGAAGCGACAACCTTGCGGCCTTTGCCGTTTGTAAATAAAGGATTATCGTGAAAATAAACGTCGTTACGCAGATGAAAGGTATACAGCTTGCCATCGGGTGAGATGCCCCAACTTTTAGCGATGCAGGGAACGGTTTTCAAGCTATCGTTGATTTGTATGAGGCCATTATACAGTTCGTTATTCATCCAGATGGCGTTCTGGTTGCGGGAGAACGCTGGATCAAGCGAGCTGAGGCCTTCATCCAGGTTGATGTTGAAGATGGTTTTTTTGGAAGAGGAGGTGTCGGATTTACAGGAACAGAGTTGAAGGAGAGCAACAAAAGCGAAAAAGAAAAGCAGCCTGTTCATTTGGCTAAAGATAAAGATAAATCGCCTTTGCGGCAAAGCAACCAGCAACGAGTCAATAAAGCTAGGGATTGCCGTATAGAATAAATGCGTAAATTTTTTATTCGGGTACTTTTTGAGCTAATTGGAGGCGGTCGATTATGATTTTGATAGCTTCTCTGTTATTGCCAAATAGATCAATACCTGATTTGTTGAAGGCGGGGTCGTAAATACTGTTTATAAATACGTTATTCCAGTCGAAAAGAATGGTTATTTTTTTGGTCTTGTACCCGAAACTATATTCAGAATTTGCTACAACAACTTCATCCTCCTGTGAAACTATTGACCATTTTTGCTCATCACATAGTTTCTTTATCAACAACAATATATCCTTTTTGCTTAAATTGGTTTGTATGACCTGAAACTTCAGTCCTGGTTTTTGAATTAGATAGACAAGAATGCCCAAAATAGCCGGAATAATAACAAAACTGATAGGTGGTTTGATGAAGTTCTTTGATTTGTCGAACAGTAAACCACACACACATAATAGGGAAATAAAAAACAGAAAGACGACTAAAAAGTAATATCGAATTTTGCCCCAAACGCTGAGTTGCAATCTGCCGGTTTTAATTGATAGGTCATATTGTTCCCTGGTCATATTCAAATCAGCTCATCTTCGAATTAACCATACCGATTATTTCCTGCTCCAAAGCCATCGTTTTCTTTTCTAATTCAGTTCCCTCTGCAATAACGACATCGGTAAACCCCTTATCCTTATACCCCGATGCGTTGATCTTCACATTCATAAATGCTCCCAAAACAGCGGAGCGCGCGCATAGCGCTGCCACGCCGGCGTCACTCACAGAATTTGGGTTGCCAATTTCAGCCATAGCCTTGATCACTTCCATACTCCCGAAAGCGGCCTTCATCACCTGAAACGGTATTTCAATGGCATATTTGGTGGCATCCTGTATGGCCTGGTCGCGCACAGCTTTTTCTTCGGGCGTGCCCTTTGGCAAGCCGAATGCTTCCATGATCTTGTTAAATGCAGCCGTGTCAAGGTCGACCAACTTAACCAGTTCATCTTTATATTGCTGTCCTTTTTCGGCCCAGTCGCTGAATTCTTGCCAGCGATCGTCCCAGCCTTTTTTGTGCGAGGAAAGGTTAGCCACCATGGTCGCCAAAGCTGCACCCAGGGCGCCGAGGTAAGCCGCAATGGAGCCACCGCCCGGTGCCGGGCTTTCGCTGGCGGTTTCGTCGGCGAAATCGGTGAGGCTCATCGAAGCAAGTTTAGCTGAGGCCTTGTCCTTTAACAAATATTCGATTATCCGCTCTCCCGGTTTGAATGGTGCCAGTTCGGATAGCCCCATTGACAGTATGGCTATCCTGATCAGTTCCTTCTCGCTCACGCCAACCGAGCGTTGTTGTTTTAGCAGAAAGTATTTGCCAGCATCCAGCATAGCTTTCAGCGGTACCAGCCCAACCAGTTCACTGCCGGTTACCCGCATACCGCGCTCATCAGCTTTTCTGCAAACCTCGTCAAAAGCAACATGCAGCGGGGTGACTTCGATATTAGTGAGGTTCATGGAGATTTGCGCGACGCCATATTCCTCGATATACCAGCCAATTGCTTTAACCGATTTTAGGGATCCGGGGATAGACTTTGGTTTGCCGTTTTCGTCGGTGATGATCTTGCCGTTGATCGGGTCGCCTTCGCGCAGCGCCCTGCCTGCCTCGCGCACATCAAAAGCAATGGAATTAGCCCGCCGGGTTGAGGTAGTGTTTAGGTTGACATTATAAGCGATCAAAAAATCCCTTGCGCCAATAACCGTTCCGCCGCGCTTTGCATCAAACTCAACCGGGCCGAAATCTGGCTTCCATTCGGGTTGCTTTATCTTCTTAAAAAAGCCTTCGTATTCTCCTGCCCGGATAACCGAAAGGTTGCTGCGGTTTTTATCCGGCTGCGCATATTCATACAGGTAGGCTGGTATTTGCAATTCTTTGCCCACGCGTTTGGCCAATTGTTTGGCATATTCGGCAGTTTCCTCCATGCTGATATTGGCAATAGGGATCAGCGGGCAAACGTCTGTTGCGCCCATGCGCGGGTGCTCACCTTTGTGTTTGCTCATATCGATCAGCTCGCCGGCCTTTTTTATCGCCAAAAATGCCGCATCGATCACTTTAGCAGGTTCGCCCACAAAGGTTACTACGGTTCGGTTAGTCGCCTTGC
>Ga0206971_10235_pt1 | contig 19440 bp, 22 predicted proteins | sample Alteio_BWOrgHeat_85_FD_152917 | JGI IMG/M metagenome (GOLD analysis project Ga0206971, IMG submission 152917) | Enriched cells from forest soil in Barre Woods Harvard Forest LTER site, Petersham, Massachusetts, United States -... | ecosystem: Environmental > Terrestrial > Soil > Temperate forest >...
CCGAAACTATCTCTTAAGCGCAACGAAAAATCCGACGTCAAAAAAATCGCCATAGTCGGTCCCGAATCCACTGGCAAATCAACCATGTCGGCCTACCTCGCTGAGCATTACCACACCGTTTGGGTGCCCGAATTTGCCCGGGACTATTGCGCCGCGCTAACAGAAGCGCCCACCTGGCAGGACGAGATCAATATGTTTTATGGCCAGCTGGCCCTCGAGGCGGAAATCGCGCCGAAAGCTAACAAGCTGCTGATCTGCGATACAACCTTTATAACCGTAAAGATATGGAGCGATTATACCTTCGGCTGCTCGCCGCAGGAAGTGCTGGATGAACTGCCGCTACGGCCCTACGATCTTTACTTGTTGTTAGACATCGACCTGCCCTGGGAACACGATCCCCTGCGCGATTTCCCCCACCTGCGTGAGTATTTTATGGAAGTATGGCATAAGGAATTACAGGCATTAATTGCAAATTATGTGGTAATTTCGGGGGTGGGGACGGAGCGGTATGACAGCGCTGTACTGGCCATCGATAAGTTTTTGGACATACCAAAGTCATAAAACATTTATATTTGATCATGTCCGATAGTAAAATACCTCTTCCCGGAAAATACATCGACCCCCTTGTTGACTTTGCATTCAAGAAAATTTTCGGCAGCGAACCAAATAAAGACTTGTTGATCGCATTTTTAAATGAGGTCTTTCGGGGTCGCAAGATTGTTGTTGACCTAATTTATAATAAGAATGAGCATCATGGTGATTTAAAAGACGAGGGGCCGCCATATTCGACCTGTTATGTACCGGCGGTAATGGCGAGCAATTTTTGATCGAGATACAGCGGGGCCGGCAAGGTAATTTTAAAGAACGGGCGTTATTTTATACATCCAGGCTAATCAGCGATCAAGCCCCAAAAGGCAGGCGCAGCGAATGGGCTTATAATTTAACCGAGGTTTACATGATTGCATTGCTGGAAGACTTTACCTTAAAAATAGGCAATATTACTGACTACTTGCATGAAGTCTGTCTTTGCAACCGGGATACAGGCGAGATTTTTTATGACAAGTTGAATTATACTTATATAGAATTATTTAAATTTGTAAAAACGGAGACCCATCTGGAAACCGAATTGGACAAGTGGCTGTATGTTTTAAAGAACATGAGCACGATGAATAAGATTCCGGTTTACCTGCGGAAACCAATATTTGAAAAACTGTTTAATATTGCTGAATACAGCAACATGACGAAGGAGGAAAAAACGATGTATGATCGCAGTTTAAAATACAAGTGGGACAACAAGAATGTGCTGGATTATGCTTTAAAGGAAGGCAGGGAACGAGGCCTTGAACAAGGAGCACACCAAAAAGCTGTTGAAATTGCCTGCGAGCTAAAAAAGGAAGGACTGGCTATTGAATTTATAGCTAAAACCACTAAACTATCTATTGAAGAGATAGAAAAGTTGTAACCTGTTGCCAGGATATTTTTCCCGGGGAAGAATTCATAAAATTCCGTCCGTAGTGCTCACCTTATCTAAATTTTAATTCCGCAATCGGCACTCCGACTTCCGCATCCAATAAATCCGAAATCGCATTTCCAAAATCCGAAATCAAGATGCAACGTTCCTAAAAACCCTGCGTCATATACCGTGCAAGCTGATCAAAATTTGGACGCCGTATTTATCGACAAGCATTATCAACTGGTAGTTGAGTGCAAACAGGGTAGTAAAAAAGCCTGTTATGAGCTTTATCGATTATATTCTAAAGCGATGTTAAACGTTGCTTTCAGGATAGTTGGTAATATTGCCGAAGCGGAAGATGTTTTGCAGGAGGCATTTTTGGATGCCTTTAATAAGGTAAAGGATTTCAGGCAGGATACTACCTTCGGGCTTTGGCTTAAACAAATAGTGGTAAACCGGGCCATCAATATGCTGCGGAAACGCAGGCTGGAGCTGGTGGACATGGAAGGCGAACAAATAGAAAACATTGCCGATGACGAGCCGGAAGACAACGAGGAAATACAATACCGCGCGGCACAAGTAAAAGAGGCGATAAAAGAATTGCCGGAAGGCTACAGGTTAGTAATTTCGCTGTATTTGCTGGAAGGTTATGATCATGAAGAAATAGGACAGATATTAGATATATCTGAAAATACCTCGAGGACGCAGTTTTTGAGGGCAAAACGAAAATTAGTTGATATTTTAAACAGAAAGGGAATAGCACAATGAGCAAGCGATTGGAGGATTTGATAAGGACAAACCGGGAAGAATTTGACGACCTGGAACCATCGGCAGATCTGTGGGCAAGGATAGAAAAACATTTACCGCCTCAATTTGAGGAAACCAAAAAGCGGGAGGCTAAAACCTTTACGCTGGGCTTTGTGCTGCGGGTTGCCGCCGCCATAGTAGTGGTGATGAGCATCTTTTTTACGCTTTATCTGCGCGGTACACATAAAGATGGGGTTGACCTGGCAGCCATTAACCCGGTTTACGCACAACAGCATGTACATTTTACCTCGCTGATACAAACCAAAAGGGAACAACTGAAATCGATAGCCAAATCGCAGCCCGAGCTGTACCAGCAGTTTACTTCGCAAATAGCCGAAATGGATTCGACCTATAAAGAATTGAATAATGAGTTGCAAACCAGCCCGAACCAGGAGCTGGTATTAAAACAGATGATACGCAACCTGGAGATACAAACGCAGGTGCTTACCCAGCAACTGCGCGTAATTGGCCAGTATAATGAAATGAGGAAAGAAGAAAACAATGAAACAAAGGATATATAAGCCGGCGTTTGCGGTAATGGCTGCACTTTTTGCCGCCGCAACCTGCCTTGCACAGGACGTATCGGTATCGGTTAACCTTTCTTCGGCGTCCGGCAATGCCACGCTGAGCACAAAAGTTAACAAAAAGGCTATCAAGGCCAAAGCAAAGGCTTTCAGTAAGGACCTGGAATTGAGCCTGAACAATCTCAGCGCGGATATTTCTAACGAGGTTGATAAGCTCACGCCAAAGGTTGAGGCCGCGGTAAATGATATAGTATCGGATGTTGACGTGAGCGTAAGCACCGGCGACGACAACAATAGCTATTCGTACAGCAGCGCCAATGGCGGGAAATACGAAAAATCAAAAACATACAGCAAAACCTACCCGATCGACGGCAACGACAGGATAAAGCTGAGTAACCAATACGGCAAAATACAGGTGAACACCTGGGACAGGCACGAAGTTAAAGTGGATGTATTGATAAAGGTGCAGGCGGAAGACGAAGGTTCGGCACAGAAACTGCTGGATGGGGTGCACATCAGCGACGGCAAAGATGGCGACGATGTACGGTTCCGCACCGAAATTGAACGGGTGGGCGGGGGCTTCAGGTTCTGGGATTTCGGCAATAATAAAAAGCATAAGATTGAAATAGACTATACCGTGTATATGCCTGCCAAAACCGATCTGAACGTAGAAGACAGCTATGGTGCGATTGAACTGCCCGATCTTTCGGGAAAAGTGAAGATCAGCACTTCATACGGCAGTGTATCGGCACAAAACCTCAGCAACCTGGATAACGAGATCGACGGCAGCTATGGCAGTCTGAAGGCGGGCTCCATAGGCGGCGCTAAGCTCGATTTTTCGTATGGCAGCGTTGACATCGACGCCTGCGGCAGCCTGAAGGCCGACCTGAGCTATGGCTCGTTTAAAATGGGGAAGCTAAGCGGCCCGGGCGAGTTCGATATCTCCTATGTGGGCGGCTTTAAAATAGATGAACTGGCGGGTAGTTTTAAACGGCTGAAGGTGGATGCTTCCTATTCCAGCGTAGCGCTTGGCGTACCCGGCGGCAACAACTTCAACTTCGATATTACTACTACTTACGGCGGTTTTAATTACGATGATAATAAGGTAACCGTCACCAGCAAAAATCCCCCTGACGGGGCTAAACATATCGGCCCTACCCGTAATTATAAGGGCCATGTTGGCCGCGACGGCAACGACGCAATGATCAACATACAAACCAGTTATGGCAGTGTGAATTTTGATTAACACGAATTTATTGGCACTAACCTGCAGGCAGGTTTCACGAATTAAGGCGAATGGACACGAATTTGCGTGGCGGGGCTTAACTCGAAACTTACGAAGTTTTGGAAACTTAGTAAGTTTTTCCCGGCTTTAGGTGTGATCACAAAGCTTCTCCAAATTCCGAAGTATCGCATTTTTATCCGATTCCGATTTCGCCAGTTTTAATGCAATTCTAAGGTGACCTGCTGCTTTCCCATTATCCACCCCGGTATACAAATACCCCAGCAGCGAATAATACAAATGATTATTCACCAGCTTTAACTTTTCTGCTTCGATAATCGCTATTTCCTTTCCGTCCGCTTTAGCCAGGGCATAAGTGCGGTTGAGTGCGGCCATGGGCGAGTATTCGATAAAAAGCAACTGGTTATATAATTGAAGGATGGTTTCCCATTTTTCGGCCGTGTCTTCTTTTACGGTGTGTTCGCAGGCTATTGCCGCTTCAATATGGTATTTGGATAATTGTCTCCCTTCGGCGGCCAGGTTGAGGTAGTACCTGCCTTGCTGTATCAGCTCCTGGTTCCACAGCGAGGGGTCCTGGTCGGCATAAAGGATCAACTCTCCTTCGGGACCGGTGCGCGCTTCAAAGCGCGAGGCGTGGAAGCACATCAGGGCCAGCAAGGCTTTTACAGCCGGCTTGGCAGTCTTTTTATTTTCAACCAGTAAAAAATTAAGCCGCATAGCTTCCAGGCAAAGGTCTTGCCGCAGGGTGGTGTTTTGCGATATGGAATAATAGCCCTCGTTAAACAGCAGGTACAAAGTGGTTAACACGGTTTCGAGCCGCTGGTCGATCTGGGCCGGAGGCGGAAATTCCAGTTTTACTTTTTCGGCCCTAAGCTTTTCTTTTGCCCGAAAGAGGCGTTTATTTATGGTTTCCTTATTGCTCAAAAAAGCATCTGCAATTTCTTCGATGCCAAAGCCGCAAAGGATGCGCAGCGATAAACCGATCTGCGCTTCGGCCGGGATCAGCGGGTTGCATATCGCAAACATCATTTGCAGCTGGCTGTCGGTAATGTTCCGTTCCGAAAGGTCGATGTTGATTTCGTAGCCTTCCGCGCTGCTTTGCTGTAAACCGGGGCTAACTTTTTCGATAAAGATGTGGTGATGCTTTAAATAGTCCTTAGCGCGGTTTTTGGCAACCGTGTACAGCCAGGCAACCGGGTTTTCAGGTATGCCTTTCATTCCCCAGGTTTCGGCGGCCAGCAGGAAGGTATCGCTGGCAATGTCTTCGGCAATCTCAATGTGCTCAAACCCAAACAGCCGGCCCAATACTGCCGTTATTTTGCTGTATTCCGTCCGAAATAGATGGGGTATGAGTTCTGTGTCCCGGGGCATTTTTTTACATTAGAAAATCCGATTGCCAAATTTGTCAGTGCGAGCCCAACGTGGCAACCGCGAACCATGCATTCCACAAGGACATTCCCGCATGCAAAGTCCGCGATTGCTTTGCTCGTTCCTCGCCCGCAATGACAAATTTGGCATTAAGCGTTCATCGGCGCAATATACCTCACTTCAACGCTGCCGCCTGCAGGCAATGCCGGGCAGCCTTTGGCCAACTCGACAGCCTCTTCCAGGGTGTCTGTTTTCAAAACGCTGTAGCCGAGGATAATCTCTTTAATTTCGGCATACGGGCCATCGGTCACCGTATCTGCTTTTAAAGTAGCCCCAATAAAACTCAGGCGATTGCCAATGTTAGCCAATTTGCCCTGCGCGGCTATACCGCCCAGCCAATCCTGCCATGGTTTACTAATTTCCTTTAACTGTTCGGGCGTAGGCATTGCATCGCCTGCCGGCGGAACGTTCCTGAAGATCATCAAAAATTCTTTCATGATTTTAATTTTTTAAAATTATTTATACCTCAATGACGACCTGTGTTTTTGATATTGGACAGTGCCGGGAATGTTTTTTTAGTCCGAAGTCCGAAAAGTCGGAAAAATCTGAAAGAAGGACGGAGAGTCGTCAAACGAGGCTATGCTGTCCCACTAACCAAGCGCCATTCATCTTTCGGACTTTTCCGACTTTCCGGACTTTCGGACTTAAATCACGACATCACCGGCCTAACCTCCACATATCCGCCCAGTAATAAAATGGGGCAGCCGTAGGCCATTTCAAATGCGTCGTCCAACGACTCAGCCTTTACATTGATAAATCCGCCCAATATTTCTTTCACTTCGGCGTAGGGGCCGTCGGTTATTACGTTGCCGGGTTTTAAAATGCGGCCTTCAAAGCTCAGGCGGCTTCCGCTTACGAACTTATTTTTTGCCGAAATACCGGCCAGCCATACATCCCATTTTTTGGCGAACTCCTGCATTACTTCGGGCGAAGGCCTGGCGTCGCCGGTAGGGGCATTCCTGAAAAGCATTACAAATTCTTTCATCGCTTTTATATATTTTACTTTTTGGCCCGATGACGATCAACAATTTAAATATTGGACAAAATAGCGAAATTAATACCGGAGATTTCCGAAACCTTACATCATTCGCCACCGCCCTGTAGAAATAATATTGCAAACCCACCTTTGTTGTAACAGGCAAAGCCTGTATATTTGATTGTCCCCGTTTGTTAAGCCAATTATTTCCTAACCATAAAATTTGTTAACATGAAAGATCATAATGTTTCCAGGCGTCATTTTATCGGCGCAGGCGTACTGGCTGCTGCGGGCCTGGCGCTAACTTCAAAAAGCTCGCTTGGCAAAGGGTTATTTAAGCCGGTAAAAGTCGATTCAAAAATAAACGGCGTGCAAATCGGCGTTATAACCTATTCTTTCCGCAGCATGCCCAGCGATATTGACCATCTTTTGCAATACTGCATTCAATGCAATATTAACGCAATCGAACTGATGGGTGATTCTGCGGAAGCCTATGCGGGCGCCCCAAAACGCGATGGCAGCGCCGATTTTTCCCAGCGATTGGCAACATGGCGCGAGAGCACCATTATGGACCCCTTCGTAGCTATCCGCAAAATGTTTAATGATCAAAACATCAATATCTACGCCTGGAAACCCAATGCCCTGGGCGTAAAAAACACCGATGGCGAAATCACTTATGCATTTAAAGCCGGAAAAGCCCTTGGCTGCAGCCATGTGACGGTAGAATTGCCTGAAGATGCCAACCAAACCCAGCGCCTCGGCGACCTGGCCGAAAAGAATGACATGATGGTGGGCTACCATGCCCATACGCAAGCCACCCCGACATTATGGGATATGGCGCTCGCACAGTCGAAACATAATGCTATTAACCTGGATATTGGCCACTATGTCGCCGGCACCAGCAGCAGCCCAATTGATTTTATCCAGAAAAATCACAAACGCATTTTAAGCATGCACCTTAAGGACCGCAAATTCCATAACGGGCCTAACATGCCATGGGGCCAGGGCGATACCCCGATAAAAGAAGTTTTACAGCTGATGAAAAAAGAAGGCTACAAATTCCCCGCAACCATTGAACAGGAGTATGATATCCCCGCCGGCTCCGATGCGGTTAAGGAGGTGATAAAATGCCGTGAGTACGCAAAGGAGGCGTTGGCGTAAATGGCCAATGAGCAGTTGGCAGTTCAAAGTGGGCAGCTGGCAGTGAGCAGTTGGCATTGATAAGTTGCTGCCTACTGCAAACTGCTCACCGCCCACTGGTCTCCACCTGGCCCAAAATCCCCCTTAATATGGCATTAATGCCATATTATAAATTATTTATATTTGACCTGTAATTTATAGCAATGAAGGAAATCGCTTTAGTTATACACGAGGATGCCACCTTATCCACCATCACAGGCGCAATGGATATGTTTATCCACACAAACAGCCTTTACCAGCAAACCGGCAAATCGCAGCCGTTTAAGCTTATACTGGCCGGAGAAAAGGAAAACAATAGCCTGTTACCTATTAACCCGCTTTTTGTAACCTACCGAAGCATTAATGAATTGGAGCATCCTGACCTGATCGTCGTCCCCGCATTTTATGGCGACCGCGACAGCATGCTTAAAAAACATAAGGACCTGATCAACTGGATAGCCGTTAAATTTGAGGCTGGCTCGGAAATTGGCAGCCTGTGCTCGGGTATTTATTTCCTGGCCGAGGCGGGGCTCTTACCGGGCCGCTCCTGCACGGCGCATTGGAGCGATATGGAGGATATTGTGCGGAGGTACCCGGATGTAAACTTTTTATCAGATATGGTGATCACCGACCAGGAGGGTATTTATACCAGCGGCGGGGCTTTTTCGTCATTAAACCTTATTCTTTACATGATCGACAAATTTTGCGGCCGCGAAGTGGGTATCTGGGCCAGCAAAATGTTTTCGCTGGATATGGACCGGATAAGTCAATCGCACTTCGCGGTTTTTAAAGGGCAGCGGCAGCATCGGGACAATGATATTTTAAAGGCGCAAACCTTCATCGAAGAAAACCATCACCTGCCGCTAAACATTGACGCCATTGCAGAGAAGAGCAACATGAGCAAGCGGAACTTTATCCGCAGGTTTAAAAAAGCCACACATAACACGCCTTTTGAGTACCTGCAGCGCGTAAAGATAGAAGCCGCCAAAAAAGCGCTGGAAAAAGGCAATCAAAACATTAACCTGCTGATGTATGATGCGGGGTATAATGATATAAAAACCTTTAGGGAGGTGTTTAAAAAACTCACAGGCCTGACGCCTCAGGATTATAAACGAAAATACAGCAGGGCAGATTTGGTGTTGAATTGACATCTTGCCAGGACAAAAAATATCGCGCCTATATAGCGGGCGAAACTTATCCCATATTTTGGTGTAAGATTGCCATAGCCTTATGACGCCCCGAAAAATGAAATGGTTTTTCTCAAAATTTCAAACCCTGTTGCCGCCTTCACCTTCCAAAATAGCAGATATTTTGTAGGAACTCATCGAAATGGAATCGAGGTAAAACTGGCAATCTTCGGAAACATCGGGGATTTCGTAACGCAATTGCTCGAGGGCTAAAAGAATATTGGAAAGCTGGTTATTGATGTCGTGTTTTAATACCCGCATAGGATCGTGATCAGCGGCAGGGGATTTTGCTGCTTTGTCTGTTGCGGGCTTTTTCATGCTATTTCACGTTAATCGCTTTCATTTTATTGTAAAGCGTTTTGCGGTCGATATTCAATATTTCAGCGGCTTTGGTTTTGTTGAAATTCACTTCTCTTAAAACCTTTAAAATAGTTTCGTATTCCGCTTCAAGCGCGGCGTTCTTCAGGTCGTGCCGACCTTCTTTTGCCTCAACCGGCTCAACGGGCTGCGCGGCATATTCGTAAACCGGCATTTTGTAGTTCGATATTTCCAATGGAAGCGCCTTCATGGTTATTTCGTTTCCTTCGGTCAGCAAGGTTGCACGGCGCACCACGTTTTTCATCTCGCGGATGTTGCCCTGCCAGCGGTAGTTCATAAAGCACTCGATAACTTCCGGCGAAAATGCAGTTACGCTGCGGCCAAGTTCCTGGTTAGCTATTTTTAAAAAATGATCGGCCAGCAGCATGATATCTCCTCCACGTTCGCGCAGCGGCGGAATATAAATGCTGAACTCATTGAAACGGTGGTACAGGTCTTCCCTGAAGCGCCCTTTTTGTATGGCATCAAGCAGGTTTTCATTGGTGGCGATGATAATGCGCACGTCCAGGCTGATCTCTTTGGTGCTGCCTATCCTTTTTACTTTGCGCTCCTGCACGGTTCTTAATAACGCAGCCTGTATCTCGTACGAAAGGTTTCCAACTTCGTCCAAAAACAGCGTACCGCCATTGGCCATTTCAAAATGACCTATTTTGGTATACAAAGCGCCGGTGAACGATCCTTTTTCGTGACCGAAAAATTCACTGGCCGCAAGTTCCTTCGTAAGCGAACCGCAGTCCATAGCGATGAACGGCTGATTATAGCGCGGGCTGCTGAGGTGGATGTTTTTGGCAACCGATTCCTTCCCGGTGCCGCTTTCGCCGGTAATGATTACGCTGTAATTTGTTGGCGCCACTAATTCTATCTGCCGGAGCAGCTCCCTTGACGGCCTGCTGGCGCCTACCACAAACTCACCGTTAAAGCTTTGTCTTTTTACCTCGCGCGCCGTTTTTTCCTGCACCGGGGCATCGTTTTTCGACTCCACCAAAGCATAGTGCGTTTCAATTGCTTTGTTGATCGTATTTAAAATTTCATCAGGATAAAGCGGCTTGGTGATGTAATCATAGGCGCCCATTTTGATGAGCTCGACAGCCATTTTAATATCGGAGTAACCGGTAATAATGATTACCCCGGTCTTCGGATATTGACTTTTTATGTTCCTCAACATTTCCCTGCCATCCGTATCTTCCAGTCTGAAATCGCATAAAACAAGATTAAAATCACCGTTTTTAAGGTACTCCAAACCGATGCTCCCATTGGAAGCAGTTGTTACGTCAAACCCGTTTCTCGCTAAAAACTTGGAGAGCAGTAACGCAACATTAACTTCATCATCGATGATGAGTATTTTTTTCATATAACCAGTAGTGTTTTTAATTAGAGGTTTTTGTAGAGGACGAAACCTACTAATCCGCTAATTTATAAATTTAATCCTGTGATACGTTTTCAGCCGGATAAAAGTTATAATTAACTAAAATTCATCAATAATTTAACCAACACGCAAATTAGCAATAATTTATACATCACGATCAATTTCGAACAAATATTCAGGGCCGATGCATTAAAATCTTCTGCTGCAGTAATTCAGGTAATCCACTTTACTTTTCTAATCAATAATTTTCACCACTAATGCGCTAAGGTCACATAGCAGTTCACTTTCATAGTGTTCGTAGTGCAATGTGGTTAAAAATCGACTCTTTAAACAGCCTGATTCCCTGATATCAAAAATTGATTTTATTCGCCTTTGAATTCCGGTTTGCGTTTTTCAGCAAATGCTTGTACGCCTTCTTTAAAATCAGCCGTGCCAAAACAGCGGGCAAATTCGGCTATCTCAACTTCAAACCCGTTTACGCCCTCCTTCCCGCCGGCGTTTATCGCCCTGATGGCGGATGCCACTGCCAGCGGCGCCCTGGATAATATTTTATTCATAAGGTCCGCGGCCCTGGGCAACAGGCTTTCCTGCGGCATCACGTGGTTCACCAGTCCGCAGTGGAAGGCCTCCTCCGCTGTGATCATATCTGCGGTCATGATCATTTCAAACGCTTTGCCCTTTCCAACCAGGCGCGGAAGCCGCTGGGTACCGCCGTAACCGGGAATGAGGCCCAAGGTAACTTCGGGCAGGCCCATTTTAGCATTGTCAGACGCGATGCGGATATGGCAGGCCATAGCCAGTTCTAACCCGCCGCCCAGTGCAAAGCCGTTAATGGCAGCAATTACCGGTTTGCTGCCGTTTTCTATCAGGTCAAAAACGGTCTCCTGGCCCAGGCGCGCCAGTTCACCGCCGGCTGCGCCATCACCTGCCGCAAACTCCGAAATATCAGCACCCGCAACAAAAGCCTTTTGACCGGCGCCCGTTATAATGATACCGCCGACCTCCGGGTTTTCAAAAGCGCCGGCAAATGCAGCATGCAACTCGGTTATGGTGGTCCGGTTTAAGGCGTTAAGCTTGCTTTCGCGGTTAATGGTGATGTAAAGGGTGCGGCCCTTCAGTTCGGTGAGCAGGTTTTCAAACGGCATGTTTCTTCAATATTACTTAAGTTATTTGTGCCGATACGTCATTTGCAGCTTCTTTCGGACTTCCGGACTTTGCTGACTTTCGGACTAATTCCTCTAAAAATTCCGATGCTCATGCACCCAGCCGGTAATGTAACTTACAATATCCCTGGTGCTGGTGCCCGGCGGGAAAAGCTCGCCTACGCCCAATTTTTTTAAGGCAGCCATATCTTCCTGCGGGATGATGCCTCCGCCGGTGATCAGTACATCATCCATGCCTTTTTCTTTCACCAGGTTGATGATTTTTGGAAACACCGTCATATGCGCACCCGACAAAATCGAAATACCTATCGCGTCAACGTCTTCCTGCAATGCAGTATTCACTACCATTTCGGGTGTTTGGCGGAGACCGGTGTAAATGACCTCCATACCGGCATCCCGCAGGGAAGTAGCTATAATCCGGGCGCCTCGGTCATGCCCGTCAAGGCCCACTTTAGCAACTAAAACACGAATGGGGCGATTAAAAGGCTTGATCATTTAACACCGATTGGTTGGCATCAAAAGTAAGAAGAAAATATGAGCCCGCCGAAAATTGCAATTTCACCAATAAACTATATTTTTATCCCCCATGCCCTCATCCGCAACCTTAAAAAAAATCAGACCGCTGCAATTGGTGGCTGTTATTTTTTTTACGGTGTCAGGCGGGCCATACGGACTCGAACCACTCATCAGCTATGCAGGGCAGCATGCAGCTATACTTATCCTGCTGATCACGCCGTTGCTTTGGGATGTCCCTGCTATTTTTACTGTATTAGAGCTCAACAGCATGATGCACGTAACCGGCGGCTATTACCAATGGGTTAAACACGCGCTCGGCAAGCGCTGGGGCTTTTACGAAGGCTGGTGGACCTGGATGTACACCTTTATCGACCTGGCCATTTATCCGGCGCTGTTTGTAATTTATGCCTCTTTCTTTTTTCCGTGGCTGGCCGATTACCGGTTACCTATCAGCCTGGTTTTTGTGTGGCTTTCGGCATTATTAAATATCCTGGGCATTGTGCCCGTTGGCCGCACGGCGATCATTCTTGGCGCCGTGGTGCTGGCGCCTTTTATCATCTTGTTTGGATTGGCCTTTTATCACCACGCCGTTACAAACATTCCATCGCAGTCTTTGCATAGCGTTCCGTTTTCATCACTGGGCATGGCTTTATACACCGTAATGTGGAATTGCCTTGGCTGGGATAATGTTACCACTTACGCCGAGGAAGTGGAAAAACCGGTAAAATCATACCTGTATTCCACTTTCATCGCATTCGCTTTGGTTATGGTGCTTTATTTCCTCATCATCCTGGTTTCGCAGCAAACCGGCATTGATACCGGCGCTTTAAAAGAGCACGCATTCCCGGCTGTTGGCGAGGCCATTGGAGGCAGGTGGCTGGGATCGCTGATCGCGATTGCCGGCATGGGCAGTAGCTTTGGTATTTATGCAGCGGTATTACTGTCGGTTTCGCGTGTGCCTAAAGTAATGGCTGATGATGATTTGTTACCGCAAAAGCTTAATCGCGTGCACTCCAAATTTGGCAGCCCTTACGTTTCCATTATTATTTGCTCACTGGTGGTAAGTTTTATGGCGATATGGCCTTTGCTCGACCTGTTTATTATCGACGTAACCGTTTACGGGGCAGGCTTATCGCTGGAATATATCTCGCTTGTAAAACTCCGCCGGGTTTCGCCCGATTTACACCGGCCCTTTAAAATACCGCTCAGCATAACAGGTCTTTGCCTGATGATGATGCTGCCCTTTACGGTGTATTTTGTAGCGCTTGCGGGCGCCTTTGCATCTTCGGAACAAGCCATTTGGGCGGCGGTATTTGCGCTGGGCGTATTGGCTTCTGCTGAACTGGTTTGGCAACTGATATTATGGAAAAAGCCGCATCATAAAAAGGGGCGGCTCTATTGATCCGTCGTGAAGCCGCGACGCATGACGGCCCTGCAATCCCACCGACAGTAAAATAGCGGTACGACATGGATGAAAGCTGGGACAAAATATAATTAATTTTATCTTTAACTCATGAATGCAACAACAAACCTATTCAATAAAAACCCCGCCATTTGGAATATTATCCTGCTCATCCTTCGCATCTGGTTTGGCTATGTAATGATGAAAAATGGCTTTGTTTTTTTCAAGATCGTTTCATCGGCAGCCGAACGGAAAGTTATTGAAGATTGGTTTGGCGGGCAGCTTCATTTTCCTTTGCCGGTATTTATGGCCTGCCTTGCAAAAGGTTCCGAGTTTTTTGGCGGCCTGTTCGTTGCCTTAGGATTATTTACCCGGGTTAGCGCTTTGTTTGTTTTCATTACTATGCTGGTAGCCACGTTAGTCGCCAATACAGGTATAGGCTGGGACGTTTACGGCACTATTACCCTATCCTTCGCGCTCTTCGCGCTGCTGTTTATTTATTGGGGCAGCGGTAAATATGGGTTGGACAGTCTCATTTGGCGAAGAAAAAACATCGGTTAGCCCGATAATCCGTATTGCCCTTAGCCAGTACAATTCCGCTCCCGTGATTTTTTTTTAAACTGTTTAACATTGTCCCGCTGGGATTAATTTTGTATGCAAACAAACTGCCCTCCGCATGAAATAAATCCGAAACCAAAATTCCGGTCCCGATAGCTACCGGAACCGAAATCCCAATATAAATCGATAATATTGACCGAATATTTTAACAAGATGGACAACGACGAATTGCGCAGCCGGCAATGGTTTGGCCGGAAAGGGAAGGATGGTTTTATTTACCGTGCATGGATGAAAAACCAGGGCATACCGGCGCATGAATTCCAGGGTAAGCCGGTGATCGGCATCTGTAATACATGGTCGGAGCTTACCCCTTGCAACGCGCATTTCCGTGAGTTGGCCGAGTCGGTAAAGCATGGTATTTACGAAGCCGGCGGTTTTCCGGTCGAGTTCCCGGTAATGTCGCTGGGTGAAACACTGATTAAGCCAACCGCCATGCTGTACCGCAACCTGGTAAGTATGGATGTGGAGGAATCTATCCGTGCCAACCCGATGGATGGCGTGGTTTTGCTTTGCGGCTGCGATAAAACTACGCCGGCTTTGGTAATGGGTGCAGCCAGCGTAAACCTGCCGACTATTGTGGTTTCCGGCGGTCCGATGCTCACCGGCAAATACCGGGGGCATGATATCAGCACTTCGGATGTTTGGCGATTTTCCGAAGCCTATCGTGCCGGAAGAATGACAGATGAAGAATTGCTCGTGGCCGAATCGTGCATGACCCGCAGCCGTGGCCATTGCGCGGTAATGGGCACGGCCTCAACCATGGCTTGCATGGTTGAATCGTTAGGCTTAAGCCTGCCGGAAAATGCCGCAATCCCCGCAGCTGATTCCCGGCGCAAAGTGCTGGCCCACCTGTCGGGCAGCCGCATTGTGGACATGGTTAGAGAAGACCTGAAACTATCCGATATTTTAACCAGGGAAGCCTTTGAAAATGCCATTACCGTAAATGCAGCCATTGGCGGCTCAACCAATTTTGTGATCCATTTGCTGGCCATAGCTGCCAGGGTTGGTGTGGATTTGAACATGGATGACTTTCACAATGTAAAAAACACGCCTTTGCTGGCCAACCTGCAGCCTTCAGGCAAATATTTTATGGAAGATTTTTATTATGCAGGAGGCCTGCCGGCCTTGATGAAGGAATTACATGAAAGTTTGCATAGCGAAACCATTACTGTTAGCGGAAAGCCCATTGCCGAAAACTACCGGAACAGTGAGTGTTTTAACCGGGAAATGATCGCTGTCATGACTGAGCCATTTAACAAACTGGCAGGAATTGTAGTAGTAAAAGGCAACCTGTGCGAAAATGGCGCTGTGTTGAAACCATCGGCTGCGACGCCGGAATTATTGAAACATACCGGTAAAGCAGTTGTATTTGAAAACATTGAGGATTACAAAGCAAAAATTGATGATCCTGAGCTTGAAGTTGATGAAGCCAGCGTGCTGGTATTAAAAAATGTAGGCCCTAAAGGCTATCCCGGCATGCCCGAGGTAGGCAATATGTCCATTCCCAAAAAACTGCTGGAAAAAGGCGTTACCGATATGGTGCGCATTTCGGACGGGCGGATGAGCGGCACAGGCTTTGGTACTGTTGTGCTGCACGTTTCGCCGGAAGCGGCGATAGGCGGCACGTTGGCTATTGTTGAAAATGGTGATATAATTCACCTGGATGTAGATGCTGGGACTTTGAATGTTGCGCTTTCTGCTGACGAAATTGCCGCTCGTAAAAGCAAACTGCCTCCATTTGAAAATTTAACAAACCGCGGCTATGTGTGGCTTTACCAAAACCATGTAGAACAAGCGCATCTCGGGGCGGATATGGATTTTTTAAAGGGAGGATCGGGAGCCGGGGTTTTGAGGGATTCGCATTAACGTCAATACATTGCTCGGAATAAAATCAAAATGACAACCAAAAAATTCACCGGAAAAACCGCCATCATCACCGGCGCGGGCCAGGGCATCGGATTTGAGATTGCCAGGCAAATTGCCGCCGATGGCGCTGCCGTTTTAATAAACGACATCAATGAGGCGCTGGCAAAAACCGCCGCCGGAAAAATAGTGGCGGCCGGCGGGCAGTGCTGCGCATTGGCAGGCGATGCGGCCGACCTGGCCTTCATCCAACAAATGGTTGATACTGCGGTTAAGCAATTCGGGCATTTAGATATTGCAATTGCCAATGCCGGTATTACTCTTTTCGGCGATTTTTTGAACTACCCCGTCGAGTCGTTGCAAAGCGTAATGCGGCTGAATTTGCAGGGCAGCTTTTTCCTGGCGCAAAAGGTCGCCAACCAGATGATCAAACAGCAAAGCGGCGGGCGGATATTGTTTATGTCGTCAGTAACCGGCCACCAGGCGCACCAGGACCTTGCCGCTTACGGTATGACCAAAGCGGCACTGGAGATGTTAGCCAAAAGCTTGGTGGTTGAGCTATCGCCCTATCAAATCACCATAAATACCGTTGCACCGGGCGCTACTTTAACCGAACGCACACTCGAAGACGCGGAATATAAAAATACCTGGTCGCGCATAACGCCGATGGGCCGGCCGGCCACTGTGGAGGACGTTGCCAATTCCGTTTTGTTTTTGGTTTCGCCGGCATCGGGCCATATTACCGGGCAAAATATTATTGTTGACGGGGGCTGGACGGCAGTGAGTACTTCGCCGTATTAACATAGAAAACGCAATATTTTCACGGCATCTTAGGCTTGCCCCGGTACGCCTGCTCGGGCGGGGGGGATTTTTAATAATTTGCAAATCTGCACGAATTAAAACCTCTAAAAATGATCTTCCTGTTTTATCGGGAATAATTTGGGCGTTCTGCCCCTATAAATAATTAACTTTACCTATAAAACTTTTTAAGTTTTAAGCGTTTATACAGGTAGTTATTTGAACCTTAATGTCAATCTTTAACTATAAGCAGCGTAATAATATTGTTCTTGGGGCGATAGTGATCCTGGGCTGTTTTTTGGTTTATGCATTAAGCGGCCTGTTCAGTTCCATTTTAGGGGCCATAGTGCTGTTTACCGTATTCCGGACGCCATATATCTATCTAACCGAAAAGAAGAATTGGAGCCGGGCGCTGGTGGCCATTATGGTCATTCTTACGTCACTGATCGTAATTATCATCCCGCTGATGTCACTATGCATCATGGCTGTGAGCAAGATCAGCAGTATTAACCGTAATTCGTTCAACCTGCAGCAATGGCTGGATAAAATAGACGATTATGCAGGTTATCATTTTGGCCAGCCGCATTTTGCCGAAACGACCATGCAAAAATTGGGTTCGCTGGTTACCGAGATATTCCCTTCTATTTTGGGCAGCGCGGCAAGTATACTGGTAACCTTATTGGTGATGTATTTTCTGCTGTATTTTATGCTGGTGCAAAGGCGCGAATTTGAAGCGTCCCTATTAAAATATGCACCTTTCAGGGAGCAGCATGCACTCAAATTCGCCGCTGCGCTGCGCAACGCCACCTATTCAAATGTATTTGGGCAGGGGCTCATCGCGCTGGTTCAGGGCATTCTGCTGGCAAACGGATTCCTGATCTTCGGCCTGCCCGACCCCGTGTTTTGGGGCGTCATCGGCGCCTTTATTTCGTTTCTGCCGGTCGTCGGGGCGCCTACACTGTCCATCCCGGCCGCCATTATCCTGTTTGTGCAGGGGCACCCGGTAAAAGGCGTACTGCTTTTGGTTTACGGTTTGTTATTTATCGGCAACGTAGATAGTTTTTTACGCATGATGATCAACAAGCGGATCGCTAATACCCATCCGCTGATCACCATCATCGGGGTATTAATAGGGATACCATTATTTGGTATTACGGGGCTGGTTTTCGGACCGTTGCTATTGTCGTATTTTTTGCTGTTGCTTGAAATTTACGAAACTAACCGCATGGCGGCCGACAGACTTGAACGAATACGTTCAGGTCCGGACGGTTAAAAATTATTATATTTGCCTGTGCTGAAATAAGGACAGGCAACCCGGGTAATCGCGGTAAATAGCCGGCCGGGTAACATTTACCAGGATATTTGATCAAAATAAAAACAAATCGTCAATTATTAAATTTATAAAGCTATGAAAGATAATACCAAAGTGGTAGTTGCTTTGCTGGTAGGGCTGGCAGCAGGGGCGGCATTAGGCATTTTATTTGCTCCGGATAAGGGAAATGAGACCCGCGACAAGTTAGCAGAATCGTTAAAAAACCTTGGCGAATCGATTAAGGAAACTGCGTCAAAGGAAATTGACAACCTGATGGCCTACAAGGACAAGGTGGTTGATAATATCAAATCAAAAATGAACGGCGTTGAGCAGGAATACCAGGACGACCTGGAACATGCCTGAATATAAGTCCAAAGTCTTGAGTCTAAAGTCACAAGTTTTATTTGTTTGACTTTAGACTTCAGACTTTAGACTTTAGACTTAGAAAATATGGAAGACAAAAAAGATACTACGCCCCCCCCTATTATCGATCAACTTAAGGAATACGCCGAAACCCGTATTAAGCTGGCTAAATACCAGGCTATAGAGGGCGGTTCGTCTATTGCGGCGGGCCTGGTAGCTGACGTTGTTATCGTGGTTAGTATGGTTTTGGCTTTTTTGTTTGCCAGCCTCACCCTTGCTTATTATTTGGGAGATGTACTGCACGCTACCTGGGCGGGATTTGGGTGCGTAGCTGTTTTATATTTGATTATTGCATTGTGCATCAAATACAACAGGGCGAAGATAGAAAGGCCTATTGTTAACGCCATTATTCAAAAAATATTCAAACACTAAAATGGACGTTCCAATCAGAAATATCGATACCCTGCGTGCTGAAATAGCCCGGTTAAAAGAGTCGGAGCAGCAGCAAAGCGTGGCAATCCGCAATCGTTTCAACAGTTTACCGTCGTTATTATCAACTATAGGTTCGTTATTTCCAAGGGCCAACCCGGCCACGGGCTCGAAAGGTTTTTTTGAACAGGATATCGTTTCGCTGCTATCGCGAATCATTTTACCGTTCACCTTAAATAAAACCATATTCCGCAAATCCAACTTCCTGGTAAAAGCGCTCGTGGGCGTTGTATCGCAAAAAGCATCCAAATTCATCAACGAGGAGACTGTGGCCCTATTGTGGGATAAGGTGAAAGGCTTGTTTAGCAAAAAGGAAGAGGAAACACCGGAACACCGCGGTATTCCGGCGTTGAGTGAGACTTATTAGTCATTGGT
>Ga0206971_10236_pt1 | contig 19182 bp, 19 predicted proteins | sample Alteio_BWOrgHeat_85_FD_152917 | JGI IMG/M metagenome (GOLD analysis project Ga0206971, IMG submission 152917) | Enriched cells from forest soil in Barre Woods Harvard Forest LTER site, Petersham, Massachusetts, United States -... | ecosystem: Environmental > Terrestrial > Soil > Temperate forest >...
TATTTACCCGAATCGGTAGCCGCCTTCCCGCACGGAAAGGATTTTACCACCCTGATGGAGAAAGCAGGCTTTAAAAATACCAAATGCAGGCCATTAGCGTTTGGTATTTGTTCAATCTATACTGGCACTAAATGATCAAAAACTGGTACGTAACCTTAGTTTTATGTTTTTTATGCAGTAACATGCTGCTGGCCCAGGCGCCTGCCTGGGGCGGCGGCGCCGACCAAACGGACCTGGCCTTCGGCTTCAGTTTTACCTACGTTACCAGCGGCTATCATATTGTAAAACAACCCAACTGGCGCAGCCCTTATTTTGACCCCGGTGTTGGCCACAATATTACCGACTCGCTTACCGGCATCAGCTCAAAACCTACGGCAGGCTTTGCCATCGGCTTTATTGCCCGGTACCGGATAACCGATCATATCGAAGTGCGTGGCACCCCGTCGCTCATTTTCGCCGACCGTTCCTTATATTATACCTATGATACACCATCCGAAAATGTAGTTAAATCAATCCAAACCACAACAGTTGATTTTCCGCTGGAAGTAAAGCTCAAATCCGACCGCATACAGGATTTCCGGATGTACATTATGGGCGGCATCAAATATTCGGAGGCGATAGGGCGGGGCAATAACCAGCCCACGCTTGATCCGTTGCAAATGACGGTAAAAAATGCAACCGGGTTTGGCTCTTATGAGGCGGGCATCGGCTGTGATATTTATTTCGAATTTTTCAAACTGTCGCCCGAAATAAAAATATCCAACTCATTGGGCAATATCCTGGTGCAGCAGCCGCAGCCCTATTCGGCGCCGTTGAGTAAGCTGGGCTTGCACACGATTATGTTTAGTTTGATATTTGAGTAGAGAGCCGGAAAAAAAGACAGTTTTGCAGCTGCTATGAACTATCAACTATGAACCATGAACCAGAAAAAAAACATAATTTCGCTGCGATAGTTATTCATACATGTCGAAAATCGCATTAATAACCGGCGCCACCTCGGGAATAGGTGAAGCATGCGCACATTTGTTTGCCCGCGAAGGGTATAAGGTGATATTAACCGGCAGAAGGCTTGACCGCCTGGAAAAAGTCGCTAAAAACGTAAATGCTAAATACAGCGTGGAGGTAGCTTACTATGATTTTGACGTGCGCGATCGTGAAAGCGTGATCAAAACACTTGAAGGTATGCCAGCCAGCTGGAAAAAAGTTGATGTGCTGGTCAACAATGCAGGGCTAAGCCAGGGGCTCGACCCCATTCAAAACGGCAGTTACGAGGACTGGGACACGATGATCGATACCAATATAAAAGGCTTACTGAACGTGACCAAAGTGGTATCCAACTGGATGGTAGCCCATAAAAAAGGGCATATCATCAACCTCGGTTCAATTGCGGGCAAACAGGTTTATCCTAATGGCAACGTGTACTGCGCCAGTAAATTTGCCGTTGATGCTTTAAACCAGGGGATGCGCATTGACCTGCTGCCCTACGGCATAAGGGTCACCGCCATACACCCCGGCGCTGTGGAAACCGAGTTTTCGGAAGTGCGCTTCCACGGCGATAAGGAAAGGGCAAAAAAAGTGTATGACGGCTTTGAGCCGCTGGCAGCCGAAGATATTGCCGAAACGATATGGTTCGCCGTATCCCGCCCGGCGCACGTGAATATTAACGAAATGACCGTTATGCCTACGGCGCAGGCCTCGGCAGCAATCATTGACAGGAAATAAGTCAGAAAAGTCCGGAAAGTCGGAAAAGTCCGAAAGAAGTATAATCAATGTGAAAGACAGTAAAACGCATATCAATCTTCCGGACTTTCGGACTTTTCCGACTTTCCGGACTTAAAACCAAAACATATGTCACTCATCAACCAAATAGACCAGGATATTAAACAGGCCATGCTGGCTAAAGAACCCGACAGGCTGCGGGGGCTGCGCGCCGTAAAAGCTGCATTACTTTTGGCCCGGACAGAAAAAGGCGCCGGCGAGGAACTGGATAAAGAAACCGAAATAAAGGTATTGCAAAAGCTGATCAAGCAGCGCAAGGAATCGGCTGAAATATACAAAACGCAAAACCGGGAAGACCTTTACGATATTGAAATGCAGGAAATGGCGGTGATAGAGCCCTATCTGCCCAAACAAATGAGCGCTGAGGAAATTGAGGTGTATTTAAAGGAACTGATTAGCCGCGTTGGGGCCACTTCGGTAAAGGATATGGGCAAAGTAATGGGCGCAGCCAATAAGGAACTGGCCGGCAAAGCGGACGGCAGGACGATATCGGAGGGGGTGAAGAAGCTGTTGAGTTGAGTTAGTTAGATTGAGTTGACTAAGTTAGATTGGGTTGATTAAGTTTTTACAGCTGATGACCTAACCAACTCAATCAACCTAATCAACTTAATCTAACTTAATTCCACTTAATCAAGCCACAAATAATTGCATTATTTGTTGTAACCTAAATGCAATAAGCTATTTTTATGGCGGATTAAGGGTGATTGAGATTGAGATTGTATTTGAAGATACTTTGAGGAATTTAAACTTTACAAATTTTTATGGATTTCGTGCTTAAAGAGGAACACGGTTTTAGCTACATCGACGAGGGCGAAGGCGAGGTTTTGCTGCTGCTGCACGGCTTGATGGGCGCTTTAAGCAACTGGGAAAGGGTGGTTGAGGAGTTCAAATCGGAATATAGGGTTATTATCCCTATTTTGCCTATTTATGACCTGCCGCTCATCACCACCGGCGTAAAAAGCCTGGCAAAATTTGTGCATAAATTTGTACTATTTAAGCGGCTGACCGACATAACGCTGCTGGGCAACTCGTTAGGGGGGCATGTGGCGCTGATCTATGTGTTATCGCATCCCTCGGTAGTAAAATCGATGGTGCTGACCGGAAGTTCGGGTTTGTACGAAAATGCTTTTGGGGGTTCGTTCCCAAGGCGCGGGAGTTATGATTTTATAAAAGAGAAGGTTGAGTACACTTTTTACGATCCGAAAACAGCGACCAAGGAATTGGTCGACGAGGTTTTTGCGACCGTAAACGACCGGCACAGGGTGATCAGGATACTGGCAATGGCGAAATCGGCCATTCGGCATAATATGAAAAAGGACCTGCATAAAATTGAGATCCCGGTTTCGTTGATTTGGGGCAGGGAAGACAAGATCACGCCGCCGGAAGTGGCCATAGAGTTTAGCCAGGAGCTGCCTGATGCCGAACTGCATTGGATAGAACATTGCGGCCATGCGGCGATGATGGAGCAGCCGGATGCATTTAACAGGGTATTAAAAGGGTTTTTAGAAAGGATAAGGGTTTAACATGCTTGCGATTGAGTTAGTTGCCGATATAATTCCACCGGTTACTACTGCCGACAGTATACAGAAGGCGGTTGACCGGATGTTGGAATTTCGCATCCGGCACCTGCCAGTTGTGGATGATGGCCAATTTGTGGGCTTGCTTGCCGAGGATGACCTGATAGAACAATTGGATTACCAGGCGCCTGTAGCAGATTTAACCCTGTCGCTTATTAACCCCTACGTTTTAGAGGATCAGCATATTTACGATGTTATCCGTGTGTTTTATGAGCGCGAGCTGACAGTGGTACCGGTTTTGAACGATAAGAACAAATACCTGGGGTTGGTATCGCTTAATGCGCTTACCGAATATTTTGCACAGCTGACCGCTGTGAGCCAGCCCGGGGGCATCATTGTGCTGGAGATCGACAATAAAAACAACTCGCTGGCGCACATGGCCCAGATCGTGGAGTCGGACAATGCCCAGATCCTTAGTTCCTATGTCCGCACATTCCCCGATTCAACCCGGATGGAGGTTACCCTTAAGGTAAATAAACAGGATATTTCAGCAATGTTATCTACCTTTTTGCGATACGAATATACCATAAAGGCAACTTTCAACCATAGCGGCGATGTCGATAACTCGCGGGAACGATATGATTCGCTGATGAATTATCTTAATCTTTGAAAAGTCATTGGTCATTAGTCATTGGTCATTAGTTTAACTTACTGAATTGCAAAAGAATGCACCCAATCACCAATGACTAATGACGATTGACCAATGACTAAATGAAAATAGCAATTTACGGCAGGCCATTTAACGATACCGCAGTACTTCCGTTCATACAGCAGGTTTTTGATAACCTGCTGCAGCATGGGGCCGACATCTACGTTCATCACCAGCTTCATGCATACTTAAAAGATAATGTCGGCGCCTTGCAGTACAAAGTTCTTGGGCCTAATGACATCATAAAGGGTTTTATCGATTTGTTTTTAACCCTTGGGGGCGACGGTACGCTGCTGGATATGGTCACCGTTATCTGCGATTCGGGCGTACCTGTTATCGGCATCAACTTTGGCCGCCTGGGGTTTTTGGCCAGTATCAACAAAAATGATATTGAAGACGCCATACAGGCGGTAGTCAATAAAAACTTTACGCTGGATAGCCGCGAGTTGATCTGCATCAACTCGGAAGCCAAAATTTTTGGCCAGGAGAACTTTGCACTAAACGATATTACGATACATCGCCGCGATGATTCAGCCATGATCACCACCCATGTTTCGCTAAACGGCGAGTTTTTGAACTCCTATTGGGGCGATGGTATCATTATTTCAACCGCAACCGGCTCAACGGCGTACTCGCTGAGCTGCGGCGGACCCATCATCCATCCCGGTTCCGAAAGCCTGGTGCTTACGCCGGTTTCGCCGCATAACTTAAATGTAAGGCCCATCGTACTGCCGGACAGCAGCGTTTTGTCTTTTGATGTGGAAAGCCGCGGCACCAATTACCTGGTCTCCTGCGATTCGCGGACGGCGGCGATTGATAAATCCATCCGGTTTGAGGTAAAAAAGGCCGGTTTCCGGCTAAATCTTATCCGCTTAAATAATGAAAGCTATTTATCAACGTTAAGAAACAAATTATTGTGGGGTCTTGACGCCCGCAATTACTAAATTTGTGTGGATGCCCAAATTTGTACTCATTATATTTTTATTCCTGTTATCGTATAGCTTAAAGGCCCAGACCTGGGAGTTTGGTGGTGGCATCGGCGCTGCAGGCTATATGGGCGACCTGAACATCAGCGACCCGCTAAAGCCCAGCGGCCCTTCATTCGGCATCTTTGCCAAACGAAATTTTGACGGCTACCTGGCGCTCCGCCTAAACTATAGCTTCGGCATCATCAGCGCCGCCGACAGCAACTCACGCAATCTGCAATTCCGCCAGCGTAATTTAAGTTTTACCACTACGCTGAGCGAGGTAAGTGTAATGGCCGAGTTCAACTTTATGCGGTATATCCCCAGTGTTACCAACAGCAAATACACGCCCTATATGTACCTGGGCGTGGCACTCCTTAATTACAATCCTACAACGGTTTTTAACGGTCAAAAATACGATCTGCGGCCTTTGGAGACCGAAGGTCAGAAAAAGCAGTATTCCACAAGCGCTTTTTCCATTCCGTATGGGGCCGGGCTTAAATACAATCTTTCGGGCGTGGTAACGATGGGCGTCGAGATTGGCTACCGCAACCCCAATACCGATTACCTCGACGATGTGGGCGGCTATTATGCTTTCGCGGGCCATAGTACGCTGCAGCAGCAATTATCCGATCGCTCGGGCGAAAAAACCGGGGTTTACATCGGCAGCCCCGGCACTCAGCGCGGTGACCTCAACCCGCGCGATACCTACTTTTTTACCCAGTTTACGCTATCGTACACTTTTATTTCCAAAAAGTGTTATTTCCAGTGATCAGGTATGAAACCGCGCCGTGGCTGTCACTGTCCCACGTGCCACCCGGCACAGGTGAATACACCTGGCATAATAATTTTTTCTTCGATTTGCTTGTTTTTGTAAAGAATTTTCTTGGTTAAATCGTAGGTCGAAGCTATAGAAATCGGATAGCAGCGACACATAAAATTGGCCATTGAAAACAACGATAGGCTGAAATTAGTTAGTCACCAAAATTCTTTCTATCTTTTAAAAATGAAACGATTATCGTTGCCGTTTTATATGCTGATCACCTGCTGCCTTTCGTGTCACCGGCCCAAAGTGGTATATATTATGCCATTGGGCAATGTTGAAAAAGCGGACATCAGCCTGGTTAAAGCTGCGGTTGAAAAGTTTTACCACTATGCGTGCATCATTAAACCGGCTGTGGACCTGACTAAGGACATTTTGGCCGACAGCAAAACCCGGTACGAAGCCAACAGGATTTTATCCAAATTCAATTCTAACGAAAATACGCTGATTTTAACCGAACAGGATATAGCAGTGGTAAACCCGGAAAGGCATAGTAAGGAATGGGGCGTATTTGGCCTGGGCTACGAGCCGGGCACAACCTGCGTGGTATCCATGTTCAGGTTGAAGCAAAACGTCTCAATCGCGCTCTTCCACGACAGGCTGATAAAAACCTGTTTACACGAGATCGGGCACAATTTTGGCCTGCCGCATTGTTCAAGCGGCGAAACAAGATGCCTGATGCGCGATGCGAGAGGAACGATTAAGGAAGTAGACCGGGAGCGGCTATTTTTATGCCCGCAATGCCGAAAGCATTTGTGTAACGATAGCGGAATTTGTTTAGAAGTTGGGGCTGAAATCAGCTCATTGGTATTCTCTCGAAGATGCGATAGAATAGATTACACTAACCGGGCAAACCAAAGGTTGCTTCCGTAATCCAATTGCCATCCTCAATGCGATGCACAACCGCCGATACAAGGTGATTCCCATTAAACCTGCTGCCCAAACCGCCAAGGCTGATATATTTGCCGGGCTCAACTAAAGCGCTACCGCTGAATGTCACAACGCCGTGCACTTTAACAAGCCCTGTAGCTGCGGGGCGGGAGTAATTTGCATTAAATTCCAGGATACCAGCGCCATACTGCACGGTGATTACCGGGTTGCTGTTAATTGTCCAGCTTTCTATGGATGTGCTGCGGCAATCAATCGTAAGCGTTGGCGCGGCATCGTCCGTTATGCTGATATTTTGCGCTGTCACATTTCCCTTAAACAACAAGCTATTCTGGCCGTTGTAACCGGCGTTAATAGTTATTGTATTGCCGGGGATGAAAAGACTCGATGAACTGATCTCAAACTCGCCCGTTGCCGCATCGCCGTCAAGCAAAACAAATTGTGCAGAAAATGGCTGATTCAGTCGTTTTTCAACTATAACGGAAACTACATTGACCGAATCCGGAATGGGAGCGCCCCCGGATTGAATGTCAAACGTTACCACGCTGTCGGATTGGATGGGAGAAGATGTTGGCATAGTTCAGGGCTTTTTATGATGTTTTATTTGGATTAGTGATGGGCTAAGGTAGCACCGGTTTTTGGATTATCAAAGTGCCGGGCGTTATTCCGCAGGCGGAGCTTATTCAGAAGGTCCTCGTTGTTTAACATTAAAAGCATGTTAATTGAGCCTAAAAAAGGAAAAATGGCTGGCTTTGCTATAGTTAATGGTATCTTTAATCGTGGGTTAACGACTATGCAGGAGGCTTGAACCGGCGAGGGTAAAGAGAGTATCTAACTCTAAAACAATTAAAATGAGCCTGAATAAATTCAAAAGAAATGTTGTTTGTTTTGGTTTAACCGTATGCTTATTTTATGGGTGCAATGTTGACTATGCACCATCTATGGTATCAACAAGTATAGCTGAATCCCAAAAAAGAGGATTTTTTTTATTCGAATATAAAATTGATAGCTTGACGGTTTTTGACAAAAGAGGACTATTCCTGGTAAGACATGTGTGGATTGAAAAATCTCATACTTCTACCATGACTGGTTGGGGTAAAGAAACCTTTCAAACAGACAGTACATTGTATCAAATTGTTTTTGAATTAGACCAGGGTAGTTATTTTAAAAACAATAATCTTGATAATTGGCTAATCTCCGATGATAAAGGGGATCTTGGTGGTTCGGAAAATGGAATGATTTCAATTAATTTGAAATTCAAGGAAAAGCCAGAACGTATTAGATTTCAAATAGATTCCCTAAAAATTCCAGGCACATTCAACCATGATAGGGTTAAAGTTGCTGAATTTGTCTTAAAAAAGCGGTAGTCCCCAGATGTCTGTTGTTAGCCCGGAACGCTGTTCGAATGTCTCTTACATCGGGCGACTTTATAGTAGTTACGACTGCAATACCAACACATAACGGAAAGCACACCATTGCCTTAAGCTTTCGCTTGATATTTATTGCATCATTGTTGCAATAACATTCTACCCCAAACGTTATCCATGTAAACAGCACAACAAACTGTTCAAATTCACCTTAAACTCCTATATCATGGCTGAACTGAATTCAACTCCCCAAAAATCCGGCCGCCGGGGCTCTTCAAGGAAGGCAATCCCCCGCGTTGACCTGACCGCAATGGTCGACCTGGCATTTTTGCTGATCACCTTTTTTATGCTGACTACCGTATTGAACAACCCTAAATCGATGCCCGTAGTTATGCCTGTACCCGGTCCGCCGGGCGAAGTCCCGGAAACCAGTACCATGAGTATTTGCCTTGGTAAAAACAACCAGGCCATTTGGTACATCGGCATGCCTGCAAAACCATTAACTACGCCAAAGCAGATCAGCTACGGCAATGATTTATGCAAAGCCATATACGATACCGAAATGGCGGTATATAAAAAATCGGGCAAAGGCATATTCGTCATCATCAAACCTGATGATCATTCGCGCTATGACAACCTGGTGGAAACGCTGGATGACATGAAAATTTTTAAAGTGCCCACTTACGCCATCGCCAAAATAACGCCGCAGGATTTGGGTATGCTGAAGCAGCGGAATATATATTGATTTTAGTTGGAAAGGTTGTAAGGGTTGTAATGAGTTGTAAAGGTTAAAACTTACTACAACCCTTACAAGTCGTTACAACTTATTACAACCTTTACAACTCGTTACAACCCTTCCAACTAAGCCCCAAATTCTTTTCTCGCCTGATACTAAAAAAAGCACAATTAAGTTTTACCTTTGTCACCTGAAAAAATTTGGCGTTATACTGTGCCAAATATCAATTGCGGCTGATTTTTGTGGATAAGCCCATTGAGTAACGGATGCACTTTTATCGGTTAACGGCTCGTTATAAAGCTAACAAACGGGCACACCGATAAATCAATGACAAGCAGATGGGATATAAGGACCAGATAGATTTAACAAAATTACCGCAGCACATCGCCATAATAATGGACGGGAACGGCCGATGGGCGAAAGGCAAAGGCAAGTTAAGGATATTTGGCCATCATAATGGCGTACTGTCGGTAAGGGATATTGTGGAAGGATCGGTTGAGCTGGGCGTTAAATATCTTACTTTATATACGTTCTCGACCGAGAACTGGAACCGGCCAAAGCTGGAGGTTATGGCGATAATGGAGCTGCTGGTGAGTACCATCGACAAAGAGATCAACACGTTTATGGAGAACAATGTGCGCTTAAACGCTATTGGCGACCTGGCCATGCTCCCCGAAAAATGCTACTCCGAGCTCGCCCGTGCCATCAAAACCACATCGGGAAACACCGGCCTGGTATTAACCCTTGCGCTTAGCTATAGTTCGCGCAAAGAAATTGTAAACGCTGCCAAGCAATTAGCTGCTAAAGTGCAGTCGGGTGAATTGAAAATAGAGGATATTGACGAAGACGCTTTCGAAAATAATCTGTATACCTATAATATGCCCAACCCTGAACTACTGATCAGGACCAGCGGCGAATTCCGGATAAGCAACTATTTGCTGTGGCAGATTGCTTACGCCGAATTATACTTTACGCCAAAATTATGGCCCGATTTCCGCAGGGAAGATTTGTTTGAAGCCATACTGGATTACCAGAAAAGAGAGCGCCGTTTTGGCATGACCAGCGAGCAGCTTAACTAAATTTTTAACTTTAACACTTTTTAACAACTGTATAAATTATTTTTAGCCCACTAAAATATTCGAATGAATAAAGTCCTTTTTGCTCTTCTTTTTTCTATTTTAAGCACTGCTGCACTGGCCCAGGTTTCCAACCAGCGGGGTTATACCAAGTCAAGTTTACCTGCTGATAGTTTAAGTTACCTGGAACCCAAAGATTATATTATTGGCGGCGTTACCATAAGCGGTACAAAAAACCTCGACAAAGATGTTTTACTTACCATATCCAAATTAAACAAGGGCGACAGGATCAACCTTCCGGGTGATGCAAATGCCGCCGTTATCAAAAACCTGTATTCGCAGGGGTTGTTTGACGATGTTCAGCTAAACGTAACCAGCATAAAACTGGATACTATTTTCCTGGAAATTGTGGTGGTTGAGCGCCCGCGTTTGTCGAGGATGCACTTTACCGGCATACGGAAAGGAGAGATTGAGGACGTGCAAAAGCTGCTGGCGGATAAAACAGCAAAAATTGTAAACCAAAACCTGTTAAGCACTACCGATGCTATTATCAAAAAGCACTTTAGCGAAAAGGGCTTTTTAAACACCACGGTAACCATGGTGCAGCGCAAAGACCCGGGTGACCCGAACGGCGTTATTTTGAATATCAAGATCGATAAAAAGGAAAAGGTGATGATAACGGAGGTCACGTTCCAGGGAAATTCAGCATTTTCACAGAAACAACTCCGGAAATATTTATCAAAAACGCGAACGCGAAAGTTTTACAACATATTTGGCTCGAGGAAGTTTAAACAGGACAAATACGACGAGGACAAGCAAAACCTGATCACCAAGATGCAGGATAAGGGCTACCGCGATGCCGAATTACTGAGCGATACTGTTTTTAAAACAGGCGAAAATACCGTTGGCATCAGGATAAAACTGTTTGAAGGCCACAAATACTATTTCGGTAATATTAAGTGGTCGGGCAATGCAAAATACCCTACAGATGTGCTGAACCGGATATTACAGGTAAAAAAAGGTGAAGTGTTTAGCGAAGATGAGTTAAATAAACGCCTGACCGGCCCAACTCCGAATGACGATGACGTATCCTCGTTTTACCTGAACGACGGCTACCTTACTTACCAGGCCGACCCGGTGCAAACCAAAGTATATCATGACACCGTTGACCTGGACATCCGTGTTTACGAGGGGCCCCAGTATACCATTAACCGGGTATCAGTTAAAGGAAACGATGTAACCAACGATAAGGTGGTAATGCGCGAAATTCGCACCAAACCGGGGCAGAAATTCAATAAGGCGCTGTTGATCCGCAGTACGCGCGAAATTGGCCAGCTGGGATTTTTTGACGAACAAAAAACCGAACCGAAGCCAACCAATATCAACCCGCAGGACGGAACCGTGGACATTGTATACAATGTGGTAGAAAAACCATCCGACCAGATACAGCTTTCGGGCGGCTTCGGCGGCGGGCAGCTGGTGGGTACACTGGGTTTAACGTTTAATAACTTCTCCATCCGCAACATTTTTCACCTGAAGGACTACAAGCCGCTGCCAAAAGGCGACGGGCAAAAGCTAAGCCTCGTAGGCCAGTCCAGCGGCCGTACCTATCAAAACTTTTCGTTTACCTTTACCGAACCCTGGCTTGGCGGTAAAAAACCGATATATTTTGCTGTTTCGGCCTATACCCAGGGCAGTTCAACCGGCCAGTATTATGCGCCAACCAGCCCCTTATATAATAACTTAAGGATAAACGGCGTGGGCGTAACGCTTGGTAAAAAACTACACTGGCCTGATGACTACTTCCAGCTTAATTACTCGTTAAACCTTGATCACTATAACTTGGATAACTACACCGGTTACCTGTTTTCAAACGGCACCTCGTATAACATCAGGCTTACACAGGAATTGAGCCGAAACTCGCTGGATCAGCCGATCTACCCTACTACCGGGTCGAATATGAAGTTGACCATCCAGGGTACGCCGCCTTACTCGTTATTCAACAACATCGATTATGCGATAGCAACCCAGCAGCAGATATACCATTTTGTAGAGTATTACAAAGTTAAATTCGATGCGCAATGGTTCCAGCGCATCACCGGCAAATTGGTACTGATGTCGCAGGTACGTTTTGGATTTTTGGGCGAGTATAACTCAGCGGTTCCGCCATCACCTTTCGAGCGGTTTAAACTCGGCGGCGACGGTATGGCCACTTACCAGTTTTTACAGGGCAGCGATATCGTCGGCTTACGCGGTTATCAAAATTTCAGCATCATCCCTGTGGGCACAAATTATACCGCCGATACCAACCCCGGAAGTACTGTTTACAACAAATTTACGTTTGAGTTGAGGCACCCGGTTATTCAAAGCCAGTCGGCCACAATTTTTATGCTGGTGTTTGCTGAAGGCGGTAATGTATGGAACTCGTTCGACAACTATAATCCATTTAATATCAGGCGATCTGTTGGTGTTGGAACAAGAGTATTTTTGCCTATATTTGGCCTGCTTGGTTTGGACTATGGTTATGGTTTCGATGCTATACCGGGTATACCGAGCGCAAATAAAGGCCAGTTTAGTTTTTCAATATCACAAAGCTTAAGTGGCGGGTTTAATTAATTTGCCAATGATTGCTATGAAAAAAGCACTTTTAGTAGTTTGTTTCACCTTCATCGCGGCAACCGCTGCGTTTGCCCAGCGCTTTGCCTATGTGGATTCGGACTATATTTTAAAACATATGCCGGAGTATGCTTCGGCACAGCGGCAGCTGGAGGCGCTTTCGGCACAATGGCAAAAGGAAGTGGATGCCAAATACCAGGAGATTGACCGCCTGTACAAAGCGTACCAGGCCGATGAGGTTTTGATGACCCCTGATATGAAAAAACGCAGACAGGCGGAAATTGACGACAAGGAAAAATCGGCCAAGGACTTTCAGCGCCAAAAGTTCGGGCCTGACGGTGAGCTCACCTCAAAAAGTAATACAATGATCAAGCCTATCCAGGAAAAAATGGAAAAGGCAATACAGGCTGTTGCAGAAGGCGATAATATCGATATGATATTTGACAAGAACAGCGAAGTGATTATGTTATACGCAAGCCCGCGCTATAATAAGAGCGATGATGTGATCGTCAAACTGGGCCTGAAACCCGGTACATTTGCAAAATAATTTTACAAATCATAAGAATCCCACTATTTTTAAACGCAGAAAAAGAAACAATGAAAAAACTATTTAAAGTTGCCATAGTTGCAGTAAGCTTGTTATTAGTAGGCAACTTTGCCAAGGCACAAACGAAGATCGGTTATATCAACTTTAATGAGTTGATCCGCTCGATGCCCGAATTTAAAACGGTACAAACCGCAGTTGAAGCCTACCAAAAAACCTTTGTAGATGAGTTGACCTCGATGCAAACGACTCTCCAGACTGAGGCCGCGAAATATCAAAAAGATCAGGGCACGATGACAGATGCTGCCAAAGCGGCAAAGCAGGGTGAATTGCAGGACATGCAAAAACGTATGCAGGATTTTCAAACTGATGCACAGCAAAAGATCGATGCTAAAAGCAATGAACTTTCAAAGCCGATGATTGATAAGGCTAAAGCAGCTGTTAACGATGTTGCAAAAGAGAAAGGTTATGCTTATGTACTTGATAGCTCGCAAGGAGCAGCCTTATTGGTATCGCCTGAGGCAGACGACCTGCTGGGTGCTACCAAGATCAAATTAGGAGTAAAATAGCGCACAAAGGGCCAATAAAAAAGCAAATTAAAGGCTGCACCATCTCATGGTGCAGCCTTTTCTTATAATAACAATTCCATTCATAAAAAGTTGCGGAAACCGGTTTGTCGATTTTCCACTTTGAGCCATTTAGGGAAGAATTAAATGAAACCCTGCACTTAAGTTGATACCGCTATTCCCGATGCCGACATTCGCTTTTGTGTCGCCGTAATTATCAGTGTAACTTGTGTGTGTGTACAAATACCCTACTCCAAAATTGAGCCCGATATTTTTCGTAATATAGTGTGTAATCCCCACCGATCCACCGCCCGAATAAACAAACAGGCCGCTTACATTACTGCTGGTTGTAGTCGCGGTACCTGAATTGTTGTCGGCCTCCGTTGTCGAGCCGCTTCCCGCACCGACCGTCCCATTGGCCTGCAAATAAAACATGGTTGTTGATGGCTTATCAGCAAAAAAATAATACCTCATAATTGGACCAATGTCAAAATGAGTGGAATTGCTGGTGGTGGTGCTACTGCTGGATGCCGCAGCATCATTGAAATCCGATTGATTATGGTCGTAATTTACAGAAAGATTTCCGCCCAAAATAAAATGATCGGACAAAAATACGCCAATGGCTGGCGCAACACTAATGGTATATTCTTTTGTGTTATTTGTTTCGATATTTCCATTCGTATTGGTAGTTGTGGTTTGAGAATGATAAATGGTGCTTCCTAAATCAGTTCCCAAATACAAGTTTCCCTTTGCGCCCTGGGCTTTCAAAAGGGTTGTTGCAGCAATGCAAAATATGCCGGCTAAAATAATTTTCTTCATGAGTTTTCAAATTAGTAACAGTTAGTAATAGTTGCTAAACAGCTTGTTTAACTATAAGTTTTCTTTTTTTCTGAAAAATAGTTTTTAGTTAAGTTAAAATTAATATTTAATTTTTCCGTTGCGGCTCAGCATCAATGCGAATCCTTTCGCTGAATCGGCTATAAAGCCTAATATTTACCCAGGGCAGAAGCCCGGCAGTACGTATTATCTATAATTTTTAAACCCCGGCAATTATGAGTCTTTGCAAAAGCTGCACTGCTATTTACAGTCTTTTCCTATTTTTGCAGCAATGGTAAATAATAAGCCTATCGGCATATTCGATTCCGGCTACGGGGGATTAACCGTATTCCGCTCCATTTTTCAGCAGTTGCCGCAATACGATTATATTTATCTGGGCGATACCGCCCGCGCCCCTTACGGTAACCGCACTTTTCAAACCATCCACCAATATACCTGGGAGTGTGTGCAATGGCTATTTAAACAGGGCTGTCCGCTGGTTATATTGGCCTGTAACACGGCTTCGGCGAAAGCGCTGCGCACCATTCAGCAAAAGGACCTGCTAAGTGAAGACCCGGCTAAACGGGTATTGGGCGTAATCAGGCCCACAGCCGAGGTAATAGGCAACTATACGAAGAGCGGTGAGATTGGCGTGCTGGGCACAAAGGGGACAGTGCAATCAGGTTCGTACCTGATTGAGATCGGTCATTTCTTTCCGGATGTTAAAGTTTACCAGCAGGCCTGCCCGCTGTGGGTCCCATTGATAGAGAACGGCGAATATGATCAGCCCGGCGCCGACTATTTCGTCAAAAAATACCTCGACCAGGTTTTAGCACAGTCGCCCGATATCGATACGCTTTTATTAGCCTGCACACACTACCCGTTATTACAAAAAAAGATAACTGAATTTTTACCTGCCGGAATACAGGTTGTACCCCAGGGCGATATCGTTGCCGCCAGCCTGGTTGATTATTTAAGCCGTCACCCTGAGATGGATAATATACTGTCTAAAAATGGCGCCCAAAAGTTCTTTACTACCAGCGATGACACGGAAGATTTCGACCATTATGCCGAGATTTTCTTTTCGGGTCAAGTTCGGTCAGGATACGCGGAATTGAAATAAAACAAAATACGCCGCCTAAAAAACTAGTGTTACGTCAACATTGAAATGACGCTTAGCCTTTACAGTTAATTTTAAAGCTTGTAGTTAACCGGTAAAAAATGAGTTTTTGACTGTTGATAAAGGTTGCCGGGCCGGCTTAATGTTATTTAATTTACTGACAAATTCATGTCAGTGAACGCATAAAAAAGATGTTAAGGCATTTAACCGGATTTTTTATTAAGCAATTGGTTATCAATAATTTAAAAAAAGGTTAACATTGAAATATGTTAAGTTGTGTTAACCCTTTTGTGTCATTATGGATGCGCGTTACCGGGTAGATTGGCGCTTGAGTAAGCAAATATTGCTATCATCTGCAAACAAAAGTCAAATTGAAATCCGTTTTATGATCAGGCGATAAAAACGTGTTGACAGGAAACTCGCCATGCCTTGTTTCAGCACCCCATTGTACGGGTAACGAAACGCATGGTGGCCAATCGCCGGATTACTTGTGGGGCGGTGACTTAGCGCGAGGGATGTTGAAACAGATTCAGCACGACAGTTTTCTTCCTGCGGACTTTACTGACTTTCCGGACTCAAACCACCCACTCTTTCCGCATCTCCCGGCTCATCCTTTTGTTGGCGTCATCATCATCAAACCTTTCCTTGTGCGGGTTCCATTTAAGCGGCTTTTTCAATGCGTAGGCTATGTTGCCGATATTACATACCGTTGCCGTGCGGTGACCTATCTCCACGTCGGCGACTGGCTTGGTTCGGTTGCGCATGGCTTGCAAAAAATCTTTATAATGATCTTCACTGTGGTAAACATGTTTTTCGTTCGGGCCGATCAGCTGGTCTTTTAACGATTCAGGCGTGGTCTCCAGTTTCCCCCTTTCCACGCGCACCGTTCCCTTCGAACCCACAAATGTTACGCCCTGGTTGCCATTGGGTTCATGCGTCATGGGGATGCCGTTGGCATACGTATAGGTTAAAAATTGATGATCCTGATCGGGCGGCGTTACGCTGATAGGGCCGGTGTCGTCCATATCCAAACCCCATTGTGCAATATCAAACATGTGGGCGCCCCAGTCGGTCATGCCGCCGCCGCCAAACTCTTTATAGTCGCGCCACTTGGCCCAAAAGTCATCGGTCAGGCTTGGCGCCAGGAAATGATGGTAGTTTTGCGGCGAATTGGGCCCCAGCCAGAAATCCCAGTTTAGGGTATCAACCATTGGCTCCGCCTGCAAATTATAAGCAACCGGGGGCGGGCCCACGTTTACCTTTACCGTTTGTATATCGCCGATATAACCATTGCGCACCAGCTCCACAGCCTGCCTGAACTCCGGCCACGAACGCTGCATGCTGCCCGTTTGGAAAACCCTTTTATGCTTCCGGCTCTCGTAAACCATTGCGCGGCCCTCGGAGATGGTTAGTGACAGCGGCTTCTCGCAATAAATATCTTTTCCGGCCCGCGCTGCCAGGATAGCGCACACCGAATGCCAGTGATCGGGCACGGCTATTACTACGGCGTCGATATCTGGTCGCGCCAGCAGGTCGCGGAAATCGGCAAAGGTGGTCATTCCTGCGTATTGGCTTTGGCCGGCCTGCGCGGCATAATACTGGTTTATCTCATCAGCAAAACGTTTTACTTTTATGCCATAAACATCAGCGGCGGCTACAATTTTAGCCTCTTTGGTATCCAGGAACGATTGTTTCAATCCAAAAGCCTGCTTGCCGGTGCCGATGTGGCCAAGCGTGATCATGTCGCTTGGTGCAATATAACCCTTCCCGCCGAGCACAAACCTGGGCACGATCATAAAGGCAGATAGCACCGCTGACTTCTCAATAAACTTGCGCCGGTTCATGCCGTTGCCTGCATTAGTTTCAGTATCCATAATGGTTCAATAAATAAATTGGTTTGCTAAATATAAGGCAAAACACCGGGAACCCATGGGTAACAAATTAGTTATTTTTTCCCTGGGATTGCACAGATTGTTTTGTGATTGCACCGATTTTGCGAGCAAATCATTTTTTCAACTTTTAATCGGTGTAATCCCAGGTTAACCGATGAAATCATTTGCCAAAGTCGGTGAAATGATAAAAAAATATTACCTTAACCTCACCATGAAGAAACCAATAATACTGTTATCGCTAATTTTCAGCCTGTCTGTTTTCACCTCGCAGGCTCAGCAAAACGAGATGCTCATCTACCACCCTATCCAAACCGATAAGGCCGGTAATATTATTCCCTGGTATACGCCTGACCAGGCTATCGCATTTGATCATCTGGAACTTCTGGTTCAATATGCGCCGCGACCCCAACGGCCTGCCCTATTACATGGATCACCAGGTTTTTAACCCGCACATGGACGACCCGCGCGGCATCGGCGGCGACCAGTTTATGATGGCAATGTCGTCCTGGCGGCTATATTATGCCTATACGGGTAACGAAAATGTGAAGAACAATTTATATTTCCTGGCGGAGTATTATCTGACGCACGGCACGTCGCCATCAACCTGCAGATGGCCGGACATTCCGTTTCCTTATAATACGCTTATTTATTCAGGCATTTATGATGGTGATATGCGTAGCGGCCGGGGCGTAGCGCAGCCCGATAAAGCCGGCTCCTTCGGCCTGGAATTGGTGCATGCCTACAAAATAAAGTACGACCCGCTATTCCTGGATGCAGCTATAAAAATAGCCAATACGCTTGCCGCAAACGTAAAACCGGGGGACGAAAAACATTCGCCGCTGCCTTTTAAGGTAAATGTATTTACCGGGAAAACAGCTTTGCTGCAGGATGATGGCCTTGTAAAATCAAAAGATACGGGCTGTTATACCAGCAACCTCACGGGCACCCTGCAGCTGTTTTATGACCTGATGGAACTAAAAAAAGGCAACATTGTGGCTTACAGGGCCGGCGCAGAAAAAATATTGGCCTGGCTGCAAAAATATCCGATCCAAAATAACCGGTGGGGCCCGTTTTTTGAAGACGTAGGCGAATGGAGCCAAACCCAGATCAACGCCATGACCTGCGCGCGCTATATGATGGAGCACCCGCAACTCTTTCCTAACTGGAAAACGGATGTAAAAAATATCATCAACTGGGTGCATACCAATTTCAACAATGATAAATGGAAGAAATACGGCGTTATCGTAACTAATGAGCAATCGATTTACCCGGTGCCTGGCGAAAGTCATACCGCCAGGCAAGGGGCCGATGAACTGTTATATGTTAAGCTGACAGGCGACACTACAAATTATACCAATGCCCTGCGCGAGCTTACCTGGGCAACCTATTCCGTAGATTTCGACGGAAAAAACTGCTTCCCTTTTGACGAGCCCTGGCTTACCGATGGCTATGGCGACTACGTAAGGCACTATTTAAGGGCCATGGCAACGTACCCCTTCCTGGCGCCGGTTGAAGACCATATCCTGTCCACCACTTCAGTCATCCAGCAGGCCGACTACCAGGGCCACTTCCACAAATATTACAGCGTTGACTTTACGCAGATCGACTCCAACAAAGTGCGCATGTATTACCGCACTTTCGACACCGCCGGCACTGAAGAAATAAAGCTGAAAGACAAGCCAAAAGGTGTATTGCTGAACGACAAGCCGTTGAAAGAGGTCGCCGACGGCGAAGGTTACAGTTGGGAAGCGCTTAAAGAAGGCGGCGG
>Ga0206971_10237_pt1 | contig 19153 bp, 18 predicted proteins | sample Alteio_BWOrgHeat_85_FD_152917 | JGI IMG/M metagenome (GOLD analysis project Ga0206971, IMG submission 152917) | Enriched cells from forest soil in Barre Woods Harvard Forest LTER site, Petersham, Massachusetts, United States -... | ecosystem: Environmental > Terrestrial > Soil > Temperate forest >...
AATGAGGCACATTTAACGAGCTTTGAAAGGCTGTTTTCTGGTATCGATGTACAAATAGGCAGACTGCTTAGTGATAGTGAAGATTTGCGTATAAAAGCTATGCACCACACAAAAGCATTGGAGCAAGGGATTAAAATAAACCAAAGGCTAGATGAGCAACTTGCACCAATGGAATTTAATGCTGCTAGACGTATAGTGCTTTTGCCTGAAAAATCAGTCAGTGCTAGAGTAATGGACGTGGGTTTAAGACATGCTGCGCAAGGTGCCGCACTGGCGGATTTATTAGCTCCAGGTTTAGGCACATTGGGAATAACCTTAGGGGGGCTTGGAGGCTTCGCATATGGTGCCAATAATTCAAGTGGCCGATATACTTCTATACCGGTTTTATTAAGGTCATCAACCATGCTGGCTAGTGCCTCGAAGGAGCCGATGTCTGGAATAACTATACGGTTCACGAATTGCTTGAAAGCTAGTTCTTCCGCAGAAAGCTCTACATTGCCCTGTTTAGCTTTGGCCCAGCTAACGGCCCTATCGAGTGATTCCCTGGTAAGATGGCCACCGGCAAATCCCATCGCCATCTCGCCAATTTGTGCCGATTCCAGAACACGGTCGAGAGTAGTGCCACTCACAGCGGTACAATTAGCCAGATCGGTTGACAATTTTATTGCTTGCTGGTTAAGAATAACGTGAGGGACAATTCCATGGATTTTCCTTTGTGTGATTTCGCTTAATGGGTGTTTGCCCATTTCTGCTTCGTAACCTTTCAGGAGTTTTCCATATTTTTCAAGATTATTATATATAGAAGTCCAACGTTTTCCCCTACTGATCGCATCTTGCATCGATTTAACAAAGACTGCTGCTTCTTCAGCGCGCTGTCCTAAGATAATCCTATCTCTAACAACAGGTATCAAGGCAGCATATATTTCAGTAAGATTTTGTGTTAAGATGTCGCGCTGTTTCAGCAAAGATGAAATATGTCCGCCTTGATCGGTAAGCGGCGCTCCGTTTTGCACGGAGATAGGTGATTGATAATTGTTTTCTTGTAAAATCAATGTAGGGGCAATTTTGTATTGGTCGAAGGTAATTTGAGCAATGATTGAAACAGTGTCCAATGCAGTTTCAGCCCCAGATTTGCATAACCGCAAATAATTTGAGACAACCTGCCGCCTTAAATTTTGATTTTGTTGTATTGCCAAAGCCGTTTCTTTTTGCTCTTGGCTAACGTAGTGCCAGAAAGTCCAGGAACCAATCCCGCCTTTTGATTCGGAAGAATAATTTGCAATATACTTCAACCAATCATCAACGTGTCTTTCTGCTTCTGCCCCATTAATGCTAGCCATTTTATATCTCCTAAATAACTCTTCCAAACAGGCTCGAATTGGTTAATTTTTCGGTGTAAAAAATCGTTAACAATTTATTACATTATTGATGGTTGCGCAAGCTAAATTAGCTTGATAGCCAAATAAGCACCTGTCCATTGAATTTACATAGATTTTGCAGGCCATAGGGGAATGATATACCATCATTTATCAAGCACACCGGTATCTACCGGATCTAATAGCCGCCGTCTAACCCCCTATCGCATAACTCAAAACAGCTCAAAAATTCGATCCTTTAGGATCCACCCGCAATTGCCTAGTTTAGCCAGAAACGCTGATTTTTCCTTGCGTATTTCTTTTTGGTGTCCTATGCGCTAGATAAGCCCATGCCTTGACGATCTGGCTATTATCGGCCTTATTCGCCGACATTTTCAGCGAGGCCGCGTTTGATGGAGTGCGCGATCTGTGTTGCGCGCTCTACGGAGTTTTCATTATCCATCAGGCGGCATGCCACTTCATCGATCGAGCACACCGCCGTCACCGGGATAAACCTCCATCGCGATCCCAACCCACTGACCCAAAAACGTTGGCGTACCCTAGTGGACAAGTTGCGAACTGATGGTTATCAGGATGTAGTGGCCTTGTCATCTACGGCGCAGGCAATTCAACAACAATTTTTGGCGGCATAATAACTCGTTTTTATAGTAATAGGGAGTAACCCCATGATGGCGGCAGGGAACCTTCCATCTATTATTTAGAGCCCACTTAATTACCGCGACTGCAATTAACATTTTTCTTAATAATTACAATCAATTGAATCACCATAGCCCCTTATTTATCGAAGCTATCGTGTATTCTGCCCTTTAACGACATTTCAATATATTTCTGAATTTTTATTAGTTAGAATAGCACTCCCAGGCATTTAATGACAATTGCAGAGTGCAAAAGCAGGGAAGGCAAAATCTGAATGGCTGATATTGATTACGCTTACACATACTATAGCGAAGCATTTAATCGCCACTTCACTTCGCTTGATGAAGCGAAGCATATTGAAGCATGTGCGCGGGCGGGCGATGATAAGGCGATGGTACGGTTATGGCTACTTTATCAGGACGGTAAATATGAAGAGATGAAGTACCGACCCCCAAGCCAATATATTGAAAACATTTGGAGTTACCAAGGATACAAAAAAATTAATGAAAACCTAGCGCATGATTTTAGGCTAGAAGCAAAAGAAAGTTATAACAAGGATGCGCTGGATTTTCCCACTAGTGTAAAATTCGGCAATAGGCAGTCTGAAGCAAATTATCCTATCTATATTGAGTATGTATCTAAAAATGATGGAGTATATTCATCACCCTTTCTGCCAGATGTTCACCAGCGGTATAAAGAAGATATTTGGTGGGAATCCTTACATAAGGCTATTCGTAACGAAGAGTGCAGAACTTTCTTTTTGGGTACTGCCTATAATTCGGTTGGAGCAAGGGAGAAATTTACATACTTTGATTATTGTAATGACGCTCAGCCGAGCGAATTTGCCGGGTTTTTGCGAAAAGAATTAGGCAAGACAATTCCTGCATTGGAGATATGTGCACAATCTGGTGATAGAAAAGCAGCAATAGAACTTGAATCTCTGTATAGCCGCAGGGAATGGCAGTATAAGGAATTTCCATGGAGACAAACTACTAAAGCCATCCAGAATCCTTTTTATGATTTGGGAAAAGCGAATCATTGGCAAAAGGTTTCACGTTTTTTATATGGCAAAGGAGAAGAGCAGCTATTAGACAGTTTCATGCTTTCTCAGGATAAAACATCCGAGGGATTATATAATATCGGCGTGGCGCTATTTACCAATGCACATGTGCGTGCTTTATATAATAAGCGATTGGATAGGGTTAAAGACGATCTCACGGCGGCCTATGATTTTTTGAAGAATGCCTCTAATCTAGGCTATGCGAATGCAGGATGGTTTTTGGGTGATAGGTTTCAAGATGAGGCCGAGAGGGAAAACAATCCTGAAAAGATAAGGCAAGCTATTTTTTGGTATAGCAAGGCACTTGATCACCCTAATGCTAAGCGCCGTTATAAATATCTGTCCAATCGGAATATAGAGTTATCGCTTGCGAAATTAACGGCGGAAGAAGTGAGAGCCGTTAATCCTAGCAAAGGACATATGCAGCAGTATCCTCACTCCGTAGGGCATATAGAAGTGATGGATGTGGATTATTCATTTTTATTTGATGATGCGCAAGGTGGACTGCTGGAGCGCATGCACCGTGCACAAAAGCTATCGGACAGCCAAGTTGCAGAATTTGGCAACGTCATTTCAGCGCTGGAAGCAAAAATTACCGCCATGTTGTCGGAGGCAGATGTTAAGACGGGCAGGGCAAGTGCCATCAATCAGCAAAGAGAAAATGCTTTTGCTAACAATACCCAGACGACTAGAGCAATTGGTTCCCAAGAGAGACAAATTACCGCTGAAAAGGCCCGGTGGCGAAAAGAACAGATTTTTCGCATTGTTGCTGGTTCGGTGATTACCTATCTTACAGGTGGCATGGATATTGTCGTTGGCACAACTGCTCATACGCTTATGCAAAAAATGGGTGCCTGGGGTAAAAATTCTAGCACTCCACTTGTAGCTGGCTCCAAGGCAAATTCTGTTAGTGCCATTGAACTGCGAGAACTTGCCATCGCCGATCTTACCGCGCAACTTTCCGATATTGGCCTGCTTGATGAACAACAAGTCGTCCTGCGAAAAGAAATCGAACGCCTAGGCAAAACGAGTGCCATGGCTGCCTTACAACAAGATGCTACCAATGTGCAAAGGCTATTCCAAGGCTACCTGCGTCAGCAGATACTAGAGATGGGTGTGCAGGATTGTGAGTATGTGAATAAATACGCCGGAAAAGCAGGCATTAATTCCATTGATGGTTTTTTGAAAGCCTTTGAGGATAATGGACAAGCAAGCGCAGACAAACAACGAATCTACAAAGCCATTTGGAATTTTTGTGTGGGTGCCGCTGATACGCATGATCTTCACCTGATGCTGGCTTATTCCGATGCCTTGGGGAAGAAAGCAAAGGCTGGAGAAGAATTAGCACGCCACGAACAAGCACTGCTTAATTTAGTAGAGAAACATGTAAAACCGAGCATTGACGATTATGCATCAAAATCCTCGCGCATGGATGTATTGAAAGAATTCCGCTTCACGCTTGCGCCTCCTAAAGGCGACGCATTAGCCGTAGCAGATGAACAGCATAATGCAGAACTTGGCGCGCTCATGAAATTTAATTTTGCGAGTGAAGGTTCGTTGGAAATTAACAGAATTTTTGATTTTTATCTGCATCGCCATGGCTCTGATAACTTGCGCCCCACGCGTTTGAATGATGGGTTGGTGACGGATGTGTCGGAGAAAAAACGCGTCACTGCATGGACCAGTGATCAGCAGGGTGAATTTATCGATAGGGCTATTCATTCTTACAAACATTCAAGAGTGGATTTGCCGCATGTAGAAAATATTTTTTTGCGCATCTGCGCTGCCGAATATTTTGAGCCGCAATCTGTTATTACCTCTGGGAAAAAAGGAAATTTTAAGGATAACCCGCAAGCACCCGTTGCTTATCCTATGGTTAATGACGTAATCAATGAGTTCGTAAGCCAGATGCAGTTAAGCCCTATGGGCAAATATCGCAGCAATATGGAAAATAAACAGGAGTTGGATGCTCTAATTGCGCAATCATTTATCGACTTCTTCGCGGTACTTGGCCAAACGCATACCACAAAATTTGCAAAAGAACGTGAAGACCTCGCACGCGCTTATGATCTTAAGTCATATGGCACACGCTTCCGCGATTGCTATCACACTATTGCCGATGATGCGTGTGAACAATATTCCATATTCAAAGATATTTTTGCCCACAACCTACAAAAAACCCTTGAAACAAAAACCGCTGAAATTTCTGCCAAATTGCTCAAAGACCTTGAGGAAATAAAACAGCTCGGCGCTAAAGGGCTTGACCCGGAGGGTATTGTGATACCCGGCACCCCAGAAGATTTAGAACGCTCGCTGCGCAAAGATCGCCGCTTCGAAAATATGCGCCCACCGTTTATCAGTAAAAGCTAACAGGGGCGCATAGTTATGGGAGTATTGTCAATTGCGTTCTTGCAACAATCAGGATTTTAGGGAGCCCCCCTTGCCCCATTTCCCCATATACCCTACAGTGGGGATATCTGCCTCGAATGGGAAGTTGTCCAGAAGTGTCCACTGTTCTCCTGTCGCATAGTATTTTTATAAATAAGAGCGTATATTAGGCACGTAAAACCCTTACAGGATGCCTTATGAATTACGCACACTTTTTTCTAGTAAAACCCGACTCTAAGGTCAAATTGAGCGATTACGATCCGGACTTCACCGGCAAACACGAGAGCAAAAAAAATGCGCTCAAAATAATTGAGCATAATAACCTGCGGCTACGTGAACTGCAGGAGCTTTTGTATGCAGAGCATAAGCGCTCGCTGCTGATTTGTTTGCAAGCCATCGATACGGGCGGCAAAGACGGCACCATTCGGCATGTTATCAGCACCATGAATCCACAGGGTTGTAAGGTAGCTCCTTTCAAGCAGCCCACAAGCCTGGAACATAATCATGATTTTTTATGGCGCGCACATCGTGACGTCCCTGCCATTGGGGATGTGACGGTGTTCAACCGTTCCCATTATGAGGACGTGCTGGCAGCGCGTATTCATCATCTGGTGCCAAAAACCACCTGGATGAAGCGCTACGACCAAATTAACGCGATGGAAAAATACCTGTCAGAAAACAACACCCACATCATAAAATTTTTCCTGCATATCAGCAAGGATGAACAGCTTAGGCGCTTTAAGGAAAGGCTGGATGATCCCGCAAAACACTGGAAGATCAGCGAGTCTGACTATAGCGATCGCAAGCGTTGGGATGATTATGAGGCGGCGTTTGAAGACATGCTTTCCAAATGCAGCACAAAGCATGCGCCGTGGTTCATTATCTCTGCCAACCATAAATGGTTCCGCGATCTGGCTGTATCGCAAATCTTGGTGGAGTATATGGAAAATCTAAACATGAAATTTCCGTCGCCTTCGGCTAATATTGATCAGCTTCGTAAAAAATACCACACGGCAAAAAAAGAGGGGTAATAACTTGTCATCGTCTTATTCCGTTATGCCTGCGCTATTTATTTCCCATGGCTCGCCGATGCTGGCGCTGGAAGATGCGCCGACGACGCGATTTCTGCGTGGCCTTGCCGGCCAAATACCAAAACCAACCGCCATTCTGATTGCGTCTGCGCATTGGGAGACGGCGCAGCCCATGCTAACGGGCGCAGCGTACCCTGAAACCATCCATGATTTTCAGGGTTTCCCCAAAGAGCTTTATGCGCTGCGCTACTCAGCTCCCGGCGATCCCGCATTTGCAAATCGCGTGCTATCGTTGCTTGCAGAATCTGGAATCAACGCCGGAATTGATGGTGCGCGCGGACTGGATCATGGCGCATGGAACCCGCTGTTGCTAATGTATCCCGATGCCGAAATTCCCGTGATTGAGCTTTCGGTGCAGTCAAGGCAGAATGCCAGTTGGCATTATAAGATCGGGCAAGCATTGTCCGTTTTACGCAAAGGAAATATATTGATTATTGGAACCGGAAATCTGACCCATAATTTACGCGAAGCTTTTCGCGGTCATCATGAGGCGACGCCCACATGGGTTTCGGTATTTGCTCAATGGGTCGAGGAGCGCGCGGCACAGGGCGATGTTAAAAGCTTGCTAAACTGGGAAGAACTGGCGCCGCATGCGCGGGAAAATCATCCGACACCGGAACATTTCCTGCCTTTCTTTGTTGCGCTTGGTGCTGGCGGAGCTTCCCTGCAGGCAAAGCATCTGCATGAAGATATAACGATGGGGGTGCTGGTAATGGATGCTTATGCGTTCGGAGAAATGAAATGATGCAGAAAAAACCACATTCCGAATCCCATCATTCCTACCCACAAGCCAGAAAATAATGCACATGTCAATTTTAGCTTCTATCTACGCTCGACACCGTATTATTCGCGGTCCGGCCCGCAAGGGGCTTCTTGGCAGGCTTGGTCCAGGGCTAATCACTGGTGCTTCAGATGATGATCCAAGCGGCATCGCCACCTACTCACAAGCTGGTGCACAATTTGGCTATGCGCTGTGTTGGGTCATGCTGTTCTGCTACCCGCTGATGGCAGCGATTCAGGAAATTAGCGCACGCATCGGGCGAGTGACCGGCCACGGCATCGCCGGTAATATTCGCCTCCATTATTCGCCTTGGCTATTGCGTTCGATCGTAGGGTTGTTGCTGGTTGCAAACATTATTAACCTAGGTGCTGACCTCGGCGCGATGGCTGCCGCGCTAAAGTTATTGATAGGCGGCCCAACTGGCATCTATGTCACGGGTTTTGCCATAGCCTGTGTGTGGCTTGAGGTCTTTTCCAGCTACAAGCGGTATGTTGCGATTCTCAAATGGATCAGCTTCGTACTCCTGGTTTACATAGCGGTTGCACTAGTAGTAGATGTTCCATGGTTGGTAGTCTTACACAGCACTTTTATACCTAATTTCTTGATGAACAGGGACTATGTCATTACCGTTGTTGCCGTGCTCGGCACAACGATCACGCCGTACTGCTTTTTCTGGCAATCTTCACAGGAAGCTGAGAATGAGGATATAGATCCTGCCGCGCACACATTGCTTGAGGCCCCTGAGGAAGCGCAGGCGGAGTTCAAACGGATGCGCCTCGACACCTATGTTGGGATGGGCTATTCGAATATTATCAGCCTTTTTATCATTATCAGCACCGCGGCGACGCTAAACGCACACGGCATCACTGATATACAGACCTCCGCGCAAGCCGCCGAAGCACTGCGACCCATCGCCGGTGTGTTTACCTTTGCCCTGTTCGCGCTTGGCATCATTGGTATCGGACTTCTTGCAGTTCCCGTGCTTGCTGGTTCCGGTGCCTACGCACTTGGCGAAGCGCTCGGCTGGACCACCGGGCTCGATCGCAAACCCCTCGAAGCCAAAGCATTTTACGGCACGATTGCCGTATCTACGCTCATTGGCATTCTCATCAACTTCGTTGGCCTCGACCCAATCAAAGCCTTATTCTGGTCGGCCGTGATTAATGGCGTGGTGGCGGTGCCACTGATGGTGATCATCATGCTGATGGCGCGGCGCTATGATGTGATGGGAGGCTTCGTGGTGCCCAAAAGATTATGGGTTATGGGTTGGCTGTGCACGCTAGTAATGGCAGTCGCAGTAGGCATAATGTTTGCAACTTGGTGAGAAATGTACTGGCAGCAAGGAGCTAGGATAGCATCCCGATAATGGCATCGGGATGTATGTGCCAACCTAAGAGTCCAGCCAGCCCCATGACGATGCCAAATACAGAAGGAATCATGGCAAGGCCATATAACCAGCGTTTTTGTACGAGTGAGGTTACAGCAAGTAGTGATATGGCTAGCGCCATCATCACATCGCTCAAATCGAATTGATCGTCGCGGTAATTTGAATCATCATATTTTTCTTGGTCTGCTTTTGCTTGTGCAGCCATTTCATCTTTATGGGCAGTTAAATGCTGAAGTTTTTCTGTGGCTGCTTTGATAGCATTATCATAGGCTGCTTGATTAGCAGGTGTTCCAGTAGATTTTTGCAGTGAAAGGTTTGCTAGCTCATCTACAATAAATTCTTCACGTACGTGCAATGATTGATACCATGCCCAGTGATCGACTCGGTCTGCTTGTGCCTGTTGCATCGCTTGTACAATATTATCATCTTTTACTTTACAAATACCGGTGAAGGTAGCCAGCAGCGCAATGGTAATTGCAACTAATGTATTAAGCCGGTCTTTTTTTCGTTCAGCAGCGTCTTTCACAATATCAGTAAGATCTATATCCATAGCAAGATTGCTCCATCGGTGAGAGTAATATTCCAATCAAATTTTAAACACTCATTAACCTGTTGGGCGTGATGATTAGCATATTTGTCCAACGAAGGCGAAACCACATGTTTGTTAAACGGTTTTCTTTGGGTGGCACAAGTGGTTTCTCATATGCATAAAAAAGTTCCCTGTTATTCTTTATGGGAATTATTAGCCATGAACCGCTGAAATGGCCGGTTATAAAGATGCGAACCTTGCCTGAACTGCCTAAAATAACAAAATTCCCAGTATTTTCCCATTTCCATGGGAACTTGACACGGAGACGCGTTCACCACAGACTCCTTCTTGGGCGACGACGGGCTGTTCCACTCCCCCCTTGCCCCTATCCCCCATATACCCTATACAGGTATTCCATTTTCACACGGGGGGTATATGGCTAAAGACAAAAAGAATAAATCCGAGAGCAAAACCATCGACCATAGCGATGAGATCAAACGCCTGAACCGCGTGGTCGGGCAAATCGAGGGCGTGGCGAAAATGCTGGGGTCGGGGCGGCGTCTTGATGATGTGCTCACCCAGTGCAAAGCGATCCACTCCGCGCTGAAATCCGTCGAGGCACGCATCATCAAAACGCATCTGGAGCAAGTGCTCGGCGAAGTCGTAAAACTCGACAAGAAAAAATCCCGCGAGCAAATACTCGCCGATTTGGAAAACCTGTTTAAGCAAGCGAGTTAAAATTACGCTTATTTTTAATTGAAAGGCAAATATATGTATAAAATTCTGGGTCTTTTCCTATGCCTATTTTTTCCTACGAATCTATATGCGCAAGAGGCGGCATTGCCAACGTTGGCTTCTCAGCAATTAAGCCTGCTTGCAGAAAAAATTCTTGAAAACACGCCTGAACATACGCACTTTGAAAAAGGATCGCACTTTGCATGGGTGGTATTATCGGACATTCAAGATAATTCCACCGCTTTGAATGACGAAGTCATCAAACAACTAAAAGAACATTATACGGTTTACCTCACCAAACAGGCTTTACCTGACAAGCTGCTAATGAAAGATGGAAATGGCCGTTTGACAAGGTACGATGACGGTTTCATGTTTTCTTTCAAAATGACTTGGGCGGCAAAAGACACCATTAGAATTGATTATAGTGATTGGGAAAGCAACCAAGCTGGCGGCGGACATTGGGAAAAATATCAATGGATTGGCAGCGAGTGGAAGATAATTGAAAAAAGCGTACTCGTGGTAAGCTAGCGAAACCGCAACAACCACACCGCCACCGGCAGGTTAGCAATCGCTGTCGCTAAAAACACATGCAATACCGAAAACCCGGCGGCGAGCATGGCCAGTGTAATGATGGCCGATGCGACCATGAATAATGCGTTGAGCACATTGTTGGTGGCAATCGTGCGGGCGCGGAAATTGGGGTCGGAGTCGTGCTGCATGATGGCGTAGAGCGGCACGATATATAGACCGCCGCAAACCGTGAAGGCGAATAAATCGAACATCACGCGCCAATGGGCGGGCTGCGCCATGAATTGCCAGGCATTTTGCAGCGCCCCTTCCGATACCCCACCGGGGTATGCAAAAAATAAATCCGCCGCGAACAGCGAAAGCCCGAGCGCGGCATAGGGCACGAAGGTCGCCTTCACCTGGCCTTTGAGCAGTAAATTACACAAAAGCGACCCCGCGCCGATACCCACCGAAAACAGCGTAAGCAGCAGCGTCACCACCGTTTCGTCGCCGTGCAGGATATCTTTGGTATAGTTAGGAAATTGCGCGAGGAACGTCGCGCCCACCAACCAAAACCACGAAATCGCCACGATGCTTTTAAACACGCGCGGGTTTTTGCGGTCATGCTGGATGATGCGCCAGGTCGCACGCGCGATATCCTTGCTCACCGAAAGCCCCGGCGACGGCGCGGGCGCGGGCGGAATAAAGCGGCTGGCGATATACCCCCCCAGGGCAACCGCGACCATGCTTGCCGCAATCCAATGTTCACCTTCCGGGCGCAAAATAATCACCCCGCCGGCAATCGTGCCAAGCAATATCGCCATGAACATGCCCGCTTCGATATAGGCATTGCCGGTGATAAGCTCGTCGTCGCGCAGATGCTGCGGTAGCAGCGCATATTTCACCGGCCCGAAAAACGTCGCCTGCACGCCAAGGCAAAACAGCACGAACAATAAAAAATACGCGTTATGCAAATAAAACCCGCACGCCGCCACCGCCACCACAAAAATCTCCCAGGCCTTCGCCGCCCGCGCCACGCGCGCGCGGTCGAATTTATCGGCCACCTGCCCGGCAGTCGCCGAAAGCAAAAAATACGGCAAAATAAACACCGCCCCCGCCAGCGTCACCAGCATCTGCGCGCTGCCGCCGAGCGATGGCGCGAGCTTAAACGTAATCATCATCACCAGCGCGTTTTTAAACACATTATCATTAAACGCGCCGAGGAATTGCGTGATGAACAGCGGTAGGAAACGGCGGGTGGTGAGCAGTGACATAGTAACTCCTTTTTTTCTTTGTCATTCCCGCGAAGGCGGGAATCCATGTTTCACAGCACGCAAACGGAGAGAGGGATTCCCGCCTTCGCGGGAATGACAATTAGTGTTTTTCCTTCTTCCTCTGAAATTGCTGCCCCGCCACTTCATCCAGCGCAATCGTTTCTTTGCGCGCGGTTTCTTCCGCTGCGCGTTTCATCGCGTTTTCCTTGGCGACTTCGTATTTTTTCAGCTCGGTGAACGCAATAAAAATTTCCTCGTTCAGCGCGGCGATTTGCTTATCCAGCGAGCGGATTTCGTCGCGCAGCACTTCCTGGCGTTGTTTGATGCGCTTGGCGAATTCGCCGAAGAAATTGGCCATTTCCGGCTGTTTCGCGCCGAGCGCCACCTCGTCGTTCAATTCTTTTTGCATGACCACGATCGCTTTTTCCAGCTGCGCTTTTTGCGTTTCCAGCGATACCATTTTGCGGCGCAGTTCGTCGAGTGTGCGCTTGCTTAGGCGGATGAGGGTGGAGAGGCCTTTCATAGCGGTAATCGGTAATTAGAATCGTGGTAATTGGAATAAGCATTGCTGTTCCAATTACCAATTACCAAAATTCCAATTACCGTCACTTCACCCCCCGCCAATCCGTAATCCCCAGCAGCGCCGCGAGCTGGTCGTATCCCTCGTCCAGCGTGGATTTTTCGTCTTTGCGCTGGCGCAGGAAATCTTCGAGCGCGGGGTAATATTGCACGGCCTGGTCCACCTCCGGGCTGCTGCCTTTGCGGTAAGCGCCCAGGCGTATCATCTCGGCCATATCCTCATAGGTCGCCATCATGCTACGGGCGATTTGCACCAGCGCGTTTTCAGGGCCGGTATTGCAATCGGGCATGGTGCGCGACACGGATTTTAAAATATTCACCGCGGGAAAACGCCCGCGCTGCGCAATCGCGCGGTCGAGGATAATATGCCCGTCCAAAATCCCGCGCACCGTGTCGGATACCGGCTCGTTCGTATCGTCGCCTTCCACCAGCACGGTGAACAAGCCGGTGATGCTGCCCTGCCCTTTCATGCCCGGCCCCGCGCGTTCCAGCAATTTCGGCAGCTCGGCAAACACGGTGGGCGTATACCCCTTACTGGTAGGGGGTTCCCCGGCGGACAGGCCGATTTCGCGCTGCGCCATCGCAAAGCGCGTCACCGAATCCATCAAGCACAACACATCTTTTCCCTCGTCGCGGAAATATTCCGCCACCGCCATGGTGAGGTAGGCCGATTGGCGGCGCAGCAGCGCAAACTCGCTCGACGTCGCCACGATAATCACCGAACGCTTCAAGCCCTCTTCGCCCAAATCATCTTCGATAAATTCCTGCAATTCGCGCGAACGTTCGCCGATCAAACCAATCACGTTCACATCCGCCTGCGAATTGCGCGCAAGCATCGACATCAGGATGGATTTCCCCACGCCCGAACCGGCGAAAATCCCCATGCGCTGCCCGCGGCAGCAAGTGAGGAACGTATTTAAGCTGCGCACGCCGAGATTGAGTTTGCCCTTCACCCGCGCGCGGTTATGCGCCGGCGGCGGCTCGGCGCGCAGGCGGTAGGCTTTGGGGCCTTGCGGCAGCGGCCCCTTGCCGTCCACCGGCTCGCCCATCGCGTTGACCACGCGGCCTAGCCAGCCATCGCTTGGGTAGCAGACGCTGGCATTTTGCTCCAAAATCACCTTCGCGCCGGGGCCGATGCCCTCGATGCTGGCAAACGGCATCAAGAGCGCCGATTTTTCACGAAATCCCACCACCTCGGCGGCCACGCTCACGCCCCGCTGGCCTAGGATGCGGCAGCGCGAACCCACGCTCAGTGCCCGCTCGATCCCGGCGCATTCAATCAACATGCCGAGCACCGCCACCACCGTGCCTGTGGTAGTAACTTCCTGTATGTTATTTATTTCTTCTAATTGCACAAATCTTTACCATTTGACATAGGCCTTCAACTCGCTTAAAAGACTATAAGATTTTTATCGGAAAAGTTACACATAAAGATTGTATGAATGATTTTTTTGTGGTTAACTAAAAATTAATCTGTTAAGGGTTGTTGGCGATCAGCAATCTTAAATAATACATGGGAGATGAAATATGCGCGTTTTGTTGGTAGAAGACGATTCCTCAACCGCGAAAGCGATTGAATTATCACTGGCTTCCGAAGGTATCATCTGCGATACCACCCAGCTCGGTGAAGAAGGCCTGGAAATCGGCAAACTCTATGATTACGACATCATCATCCTCGATTTGATGCTGCCGGATATCGACGGCTATGAAGTGCTGCGCCGTTTCCGCGCCGCCCGCGTCACCACGCCGATCCTCATTCTCTCCGGCTTATCCGGCCCTGACCAGAAAATCAAAGGCCTCGGCTATGGCGCGGATGATTACCTCACCAAGCCGTTCAACAAAGGTGAACTCATCGCCCGCATCCAAGCCATCGTCCGCCGCAGCAAGGGCCACAGCGAATCCATCATCCGCACCGGCAAGCTCGCCGTGAATCTCGATGCGCGCTCCATCGAAGTGGAAGGCAAACCACTGCATTTGACCAGCAAGGAATATAGCATCCTTGAGTTGCTCTCCTTGCGCAAAGGCACGACGCTCACCAAGGAAATGTTCCTCAACCACCTTTACGGCGGCATCGACGAACCGGAGCTGAAAATCATCGACGTGTTCGTCTGCAAGCTGCGTAAAAAACTCTCCACCGCCGCCGGCGGCGATAACTATATCGAAACCGTATGGGGCCGCGGCTACGTGCTGAAAGACCCAGACCAAATCAGCGGCGACGCAGCCGTTGAGGCGGATGAAGTAGCGTAAATTTAGGCATTAGGCTTTAGGGATGGGGCGTTAGGGATTTTTTCCTAACGCCCTTTCTTTTTCCCTAATGCCTAGCACCTAAAGCCTAATGCCTACTTTAACCACTACACCTCGCGGGATTTATCGAACCGCTTGACATACGTACCATACATAGGTACAATAGACCAACTACCGGGATTACTGCATGATTATCGGCTTTGCTCATAAAGGGCTGGAAAAGTTTTTCAAAACCGGCTCGACAGCGGGCATCCAGGCCAGGCACGCGAAGAAGCTGCGGGTTATCCTCAACCATTTGCACAAGGCGCCCTCAGTAAATGATATGAACCTTCCCGGCGCGAACCTGCACCCGCTCAAAGGCGATAAAAAAGGCCTGTGGGCAGTAAGCGTAAACGGTAATTGGCGCATCACTTTCGCATTTTACGATGGCGATGCCGATATTGTGGATTACGTGGACTATCACTAAAGGAGAAAAACCATGGAAATGTATAACCCGCCCCACCCTGGCGAATCGATTAAAATACTCTATATGGAGCCGATGGAGCTGACCATCCAGGCGCTATCCGAGCGCTTGGGCGTTGAGCGCAAGGCAATTTCGCGGCTGGTGAACGGCCATGTCGGGGTGAGCGCCGAAATGGCGATCCGGCTCGGCAAGGCATTTAACACCACGCCGGATTTATGGATGAATATGCAGCGCGGCTATGATTTATGGCACGCCAAACAGCGCATGAAAAAAGAAACCGCCCGCATCAAACCCTTCACCCGCAAGGAAATGCTGCAAGACCACCCGCACGCATAGCCTTATTTCAGCTTATACGCCCCGCGGAACCCCTCCAGCGCTTCAAATTTGCCCGTAGGGTCGACCAGGCTTTCGGTAGAGCCGATAATCAACACCCCATAAGGCGGTAAAACGCGCGCCATTTTTTCGGTGATACGGGCTTTGATGGGGTCGTCGAAATAAATCAGCACATTGCGGCAAAACACGATGTCGAATTTGCCAAGCGCGCCATACTCTTCCAGCAAATTCTGCAATTTAAATTGCACCATCGAGCGGATAATATCTTTGAGCTGCCACGACGTATCGGGCAGCGCCGAAAAATATTTCACCAGCATCTGGATCGGCAGCCCGCGCTGCGCTTCAAACTGCGAATAAATCCCGGCCTGCGCTTTATCCACCACTTTTTTCGCCAAATCCGTGCCGACGATTTCAAACCGCCAGCCCGGCATTTTTGCCGCGTCTTCCTTGATGCACATGGCGATCGTATAGGGCTCCTGCCCGGTCGAACAGGCCGCCGACCAGATGCGCATCATCTTGCCCGGAATTTTTTCCATCATCAGGGGAAACACCACGTTGCGCAGCGCCTCATACGGCTTGATATCGCGGTAGAACGACGATTCGTTCGTCGTCATCGCCTCGGTGATTTCCACCAGCAGCGCTTCATTCGGCTTGGTGCGCAGCAGCGCGCATAGCTGCGGTATATCATGCACGCCCTGCGCGCGCGCAATCGGCGTCAGGCGGCTTTCGATGAGGTACGCCTTGTCTTCGCTCAGCGCAAGGCCGGAGCGTTTTTTGAGTATGTCCGCCAAATAATTGAAATCCGCCGGTTGCATCAGCGCCCCTCGATCTGCGAAATGAGGTAGCCGCCAATAGCCGGAAGCGGCAGCACCGCGCGGCACAAGCCGTTATCCACCACGGCTTTGGGCATGCCGTATACCACGCAACTCGCCTCGTCCTGCGCGATGACACTGCCGCCATTTTCCACCACGATTCTCGCACCGAGCATCCCGTCCTGCCCCATGCCGGTAAGCACCAGCACCGCCAGATGCCTGCCGTAAATCCGGCTCAGCGCGCGCAGCATCGGGTCGGCGGCGGGGCGGCAATAATTTTCCGGCGCGTTCTGGTTGAGGCGGATAGTAACCCGCCCGCCCGCATCTTTTTCCGGCACCATATGAAAATCCCCCGGCGCGACATAGGCATGCCCGGCCACCGCGACGTCGCCGTCCTTCGCTTCGCTGCAAGGACGGTTTCCGGCTTTGCTTATATGCTCGGCGAGGATGGTGGTAAATGTCGGCGGCATATGCTGCGTGATAAAAATCGGCAATTGCAGCAAATGCCCCTTCAGCGCTTCAAACACCGCCAGCAGCGCCTGGGGCCCGCCGGTGGACGATGCAATCGCCAGCGCCTTCACCCCGCCCACATACAGCGGCACGTTGCTCTGCGCCGCCAGGACGGGTGCGGGTCGTATCATTGGCACCGGCGTTACCGTTGCAGCAACCGGCGCGCGCGTGGCTTTATGGCCGGAAAGCGCCTTGACCTTGGCGATCAGCTCACGGTAAAATTCCTCCGCCTCATTTCCCGATTTGGCCGAGGGCTTTGCCAAATAATCCGCAGCACCCAGCGCCAACGCCTGCATACTCACCGCCGCATTTCGCACCGACAATGTCGAGGCCATAATCACTTTGCTGGCGGGCGAGACTTTGAGAATTTCCGGCAGCGCCGTGATGCCGTCCATCACCGGCATTTCGATATCGAGGATAATCACGTCCGGCTGCAACCCGCGCGCCATGCTCACCGCCATCGCGCCGTTGGCCGCGCTGCCGGCGATGGCAATTGCCGGGTCGGCCGAAAGCGCCTTGGCCATCAGCCCGCGTATCACCGCGGAATCATCGACTAACAAGACATTGACCGGCACGTGGAATCCTTTTCACCAACAGCAATGGGGCGTTATTACAACACCAACCCGATCTGTTGTAATTTCCCTTTGATAATTTCCGCGTCGAACGGTTTCATCACATATTCATCCGCGCCGAGCGAAAGCGCCTGCATGATATTGCTCATTTCGCTTTCCGTGGTGCAAAACACCACCTTGGGCGCAAGCCCGCCTTCCATGGCGCGCAGCACTTGCAAAAATTCCAGCCCGTTCATCACCGGCATATGCCAATCGAGCAACACCATATCGGGTTTCGTGTGCGCGCAATATTCGGCGGCTTTCTGGCCGTCCTCGGCTTCCTCCACCGTAAAACCCAGCTCCTCCATAATGCGCCGCTCCAGCTTGCGCACCACTTTAGAATCATCAACAATCAAACATGTCGGCATAATCATCCACCAAAAATTTTAAAGAGAGAGCATCGTTTTTACGTCAATAATCACCAGCAGCTCATCGACCAGTTTATGGATGCCGGTGGCCACGTCTTTCCACGCGCCGCTCAGATGCGCCGGAGTTTTTTCGATAGCGTTTTGCGCCACGTTCAACACCTCGCCCACGCTGTCGACCATCAGGCTATATAGCTCGCCTTTATAATCCACCACCACGAACATGCTCCCGCCGGTATCGGCGCTTTCGGGCAAGCCCAGGCGGCGGCGCACGTCGATCACGGTCACGATACGGCCGCGCAAATTCAGCGAGCCCGCGACTTCTTGCGGCGATAGCGGGATGCGGGTAATCTGTTGCTGGCGCAGCACGTCGCGCACGTTTTTCACCGGCACGCCGAATAGCTGGCGGTCGATCCGCATGGTCACGAACATATGGTCTGCCGCCGATGCGGTTTCATAATCGGTTATTGGTTGCACCGCGCTCATGCCGCCACCCCCCTGGCATGTGCCAGGCGATACGATACGGCTTCGAGCAAGCCCGGCCGGTCGGTTTTTACGATACAATCATCCATGCCCACGTCTTTGCAGCGCTGCACCACGTCGTTGCTGAGCGACGCCGTGTAGGCGACGATCGGTATGCCGTCCATCTGCGGGTTGGTGCGGCAGGCGCTGGCAAACGCGAACCCGTCCATCACCGGCATTTCGATATCGGTGACGATCATGTCGAATTTCATCTTGTCGTTGACGATAAATTGCAACGCCTCGCGCGCATCTTCCGCCGCCGTCACCTTATAGCCCACCGCCGCCAGCAGCGGCACGGTCAGGTTGCGGAAAAACGGGCTGTCTTCCACCAGCAAAATCCTGCTCCCGGCGGCATTGTTTTTAGCGCCGCCCTCACTATCAGAAACCACGCCGTCCACCATATCGGCCAGCAAATAGCCCACATCCACCACGTCGGTGGTTTTCCCGGAAATCACCATGCTGCCCAGATAGCCTTTTGCTTTGGCTTCCGGCGAGGATAGTTTGATGTTAAACGGCGCCTGCACGATATCGATAATTTCATTGACCACCAGGCCGATGACTTTTTTATCGTAGCTGAACACCACCACATCCACCTTGCCTTTATCGGGCATGATAAATTCGCTATCGAGCGTAATCAGCCGCATCAAATCGCCGCGATATTGCACCACCGGATGATCGCCCGCGATTTCCACGTCCTTCACGTCGATTTCCTCCAGCCGCGACACCAGCTCCAGCGGCACGGCCTTGGGCGCGCCTTTGCCAAGCGTAAACGACAAGAACCCGACCATCGCCTCTTCCTGCAAAACCACGCGCGCCGCCGCGCCATCTTCTGCGCGCGACGCGATATCGACGCTGCTGATGCTGCGCGCAATACCGTTCGGGTCTAATATCATAATCACGCTGCCGTCGCCCAAAATCGTGTTGCCTGCATAAATCGACAGGCTTTTTAA
>Ga0206971_10238_pt1 | contig 19135 bp, 11 predicted proteins | sample Alteio_BWOrgHeat_85_FD_152917 | JGI IMG/M metagenome (GOLD analysis project Ga0206971, IMG submission 152917) | Enriched cells from forest soil in Barre Woods Harvard Forest LTER site, Petersham, Massachusetts, United States -... | ecosystem: Environmental > Terrestrial > Soil > Temperate forest >...
GAGTTCGGCGAATGTGGAGTAGGCGCGGAGGCTGCGGCTTTTGCGGGTGAGCTCCATCCAGATGTTTGCGCGCTTTGCGTTGGCGCTTGGGCGGGAGTGTTTGATGGCGCGGGCGAGGGCGCAGTCGTCGATGACTTCACTGCGGATGGAGGCGAGGCCGCCGATGCGGTCGAGAGCGTCGCGGCGGAGGAGGATGCAGCCGCCGGCGGCTCCAGCGACGCGAGAGGCCGGGCTGGCGATCTTTTTGGGCGGGTAGAGCATGAGGAAGAAGAAGAGGAATGGCGGGATGAGGAATTTTTCGGGAAGAGTTTCGGCGCGGAGGAGGACCATGAGCGAAGTCAGGTCGAGGTTGCTCGTTTCGGCGCGGGCGACCAGGCGCGTGAGCGTGTCGGGGGCGTGGACGATGTCGGCGTCGGTGAACCAGAAATAAGCGGGTGAGCTTTCTCTTGTGGCGTAGAGGACGCCGGCGTTTAGGGCGGAGAGTTTGCCGGTCCAGCCGGATTGGAGTTGAGGCGCGCTGAGGATTGTTGTTCCGATCGGTGCGTTTTGATTTGGGCGACTTGCTAGTGCGGATTGTTGCGCGAGTTTTGCGGTCGCGTCTTCGCTGTGATCGTCGACGACTACGATTGAAAATTTGCCGGGATAGTTTTGTTGGCTGAGAGAGGCGATTGTTTGGGCGATCGACTCGGCTTCGTTGCGGGCGGGGATGATTGCGGTGACGGTGGGCCATGCCGGTGGGGCGGGGTGCGTGGCTTCGTCATCGTCGAAAGGATGGAGATTCCAGAAATTGCCGCGGGCGACGAAGAGGTAGAGCCAGATGGCGAGGGAAATCGCGGCGATGAGCAGGGCGGGATTGGGCACAGGTCATTTTGCAATATGTCAGGAGATTGGGCGAGATCGTGTGATGGCGGATTCCACTTCAGGGGCTGAAGCCCCTTTCCTCGAGATTGGCTGATGTCGCGCCTAGGCGCGACCCACAAACCAAAATCACTACGATCTGTGCGGTGGCGCTGGTAGTATGCCGCTCCATCGGTCAGCGATTGCGGGGATGAGGCTGAGAGCGATTTTCTGACGCAACGGCGGGATCGAATTCGAGGAGAAACGACAATGCGGGTGGAGCTTTCGTCGCGGCTTGGTGTGTGCCGAATGAACGCGGGTCGAATCGGCGTGTTGTTGTGTCTTGTAATCTCCGTAGTGCAGATTGCAGCGGCGCAGACGCAGAGCGGTGGCGAGCCGGAACAGAGTGGGCCGTATGGATCGCTCGTGATACGCGATGTGACGGTGATTGATGGGTCGGGGGCGCCGGCGTTTGGGCCGGCGGATGTGTTTGTGAAGGGCAATCGGATTGTGCGGGTGGTGCCGTCGGATGCGATTGCGCGCGAGGAGTCGAAGGCGGAGGCGGCGCACGAACCGAAGCAGGCGGCGCCGGATCGCGTGATCGATGGGAAAGGAATGTTTTTAACGCCGGGGTTGATCGATGCGCATGCGCATATCAATGAGACGAAGGATGTGCCGGCGGAATATATCTACAAACTTTATTTGGGGCATGGCGTGACGACGGTGCGGACGTTCAACGTGGGGAACGATTCGCCGAAGGAAATGGTGGAAGTGAAGAAGAAAATCGCGGCGAATCAGATTGTGGCGCCGCGGATGTATGTGTATCCGTTCTGGCGCGAGGCCGATCCAAGGTCGAGCACGGTGGAAGGTGCGAATCAGATTGTGGATGAGTGGCACAGCCTGGGAGTGGACGGCATCAAGATTTTGGGGAAGCCGGGATTGTGGCCGGACATTTTTCAGACGATCACGACGCGCGCGCGGAAATACAACATGGGTGTGGCGGTGCACATCGGGCAGGACGGCGTGTATCCGATGAATGCGGTGCGCGTGGCGGCGGATGGGGCTTCGACGATCGAACATCACTATGGATACGCGGAGTCGTCGTTTGAATCGCACAACATTCAGATTCTGCCGCCGGGATACAACTATTCGAACGAGCCGGATCGATTTCTGGAGACGGGGCGCGTGTGGCTGCAAGCGGATGAAGCGAAATTGCACGGCGAAGTGATCGACTCGCTGCTCGATTCGATGCACAAGACGGGATTCATCATGGTGCCGACGTTTGGAATTTATGAAGCGAATCGCGACGTGGAGCGCGCGATGACTTTGCCGTGGCACGCGACGTATACGCTGCCGGCGGTGATGGATTCCTTTTTTCCGAATCCGGCGCATCACGCTTCGTATTTTTATGAGTGGACGTCGAACAAGGAAGCGGACTGGGCGCAGGCGTACCGGCGCTGGATGGAGTTTGTGAACGACTACAAGAATCGCGGCGGAGTGGTGGCGGTCGGGTCGGACACGGGATTTTTGTTTGAGATTTGGGGATTCGGGACGATTCGCGAATTGGAGTTGCTGGAGGAAGCGGGATTCACTCCGCTGGAGGCGATTCATGCGGCGACGGAGAACGGCGCGAAAGTGGTGAAGAATCCGGAACTGGGACTGATTCGGCCGGGTTACCTGGCGGACATGGTTTTGCTGACGGAGAATCCGCTGGCGGATGTGAAGGTGTTTTATGGGATTGGTGTGGCGCGCGCGGGGGCAGATCGCAAACTGGTACAGGAGCAGTGCGTGAAGTACACGATTCGCGATGGCGTGATTTTTGATTCGCAGGCGCTGCTGCGCGATGTGCGGGACATGGTGGAGAAGGCGAAGACGGGAAAACAGTAAAAGAGAATTCAACGCAGAGGCGCAGAGTACGCAGATGCGCGGAGAGTTGGGAGAGCCGGCCGGTTTCAGCGGCGACTAGGCGGTGACGGCGACTTTGGGATGATCCTTTTCGACGCCGCGCCAGCCGACGGGGCGGCCACTGATGGCTTCCTTCACCGAGCGGAACAACACGACGTACATCAACTGGCGATAGTAGAAACGCTGGAGAAGAACTGGAATGAGCAGCGACCAGTCTTCGTGTGGCTCGAGCAGAAACGCAATCGCGCACGTGAAAATGTCGATGATCAGGAAGCCGAGGAAGAAGAGCACGGAGCGCTCGACGTCGGCCGTCGTCCAGATCTGAGGGAGATGCGCGACTTTTTGCCCGAGCGCCCACAGCAGCAGCGAGCCGAAAAACATCAGATCGATGACCGGCGAAATCAACGGCAAGGCAAGTTGGAAGACGAAAATATTGGGCAGCGCAACCCAGCCGAGCGTTCCGAATTTCGGGCGGAAGAGCGTGTCGCTGTGCTTCCAGAACGCTTGCAGCGTGCCAAACGTCCAGCGGAAGCGCTGGCGAATGAGCTGGCCCGCGGTTTCGGGAGCTTCCGTCCAAGCGATGGCTTCTTCGTCGTAGCCGATGCGCCAGCCGAGGCGGCGGAGCGCGATGGTGAGGTCGGCGTCTTCGGCGACGGTGTCGGCGGTGATGCCGCCTGCCGCCGCGATCGCTTCTTTGCGCCACGCGCCGAGCGCGCCGGGAACAACGGTAATGCAATTCAGCAAATCAAAAGCGCGCTTCTCCATGTTCTGGCTGGTGATGTATTCGAGCGCCTGCCAACGCGTGAGCCAGCGCGAACGATTGCCGACTTTGACGTTGCCGGCGACCGCGCCAAGCTTCGGATCGGAGAAGTGGCGCACGAGCTTGCTGATTGCGTCGGGTTCGATTTCGGTGTCGGCGTCGATGGTGACGACGATTTCGGTACTCGCTTCGGCCATCGCGTGGCTGAGCGCTGCGGATTTGCCGCGATTCACCTGATGAATGATGCGCACGCGCGGCTCGGTGCCGAAATTCTTGTCGAGTAGTTCGCCGGTACGATCGGTCGAGCCATCGTCGACGACGATAATGTGCAGATCGGGAAAATCGGACGCGAGGACCGACGTGACCGTTTGCAGGATGACGGATTCTTCGTTGTGCGCAGGCACCAGGACGGTCACGCCAGGGGGCGGGACTGGCATCACGACGTGGTCGGGGCGCAATTTTTCGATCAACGCGAGCAGGCCGATGATGAGCGCGCGCCCGCTGACCAGCACGATACCGATGATGAAGATCGTCGCGATGCCGGCGCGCAGCCAGCGATAGATGCCGAAGATGAAACCGTCGGCGCGCGCTTGCCACCGCTCCATCGTCGTGAGCGGCATCATCACTTCGGCGCGCGTCTTGCCAATCAGATCGGATACGGAAACGAAGTCGTAACCCTGCATGCGCAGCGCGTCGATGATTTTCGGCAACGCCTTCACCGTGTTCGCGCGCTCGCCGCCGCCGTCGTGGAACAGGATGATGTTGCCGTCTTCCGCCTGGCGCATGATGTTGTCGATGATTTCCTGCTCGGGAATCTGTCCGCCGCCGGGAAGCTGCTGCCAGTCGTGCGCGTCGATTTTCTGGCCGACGATGAGGTAACCCATATCTTGCGCGATCGGAAGCTGCGCGACTTCTTCGGCGTATTCCGGCTGATGGTCAATGCCGTAGGGCGGGCGGAAGAGAATCGATTTGACGCCGATCGTGCTTTCGATCAGGCGCTGCGTCAAGTTCAACTCCCACCGGATTTGAGTTTTGGTGATTTCGTCGAAGTTCGGGTGCGTGTACGTGTGATTGCCGATTTCGTGACCGTCGTCATACTCGCGTTTGAGGATTTCAGGATTTTCGCTGGCTTGCACGCCGATGACGAAGAAAGCAGCCGGCACTTTTTTCTGTTTCAGGATGCTTAGAATTTGCGGCGTCCAGCGCGGATCGGGACCGTCGTCAAACGTGATGGCGAGTTTTTTCTTTGCGGCACCGAGCTGATCGATGTCGTAGGAAAGCGGAATCGCTTCGTAATTTTCATCGGTGAACAGATCGGTTTCGGCGTCGTAGGTGAAGCTGCGCTTGCCACGCTTCGGCGTATCGACGAACCGCCAGACATCCCCGTTTCCCTCGAGAATCAGGTCCGGACCGGGCGGAATATCGATGAGTTGCTGACGCATGGCGTCATCGGGGCGGGTCGCGTCCCAAATGCGCCAGATCGAAGTGTCGGAGTGGCCAAGGCGGAACAACATCGTGCCCTGCACGCCGAGGCGCTCGCTGGCGCGAAGCTGGTTGTAGCCGGTGATGGCGTCGAGCATCCAGACCTGATGCTCGTGATTGTTTTCGTCGACGTAGGAATAACGCGGGTTGAGCGATGCATCGTCGAAATCGATGTCGGTTTCGGATTCGAAAGCGTGAAGCAGCGCTTCCTGCACGCTGAATTCTGTCGCTGACGCCCACTTCTTGTCGTCTTTGCGCGGCCAGTCGTAGGCAAAATTCGCAACGCCGACAACGATTTTTTGAGCAGGAACCTGCTGCATTACCTGGTGGAGATTTTCGACGAACCAATCCTGAGCGGCGATCGGGCCCGGCGGCGACGAAACCCAGTGCTGATCGAAATTGAGCAGGACGATCGCGTCGCACTCTTTGCCAAAGAACCTGTAGTCGTATGCGTCGTCGCGCGCCGGCAATTCGACCATCAGTTTCAAACCGACGGCATGGAGCGCAGAGCCGAGTTCGGAGACGAACTCTCGAAAATTGGCTTGCGACTGATCTGGGATGGACTCGAAATCGACCACGATGCCGGATTGATGCGCCTCGACAGCGTATTCGATGACCTCGCGAACGAGGCCATGCCGAGCCTCCTGATTCGCCAGCAACTGCACCATTTCGTTGACGCGCCAAACCTGGCCGTCATAGTTGTTGAGCAAACCCATGATGGGCAACTCGACGTTGGCGGACTTCATCCAGCGATGGAGCTTGTCGTCTTTGAGCAGCGAGATCGCTTCTTCCGGCGAAGCCTTCACCGTCTGATAGCGCTCGTAGTCGACGATCGTCAGCTGGCCATCGGAGGTGACTGCGTGGAGTTGCTCCGGAATCAGGACGTCGAGGTCTTTGTAGTGGCGCTTGAGAGACGCCAGGCTGTTGGAGTCCCAACTGACATAATAGGCGGCGCGCAGCGGATCATAGCTGGCCGGAACGTTGCCGATATTCGCGACGCGCTGGTGCCGGCCTTCGCGGCCGGGCACGACTTTCGGCCCGGTTTTGATTTTCAGCGCGCGATAGATTGGGCGCGTATCGGGCACTAATCCAGCGGGAAGCTCGACGCTCGCGGCGATATTCACGAAGAAGTACGCCAGGAGCGCCGTCAGCAGCACGCCGGAAATTTCCATGATGCGGCGCGTGCGACGCCAACGGACGCGCTCTGCGTCGTAAAAAATTGGACCGCGTTCCTTCATTCAACCTTTCCAAATTGCGATGCGGCTGGGCACCTGAGCGCCGGCAGTGGAGTCCGTCTGCCTGATTGCGACTGCTCTATTGTAAGATGCGGTCCATTGATGAAGCGAATTTTCTCGAGCCCGGGTGTCGCGCTCGTAGCTGGATTGTGCCTGCGGTTGTTCTTCGTTTTGCGGTTTCCGGCAAATTCGGGCGATACCGTTTTATACGAACAGATGGCGAGCAATTGGCTGCTGCACCACGTCTATGCGATGGACGTGGGGGGCCAGATCACGCCTGTGGATTTGCGGATGCCGGGGTATCCGATATTTCTGGCGATCGTTTATGCGATTACCGGTCGAACCGGGGATTCGGCGCATTTGCCGCTGATGATCGTGCAGGTTTTTGTGGACTTGGCTTCGTGCGTGTTGATTGCGGGACTGGCGGCGATTCTGGCGCTGATGGTGAGCGAGCAGGCGCCGGCGCGGCGTGTGTTTGTGGCGGGAATCTGGCTGGCGGCGCTTTGCCCGTTTACAGCGAACTACACGGCGGTGACGCTGACCGAAGTGTTCGCGATTTTCTTTACTGTGGCCGCGTTGATTCCGGTTTGCCTGATGATCGGCCGGACACGAAACAATGGATGGCTTTTTATCAAGCGTGAGTGGTGGCGCGCGAACAATTATCGGTACCTGGCGGCGACGGCAGCGTTGTTGGTCGGTCTTTGCACGTTGTTTCGGCCGGAGTCGCCTCTGCTGCTGATCGCGGCTTGGATCGTGCTCGCAGTGGTTTTGTTCCGGCAACACGAGGCAAAGCGCTGGATCCAGACTGTAGTAGGAATGGGATTGCTCTGCGCGATTCCATTGGTGCCATGGACGGTGCGCAACGCAGTCACATTGCACGAGTTTCAGCCACTGGCGCCGAAATATTCGAACCTGCCTGGCGAACTCATTCCGTACGGATTCATGGGCTGGGAGAAGACGTGGCTGTATCGGTTTCGCGACGTGTATCTCGCGGCGTGGAAACTGGACGATGAGGCGATTCGCGTCGAGGAGCTTCCGTCGTATGCGTTTGATACGAATGAAGAGAAGGATCGCGTCGCGGCGATTCTGGAACCGTACAACAACGATCTGACGCTGACTGCGGACGAAGACGCTGCGTTCGCGCAATTGGCGCGCGAGCGAACCGCGCGGCATCCGTTGCGAACTTACGTGTGGCTGCCGCTGGCGCGCGCGGCGGTGATGTGGTTTACGCCGCGGATCGAACTGATTCCGGTGTCAGGCACCGTGTTTCCGCTGGTGCAGTCGTGGCAGGACGATAAGGTCGATCAGGGTGTGACCGTTGGATTTTTCCTGCTGAACATCGCTTACGTGGCGATGGCCATCGCTGGCGCCATCCAATTGTGGCGGCGCAGCGCGGCCGTTCGACCTGCGCTCACGATGATGATTTTGTTCGTCGTACTGCGCACCGCGTTCCTCACAACCATCGAGACGCCGGAACCGCGCTACGTGCTCGTGTGCTTCCCGATCGTGCTCGCTCTGGCCGCGCAATTATTCTGGCATCCCTCCAAGGCGAGCGAGTCGCGTTAGGCTTCTTCCGTCGGCTCGGGGTGGATTGTTACGCGGTGGACTTGCGAGAAATGCTCTTTGACGCGGTCCTCTAGAGCGGCGGTCACATCGTGCACGGTGGTGATCGGCAGGTCACTCTTCATCGTGCAGTGACATGACGCCAAAATTCGATGTTCCACCTGACGCACGCGGACGTCGTGGCAGTTCACCAGCTCGTCGTACTCTGACGTCAGTGAATTGAGGAACCCTTCGATGTTGCGCGAGAGCTGCTTCATCTCGCCGCCGACCGTGTCGGGCGTGGCGATGTGGCGCCCGAGCGGCTCGATGTGAATGTTCACGTCGACCGGACCGCCGCCGCGCAACTCGCGAATGCCGTCTTCGAGTTCGGTCGCTTTGCGGTGCGCGGCGCGCAGGCTGAGATTTTCGTCGACTTCGAGGTGCAGCTCGACGAAGAGCGTGTTCTGCTGCTGGATCGCGCTTACATCATGAATCGCCAAGCCCATGCGCTGCGCGACAGCGCGAATCGCTTCGAAAAGATGCTCGCCTTTTGGCGCGCGCGGCTCGGGGTGAACGATCACGTCGGCCGGCACGATTTCACCGATGCGCTTCTCGATCGCATCGGTGAGTTGGTGAACCTGTTCGAGACTGGCGGTGCGCGGAACGCTGACGGTCGCATCGACGAAATGGCGATTCCCTGCCCGGCGCACGCGCACGCGCACGACATCGAGCACGCCCTCCATTCGAGAAACAGCGCGAGCGATCTCTTGCTGCAATCCTTGGGGAGCGGTGTCCAGTAGCGCTTCGATCGTCCGCTTGCCGAGTTGGGAGCCGACCCACAGGATCACGCCTGCGACGCCCAGACCGGCCAATGCGTCGGCGTAGACAAGCCACGGTATGTTCCAGCTCTCTCCCGCCCAAACGAGGCCTATGCCGACGATAACAACCATCGTGCTCCAGACGTCGGTCGAAAAATGCAGCGCGTCGGCTTCGAGCGCTTCGCTTGGATATTTTTTGACCACTCCTGCGAGCGCCTTGGCGCGCGTCATATCGATGATCAGCGCAAATGCGAGCACGATGACCGCCGTGAGACTGGGTGCGATGTGTACTGCGCGGAAGAAGAGCCGCTCGAAGGCTTCGAAAATAATGTAAAGAGCGGTGATCAGCAGAAGCGCGGTTTCGACGAAGGCCGAGAAATTCTCAAATTTACCGTGACCGTATGGATGGCGCTCATCCGCGGGCTGATCAGAAACACGCACCGATAGAAAGGTGATGACCGCAGCGACCAGGTCGAGCCCGGAATGCAGCGCCTCCGACAAAACGCCCAAGCTGCCCGTGCGCACGACGAGAAATGTCTTCAGCGAAACAAGCACAATCGCGGAGCCGACGCTGAGCAGCGCCGCCTGCTTCTTTTCGCGCACTTCGCCGGAAAGGTCGCCTGACATGGCCGCTGCCTAGACTACCTCAACTCATCACATTGTGTGGTTGCGGCCGTGTTATTCTTCGCCGCCATGAACGCCATGAAATTGATCCGCTCATTAGGTTTCTTGCTCGTGCTCGCTTGGCTCGTTTTGCCGCGGTCACTGCCTGCCAAAGTCACGCATGTCGAGGTCATATCTCGCACCGATATCGCCAACGGCCAATCGTTCGGTGACGCCGGGCCCTACGAGCGCATCACCGGCCGGGTCTACATCTCGCTCGCGATCGCGGACGAACACAATCGACGCATCGTCGATCTCGCGAACGCCGTGAACCTGAAGAATGGCGACGTCGAGTTCTCCGCGGACTTCGTTGCCATTCAGCCGAAAGATCCGATAAAAGGCAACGGTTCGATGATCCTCGAGAGTCCAAATCGTGGTCACTCTGCGATCCTGCGGATCGTCGATGGTGGCGACTGGAACGCTGAACATGACGCGGGCGACGCGTGGCTCCTGCGCAAAGGGTTTACGTTCGTGAGCCTGGGATGGCAATGGGATGCGTCTGACGGCTTCAAACTCTATGCCCCAATCGCGAAGGAGAACGGAAAGACGATCACCGGCTTGCTACGCGGCGACCTCATGCTCTCGAAGAGGATGGACGAGATTCCTCTCGGTCATTTCACCGATGGAAGGATCGGCGGAGTCGAGTATCCCGTCGCGAATCCCGATGATCCACGAAATGTTCTGACAGTGCGAGACTGGCGCGAGGGAGAGCGTATAACGATTCCGCACGATCAATGGCGGTTCGCCCACACCGTCGATGGGAAACTGCGGCCGAGCAATCGCTACATTCATCTAAACGGCGGATTTCAGCCGGGCAAACTATACGAATATGTTTATCTCGCGGCCGATCCGGTTATAGCCGGCGGCAGTTTTGCGATGTTTCGCGATTTCGCGTCGTATGCGAAACACGGTCCGAAGGCTGTCACGCCGGCCCAACGGGTCTACGGCGAAGGGATTTCGCAGAACGGGCGATTTCTGCGCGATCTTCTTTACCAAGGATTCAACGCCGACGAGCAAGACCGCATCGCGCTCGACGGCGTTCTGGCGCATGTTGCCGGTGCGGGTCGCGGCAGCTTCAACTATCGCTTTGCGCAGCCATCACGGGACGCGCAGCCGACTTCCTCCGTCTTCTTCCCCACCGACATTTTCCCGTTCACCGATCAACCCGAAACCGATCCACTCACCGGTGAGACGGGCGGCCTGCTCGACGTGGCGGTCAAACAAGATGTCGTGCCCAAGATCTTCTTCTCGAATACGTCATACGAATATTGGGGCCGCGTCTGCGCTCTGATCCACGTCACGCCCGACGGCCTTCACGACGCCGAGATCTCGCCGAACGTCCGCATCTATCACTTCACAGGGCTGCAGCATTTCAGCGGCTACTTTCCGCCGGCAAAAGGCTCCGGCGACCTCGACGGCCAGCAAGTCGAATCGTCTCTTCCGGTCCGTTATTTCTGGCGCGCGATGATCGTCAATATGGATGCTTGGGTTCGCAGCGGTACCGCGCCTCCCGACAGCAGCTATCCGAAAATCGCAGACGGCACCCTCATCCCATTCGAAAAGTACAATCCACCCGCGATTCCCGGCCTGCATAGGCAGCACGAAGCGACCGCAGCCTATCGCATCGATTTTGGTCCTAATTGGCGGGATGGGTTTCTCAGCGTACAGCCGCCAAAGGTCGGCCAGGCGTTCCCGGTTCTTGTGCCAGCCATCGATGCCGACGGAAACGAACGCGACGGCGTCCGCTTGCCGGAAATCACCGTTCCGCTCGCCAGCTACCTAAGCTGGAATTTACGCGACCCCTCGATCGGCGCTCCGAAAGAGCGAGTCCCCTTCGAACTTTCATTCGTGCCATTTCCGAAAACCGAAGCCGACCGCCAGCGCACGCGCGACCCGCGCAGATCGATCGCCGATCGCTACGAAGACCATGAAGACTATCTTGTGAGATTTACGAACGCACTCGATAAATTGATTCAGCAACGATGGATTTTGCCGGAAGATCGCAGCGCGATGATCGAACGCGGGGAACAAGAGTGGAATCTCGCAACGGCGAGATGAGTGAGTCGCGACGAGTTAGGTCGAAGGCTGCGTTGCAGACGCCGCGGCGGTCCGCGGGATAAATCGTAGTGCCACCGAGTTCATGCAGTAGCGTAGGCCAGTCGGCTCCGGGCCATCGGTAAACACATGCCCGAGATGCGCGTCGCAGAGTTTGCACGACACTTCGCGCCGCACCATGCCAAGCGAAATGTCTTTGTGCTCGTAGACGTTTTCGTCCGCAATCGGCTTCCAGAAACTCGGCCAGCCGGTGCCTGAATCAAATTTCGAGGACGAGTCGAACAGTGCGTTGTCGCAGCAAATGCAGCGATACAAGCCAGGCGAATATTGTTTATCGAGTTCGCCGCTGTAGGCCCACTCGGTACCCGCGCGGCGCGCGACGTCGTAACTCAGCGGCGTGAGTTGCTTCTTCCATTCCTGTTTTGTTTTGCGAACTCGCTTCTCGGAGATGGGACCGATGCGCTCACCTGCATCGTTGAAACGAATCACGGTTACTGGCGAGGGATCGTTGGAAGTCGGCGTCGGCTCATCGTCGGCAAACGCTGAACTCAACACCCGCTGCACTCCAAACAACAAACCGAGCCCGCCGAGCGTCGCTCCGCCGAAAATCAACCCGCGTCTGGAGATGTCTTTCATATCCGAATTAGATGGCAGGGCCTGAAAACGGATTCAGGCCGCTAGACCCAGCCATCACATAGAGATACGCGAAATCCGCGCCGCCGGATTACTTCGCCGCGTTCAGTGGCGGCGCCGGCAACAACGGCAGCCGCTTCGGCTCGCCACGCGCACCGCGAACCTCAACCTCTTCGAACAACAGTGACGGCGCCACCATCGACGCCGGCAGCCCGCCATTCCCACTCGCCGCGCCGAACGCGCCAAGCGCTGTGCCCGAGAATCCGGCAATCTGGCTCTGCATGTAGTTGTAAACGTAGTCGTCGTTGCCGATCCCCGCGAGGTTCCGCAGCGAACGCGTATTCACGCCGACAATCCGCGCGCCGCGAATCATTTCCTCGCGCCCGTCTTCGGGATAAATCTTATAGACAAGCAGCGGCAGCCGATCTCCCGTACCCGCGCCACCGCCATAGCTGGCCAGCAGCTCCTGGAAATCCTCCTGGTGCAACAAGCTCAGCGACGGATTGTCCATCTCGCGAACGATGATGCAGTACGGCAGCTTCTCCGCTTTGCACTCATCCAAAAATTTCTTCTTCAGGTCCGCCGCAGACATCGTCTCCGTCGATTTGAAAAACAAATTGCTCATTGTCGGCTTGGAATCCGCCAGCAATGCCGAACGCCCGTGCCCGTTCGATTGATTCGAATCGTTGCCCGGCCGCCGCGACATCAGCATTTCTTTGAGCGTACCGTTCTCGACGACGTCCACCTTCTCTGCTTTCACGCCCTCATCGTCCACCGAATACCCACCAATGAGCGGTGTGCCTTTGTAATCCTTCGCAGACGGGTCATCGATCAAGCTCACGCTCGTCGGCAAAACACGCGCCCCGATGCGTCCGGTCCAATCGCTCTTTCCGCCGAGATTCCCGAGCATCTGCTCAAAAATCGGCTGAAACGAAATTGGCGGCCGCGCCCCGTTGATCGCCGGTCCAAAAATTTGCGCCAGCAATGGAGCCGCCGCCCGCGCCTCGAACAACACCGGCCCGGTGTAGTCCTGCGCAATGGACCCCGCGCGCAGCATCATCAGCTCGCTGCCCGTAACGTTCAGCCCCTTTTTCACCGCATCGACGTTCGGCAAATCCGCTGGCCGTGGCGCATACGCCGCATAGAGATGATTCAGCGGCATCCCATCCTGCGCGAGCGTGTTCATGCCCGACTCAATCGCTGCAAACGTGCGATTGGTCCGAATTTCTGTCCCTTCGCTCGTCATCAAGTATTCCGTCGCGTACACGAGGTAGTACGTCACGCGCGATTCGTAAATCTCGGGAAATTGCCGCAGCGTCGCCGAAGTCTGCCGCGCTTCCTCATCCCAATTACGGTTCGACCAATCCGGGGTCACGAGCGGCTCGACAATCTTCACCGGCTGCACTTTCGAAAAATCGTCGATGTCCGACTGCCGCGCCAGGCTGCTCAAATACGCCTGCTTGCGCGAATATGTCTCGACCGCTTCCTTGAACGCCTGGTCCGTCGCGATCCACAAATCCTGCCGCAGCGAATCGTAGTCGCGATCGATGCCCACCGACCCGGTCGAACCGATGAATCCGCGGAATCCGTCTTCGCCAACGAAGTTCGAACTGTCGAGCTTGTAATTTCCCACGCGCGCCTCGACGTCCATGAAGCGCTGCCGCGTGTGCGTGCTGCTCAGCAACGTGCCGAACTGCGCCGTAATCTCTTTAAAGTCGAGATCGAGCAGCCGGTATTCGATGTAGTACGGCTTCACTGGCTCATTCGTGCCGGGAATATTCAGCTCCAGCCGCGTCTTCGAACGCGCCATTTCGTCGCGCATCGCGTGCAGCGTCTGGTCTTTGTCCTGCGCCGCCTCAGCCTGGGCCTTCGCAGCGGCACCCGCGCCCGCTGCCTCTGCGCGAGTCGGCACAAACCAACTCATCGCCGCAGCAGCAATTGCCACTCCCATCCACGTCGTTCGGCGCTTCACTGTGCACCTCCCGACTTCGCCGCATCTTGCGCAGGCGAAGGCAGAATCGGCGGCCGATCCGTCGAAGCCTCTTTCTTCTGCACTTCCAATTCGCTCGTCAAGATCGCCGGCGCCGCTGCCGATACCGGCACCGAGCCCGACTCCGCTCCACAATATCCGTTGAACACTTCCTGCTTGTCGCCGGTCGCCACTATCTTCGTCAGCGACGCCAGCGGCGTGCCCACGATGTCGACGCCGCGCACCAGTTCATCCGGACGCCCGTCGGCAAACACCTTATAGACAACCAGCGGCTGCACCTGGAACGCCTGCGGCTGCCCCCGTCCCGTAAACGTAAATCCGCCCGCAATGTCGTCGATCAGCAGCCCGTACGGCTTGTTCTGCTGCTTGACCAACTCGATCAGCTTCGCCCGTAGTTGCGCGTCGGTCATCGTCTTGCTGCTCTCGACGATCAGGTTGCCCTGTCGCGAAACCGGAAATGCGCCAAGCTGGCGCCGCCCGTGCCCATTCGAATGCGGAAATCCGACAAGAGGCGAGCGCGACATCTCAAAATTTTTCAACACCCCGTGATCGACCATCATCACGCGATGCGCCTTCACGCCTTCATCGTCATATTCGTAAAAGCCGAGCAAATCCTCTTTGCCCAGTTTCGGCATGGTCGGATCGTCGATGATCGTCAGGAAGTCCGGCAAAATCTGCTGGTCCACTTTCTTCGCGAACGTCTGCCCTTCCGAAGCATCCTTCTGCCGATGCCCTTCTGCGCGATGTCCAAAAACTTCGTGGAAGAAAACCGCCGCCGCGCGTCCCGTCAGCAATGCCGGCGTAACCGATGGCTCATTCAACGGAGCCGCAACCAATCCTTCCAACTCTTTGCGCAGCGTCGCGCCCGCCGCCAGCACCGCTTTGTCGTCCGGCGCATCCGACGGCTTCACCCAGTCAAAATTGTAATAACGCTCGAGATCCATCCCATCCGGCGCCTTGCCCTGAATGAACAGCTCCAGCCGGTAGCGAATCTGCCCGTATTGCAACTGCGTCCCTTCGCTCGTGATCTGATACGCGTTCTGCGCCTGCGCCGTAAACGTCACAATCGAATTGATCACCGCCGGTGACGAACGAAATTCCTTCGTATACGCGCGAACCTTCGCTTCCCACGGAGTGCGGTCCACCTTGATCGATACCTCCGGCCCAATATCCGTGTGCGGCTGCTCGTGCGTGAAATCCGGCGCAGCGCCTTCCGCCGTTTCGACTTTCACTTCCTTGCCCGTCTTAATTTTGATCAGCGCTTCCGCCGCCGAGCGATATTGCTTGTCGGTTTCAAGCCAGATCGTGCGCCGCAACACTTCCGTGTCGTCGTCGATCGGCGCCGGCGTGGCCGAACCGCCGCGCTGCTCCTGCCGTGTCCCCACTTTGTGCGTGTTGTCGAGATCGTAGCTGCCGGTGCGCACCGCAACTTCCAGGTAGCGACTCCGGTTTTCGTCGCTCGAGAGCAGCGCTCCGTTCGATCCCGAAACATTCACCCGGTTCGTGTCCGTGATCGTGTAGCCGAGAAAATATGCCGGTGGATCCTGCGCGTTCAACACTTTGAACGAGCGATCGAGCTCCTGCTGCATGGTCGCCAGCAGCGGCGAGCGCTTCGCCGTCGATGTGTCGGGCGGCCGGGTTGTGCCCGGCGGATTCGGAGGCGGCGCGGCGTGCGCCAGCCGCGCCGTCGCCGGCAAAAGCGCCAGCAATCCGAACGCAGCAACAACGGATACCACTCTGTTCCGATTCGATTTACGCAAAGGGAGCCTCACTCACTTTTAGACGGGTCTAGGAATCATTCAGTGTACGCCAGCGGCTCGCGGCCACACAAACAACCGCAAAGGGACGGGCCTCAGATGGGCAACATTGCGGATACCACCACGCAGGCAACACTATTTCGACGCATTCGCCGCGATTTCCGTTGCTTTCAAATGTGGCACAGACACTCCTGCCTGTGCCCTTTCTCGCATCATCAACATTCAGACGGAACCACGCGTATGCCGGTTCGTTTACCAGCATCCACGCAGTGTGCTCCCCATTGCTCCGTTCCGCACAACCCCCGCCGTCGCAATTGCTTCCCTACCAACTCCGTCTCAAACTTTCCTCATGAAAGCCTTAGCCGCGCTTCTCGTCTTCGCAGGCGTCGCCTACGCCATCTATGCATACTCGCTGAAGAAGATGCCGACCACCGACTCCGGCACCGCGCCGACGCAAGCCATCAGTCTCACCGGCGTCCGCGGCGACTTGCTACAAATCGCTCAATCCGAGCGCAGCTTCCTGGCTCTCAACGATCACTGCGCCAACATCGACGAACTCATCTCTTCTAACTCGATCACCATGCGCCAGCCCGAGCGCGACGGCTACACCTACACCGTCGATTGCGGCTCCGCCGGCAACTTCAAAGCCACCGCCCGCCACGCCCCCGCGCCCCCGGACTCACCTATCCGCTACCCCACCCTGGCGATTGACCAAACCATGCAAGTCACCGAAATCCAGTAGCTCTCCCGTTGGCTCTTGGGTGCCGCACCCTCAAGTTTTAGAGGGTGCGGGTTTTGCATATGATCTTAACTGCAACCTATCCGCCGAAGTCCTGGAACTTTTCCCAACCCATCCCCGTATCTCATTCCATCAGCGTCACTCGACGCCCTGAGCACCAAGCACTATCGCGTCTCCGCACAACGTAAAGGAGCAAGAAAATGACCGGAGAATTTATAGGCCTCGTAGCAGTCGTCCTCACCCTCGGCATCCCCGTAGCCGGCATGTACACCTATTACCACGTCCGCAAGCTCCGCACTCAGGAGCGCCTCGCCGCCATGGCGCGCGGCGTCGAAATCCCCATGGTCGCTGACCTTTCCGAATCCGCCCGTTCGCGCCGCGCCGCAATTCTTCTCTGCACCGGCGCCGTCGGCATCATGATGGCGTTCGGCATGATCGCCCAGATCGAGCACGACCCCGAAGTCTGGGTTCCCGCCGCCTTCGCAATCATCCCGCTCGCCGTCGGCATCGGCTATTTCCTCGACTACTCCCTAATCCGCCGCGACGCCAGCGCCCACTAATCGCCAGTCATCGGCCGTTAGTACGGTCAGGTGCGGGCGCAGCAACGCTGCGCCCCATGTCCCCACGATGGAATCCGCTCTCGATTCTTCGCCCCGTTACGCACTTCGATGCACTCCATGCCAGCCACCTGCGTTTCACGGTTCAGCGATTTCTCGATATCTCCGTTCACGCTCTCTTTCGCTCACCACGTCAGCGTCGTAATCGATCTCCCCGCCAATTCCACACCCACCACCTTGCCCCCAAACTCCAGACTCACCGTCACCTTCTCCCGCAAACTGTTCAACAACTCCACCACATACCCGCCATCGCTCCCCTCAAACGCCATCGCCCGCACGCCCTTCATCGCGCCTGACATCCCAACCCGCACTGCGCCCGGCCTCACAAACTTGCTGAAATGTGCCAGATACCAATACGTTCCCGTGTAGGTCACCTCGTGCGTCGTCTTGTTCACGATGACCACCGGGTGCTGAATGTTCGGATCCGGATTCCCATGCAGCGGCGATACTGCCCACGGCCCTCCCGTTTCGTCCAGGATCGCATTCCAGTACAACCACGCTGACGTTCCTGCTTCCAGATCGTTGAAAATGATATTTCCCCAAACATCTCCATCATCGAACTCGTAAATCGGCAATTTTTTCTTCTTCGGGTATCCCGCCTCATACGCGTAACAAAGTTCATCCATCCAGAACGGAAACTGCGCGTACTTTTTCTCCAACGCCGCGATCTTGTCGAAATTTTTGAAGTCGTACCCGTGATATCCGATAACCGAGACATACTTGCGCACTTCCGGATCGTCCAGCACGACGGGATATCGGCGCGCCGCCACACCTCGCTCCGGTGCTTCGCTGATCATCAATTTGGTCGTCAGCCCCGACTTCTCCAGCGCCGGCCCCACATGATCGCGGATCAAAACGCGAATTTCCGGATACTTGATCTTCGTGTAGACCTCTTCCGGTTCGTTGAACAAGCTCAAATAATCGACGACGATTCCGCGCTTCTTGTATTCCTCCAGGTACTTCACAAAATAATTCGCCAGCACCGGATAATATTTCGGCGGAATGTCCTGCCGCTTCTTCACGTCATAGAGCATCCAGTCGGGCGGATAATCCATCGGCGCCTGCAAGGCAAAATTCCCATACTTCCGTGCCCGCAAAATGTACGTCCCCACTCCGTTCGACCCGAAATCCCGCTCCACCGAAAAATTCTTCAGCTCCACATCTCCGGGCGTGTCGTCATACGTAAACCACGGCCCCGCCGACTGAAAATCCGTCCCCGCCAGCGGCGTCTTCATCGCCGTGAATCCTGCGCCCTCCTTCGGATCGAACAGCGTCCGCAACACCTCCTCCTGCTTCTCCGTCGGCAACGAATTCAGTGTCATCAACCCCGCTTCCATGATCGAGGCCCCGAACCCGTCCATCCGCTGATGCTTCACTTTTGGATCGATCGAAAAATTCGCCTTCGCCGCGTGGTCGCCTCTGTCGTTTCCAAATTCCCGATCCTCCCTCGGCGCCATTCTGTCCCCGTCATTCGACGACACCCACACCTTCACCCGCTGTCCCCTCGCACTTCCCGCCGAAGCCGCGCACAGCAACAACACCGCCGCGGCTCGGCGCCCGATCCTGTTTCGAATTCTCACAGGGACTCCCTCCAGTGTTCTTCTTGCCAGCACATATACGTCAATTTCGCCGCGCTGTTCAAATCATGTGCACTGCTTGACAGCCCGGTCGGATCGTCGGAAATTGCCCCACCTCCAAAGCCTCGCTCCAGGCCCCTGTGCTACCATAAGCCTTCATGCATCCGGCAATTCCTCGGCTCATCGACCTACAAGCAATCGATCTGAAGATCGTCGCGCTTCGAGCCCAACTCGACGCTTTCCCCAAGCGAATCATGGCCCTCGACCACAAGCTGACCGACGCCCGCGTCGCCGTCGCCTCCGCCAAGGAGGCCCAGGTCACTTCCATCAAAGAACGCAAGAAATTCGAGCTCGACGTCGAGCAATGGAAAGATCGCGCTCGCAAATATCGCGACCAGAGCGGCGCCGTTAAAACCAACGAAGCATACAAAGCCCTTCAGCATGAGATCGCCAACGCCGAACTCATGATGGCCAGCGAAGAAGTGGGAGGACGCATGCGCCACGCTGACGCCGATCTGAAAGAAG
>Ga0206971_10224_pt1 | contig 19062 bp, 19 predicted proteins | sample Alteio_BWOrgHeat_85_FD_152917 | JGI IMG/M metagenome (GOLD analysis project Ga0206971, IMG submission 152917) | Enriched cells from forest soil in Barre Woods Harvard Forest LTER site, Petersham, Massachusetts, United States -... | ecosystem: Environmental > Terrestrial > Soil > Temperate forest >...
TAAAGCCGATGGCATTTTTCTTTATTCCGGCTATTTGTCGTTTTACTTGTTTTTTAAAGCGAGAGCCTAAGTTTTCAGCCCGGCCGTTATACCAATCAGTTGCCTCTTGTAAATCGATCAAGGCATCCTCATCAATTAATATCTTAAAGGATTTCATTTATGACTACAGGTTTTTTGCAACCTGGGCCCAATCCAAAAGTCTTGATGGGTCCTTTTCGCCTTTCTCAAGTCTGCTTAACACTAATTCCTGATGGGCTTTTGGGATTTCGAAGTCGTCCTCCCAAATTATTTCATTTAATTTAAATTTTTCAGCGGGCGAAAGTTGCCTTACAGCGTCCACGACCTGGTTGAAGTCTAATTGTATGCTGATTTTTATTGCTTCCATAGTGAATTTCAATTAAAGATAAAAATAATCGCCCGATGGAAAAGACTTACGAAGTTTTTAAAACTTCGTAAATCTCATCGCGTCAAAAATAATAAAAATCTTTTATTTCGGCCCGTAAGTGGCAATCGGTATCAGCATTTCCTCCAGCGAGATACCGCCGTGCTGGAAGGTCTCGTTATAAAAATTAACAAAGTGGTTGTAATTGTTCGGGTAAACAAAATAGCTGTCTTCCTTGGCAAAAACGAAACTCGAGCTAACGTGCAGCTTGGGCAGCATGGCATCGTGCGGATTGCGGATATGGAATACTTCCTTTGGGTTAAAATTCAGGTTTTTACCTTGTTTATAACGCAGGTTGGTATTTGTGTTGCGGTCGCCGACGATTTTGCTTGGGTTTTTAACCCTGATAGTGCCGTGGTCGGTAGTGATAACAACCCTTACCTGTTTTTGCGCCAAAAATTTCAGCAGGTCATATAGCGGCGAGTGCTCAAACCATGACAAAGTGAGCGAACGGTAAGCCGCATCATCACTGGCCAGCTCGCGGATCATCTGCATGTCGGTACGTGCGTGGGATAGCATGTCCACAAAATTGTAAACCACCATATTTAGATCGTTATTCATCAGGTTGTTTACCGATTCGTTCAACGCGCGGCCCTCGTCAATATTCAATATTTTATGATAGGAAAACTTGATATCCTTTCGCAATACCCGCTTGATCTGGTCCGCAGCGAACTCACCCTCAAACAAATTTTTCCCGCCCTCGTCCTCATCGTTCTGCCACATATCCGGGTAGCGTTTTTCCATATCCAGGGGCATCAGGCCCGAGAAGATGGAATTCCTGGCATATTGCGTGGCTGTTGGAAGGATGCTGTAATAGGTATCCTCCTCCTCCAGCCTGAAGTATTCGATTAAAATAGAATTGATGATCCGGAACTGGTCATAACGCAGGTTATCTATCAAAATAAAAAATACCGGGCCTTTGCCATCCAAATGCGGGAAAACCTTCTTTTTAAACAGCTGCGGGGACATTACCGGGCCGTTTTCCGGGTTTTTTATCCAACCAAGGTAGTTCCGCTCCACAAATTTGCAGAATTGCGTATTGGCTTCGGCTTTTTGCAGCGTCAGTATCTCATGCATGCCTGCATCTTCCAATTTCTGCAGCTCAAGCTCCCAGTAAACCAACTTCTTGTAAACGTCAACCCACTCCGCGAAATCCAGGTTATCATTGAGGGTCATGCCCAATTGCCTGAAATCCTGCTGATAGGCCATGGTGGTTTTCTCGGTAACAAGGCGCTTGTTTTCGGTCAGTTTTTTTATAGTCAACTGAATCTGCTTCGGGTTTACCGGCTTGATTAGGTAATCGTCGATCTTTGAGCCGATAGCATCCTCCATCAAATATTCTTCCTCACTTTTTGTGATCATTACGATCGGCACATCATTATTCAAATTTTTTATCTGTGTCAGCGTCTCCAGGCCGGTAAGCCCCGGCATGTTTTCATCCAGGAAAACCAGGTCGAAATAGCCGCCTTTGAATGCGTCAACTGCGTCGTTCCCATTGGTTACAGTGGTTACCTTATAGCCTTTTTCGTTTAAAAACAGGATATGGGGTTTTAAAAGGTCGATCTCGTCGTCGGCCCAAAGTATAGTGGTATCTTGCATGGTGAGTGTTATTAGTGATTAGAGGTTGGTGATTAGAGATCAGGCAGCGTATGATGAATCTTACTTCACATAACTAACCACTAATCTCTAACCGCTAATCTCTGTAACAAACCGCAAATCACGCTATTTGTTATTGATAATTAGTTACATTAACAAAAATTAACAAATATACGACAGGGTTGTTACCTTTATTTTTCATTTTTGCCCGCATAATAACGCCTTGAATAAAAAGAAGATCATAAACGACCCGGTTTACGGCTTTATCAGCATACCGACTGAACTGGTGTTCGACCTGATTCAGCATCCCTATTTTCAACGGCTCCGATATATCAAACAGTTGGGGATGACCCACCTGGTTTATCCGGGCGCCCTGCATACCCGTTTTCACCACGCGCTGGGCGCAATGCACCTGATGGGCATGGCGATCGAGACCCTGCGTAATAAGGGGCACGAGATTTCGAATCGCGAAGAAGAAGCTGTCATCATTGCTATTTTGCTTCATGACGCAGGCCATGGGCCTTTTTCGCATGCGCTTGAAGAAAGCATTGTCGAGGGCATTTCGCATGAGGATATTTCCACTATGCTGATGCAAAAGCTGAATATCCAATTCGAGGGCAAGCTCACCATGGCGATAGAGATATTTAAAGGCAGTTATCACCGCGAGTTTTTGCACCAGCTGGTTTCCGGGCAGCTGGACATGGACCGGATGGATTACCTTAATCGCGACAGCTTTTTTACCGGCGTGTCGGAGGGTGTAATCAGTTCCGACCGTATCATAAAAATGCTCAATGTTAAAGATGACCGGATAGTGGTTGAGGAGAAAGGCATCTATTCGGTCGAAAAGTTTTTAATTGCCCGCAGGCTGATGTACTGGCAGGTTTATCTGCACAAAACCGTTATCGCGGCAGAGCAATTGCTTGCAAGGATTTTGAGACGGAGCCGCGAACTTGCTTTATCAGGCGAGCACCTTTTCACCACGCCTGCGCTCAATCATTTTTTGAAAAAGCCCATCGGCCGGGATGATTTTGTGAACGGGGATCATCACCTGGAGGCATTTGCGTTATTGGACGACACCGACATAATGGCTGCAATTAAGGTTTGGGCGACAAATGACGATCCGGTTTTGGCAAAGTTGTGCACCGACATGGTGCACCGCGATCTGTATAAAGTGGACATCACCAATGAGCCGCCGGACAAAAAGATCGTCGGGGAGTTGCAATGGAAGGCGGTCAACCGTTACGGCATCACCGCGCATGAAGCCACCTATTTTGTTTTTGAAGATACCGTCCGCAATAATGCCTACCGGCCCGGCGACGGGGATATCCGCATTTTAATGAAGGACGGAACGATTAAAGACATCACCGCCGCCAGCGATAACTCCAACCTGGAAGCATTGGCGCGAACGGTGAGAAAATATATTCTTTGCTATAAAAAGGACCTGATGATTTGAAAATTCAAGCAATTTGAGGATTTTAAGATGAACGAAAGTATCTTTTTTATCTTCAAATTTTCAAATCAGCACATTTTCAAATAAAGAGTTAAATTTGCCCGATGCAATTTACCGCACATGAATTAAGCTTGATGCTAAACGGAACTGTTGAGGGAGATCCTTCGGTTGCGGTAAATCAGCTGGCCAAAATTGAAGAGGCCCGGGCAGGGTCATTGTCATTCCTGGCAAATCCCAAATACGAGCAGTACCTGTACACCACGAATGCTTCGGTTGTGATTGTGAATAACGACCAGGTTCTTGCGCAACCGGTAAAGGCAACGCTGGTGAAGGTGCCCAACGCCTACAGCGCAATTACGGTGCTGCTGGAAAAATATAATACGATCAAACTAAACAAAACAGGCATTGAGCAACCATGCTTTATCCACCCCACGGCTAAGCTTGCCGAAAATGCATATATCGGTGCGTTTGCTTATATCGGGCCAAATGTTAAGATCGGCAAAAACTGCAGGATATACCCCAATTGTTTTATTGCCGATGATGTAATTTTGGGCGATAATGTTACGTTGTTTCCGGGTGTGAAGATTTATTTTGATTGTGTGCTCGGTAATAATGTGATCATCCATTCAGGCACGGTGATAGGGGCCGATGGCTTTGGATTCGCACCCGTTGGAGATGGCACCTATAATAAGATCAGCCAGATAGGTAATGTTATTATTGAGGATGATGTGGAGATCGGCTCAAATACCACCGTAGACAGGGCAACAATGGGGTCGACTATTATCCGTAAGGGTGTTAAGCTGGATAACCTGATACAAATTGCACACAATGTGGAGATTGGGGCAAACACGGTAGTTGCGGCGCAAACCGGCATTTCGGGAAGCACCAAGATCGGCGAAAATTGCATTATCGGCGGGCAGGTGGGTATCGTCGGTCACATTACCATTGCCAAAGGATCGCAAATACAGGCGCAATCCGGCGTGAGCAGAACAATAACCGAAGAGGGTAAAAAATGGATGGGCTCGCCCGCGTTTCCGCTGAACGACCACATGCGTTCGCAGATTGTGATCAACCGGCTGCCGGCACTTGAAAAAAAAATTAACGAACTTGAAAAAATAATTACGGAATTGAAAAAAAGTCATTAGTCCCTGGTCATTAGTCATTGGTTTTCTTCACCAAGCGGCTAATCACTAATGACCATTGACGAATGACCAATGACTAAGACATGAATGTAAAACAACGAACCATTAAGGCTCCGGTATCAGTTTCGGGCACCGGTTTGCATACCGGCGAACGTGTTACGATGACCTTTAACCCTGCGCCCGAAAATCATGGGTATAAATTCAGAAGGATTGACGTGGAAGGTCAACCGATCATTGATGCGGATTGCGATAATGTGACTGATACATCCCGTGGTACCACCATCTCGCAAAACGGGGCCAGCGTGAGCACGATAGAGCACGTGTTGGCGGCATTGGTTGGACTTGAGGTAGACAATGTGCTGATCGATATGGACGGCCCGGAAACACCGATCATGGATGGCAGCTCGATCGAATTTGTGGAAGCGATAAAAGAGACAGGTTTAGTGGAGCAGGAAGCTGATCGCGAATACTACCACATCCCATACAATATTCATTATTCGGAACCCGACCGCAAGGTTGAGATGGTGGCCATGCCGCTTGACGATTACAGGTTCACCTGCATGGTTGATTATAACTCGCAGGTTTTGGGCAGCCAGCATGCCAGTATTTCAACCATATCCGAGTTTAATGGAGAAATTGCCTCATGCCGTACTTTTTGCTTCCTGCACGAGCTGGAAATGCTTTTGCAGCACGACCTGATAAAAGGCGGCGACTTGAATAATGCCATCGTGGTGGTAGATAAAGAGGTGGACGAAGAGGAACTGCAGCATCTGGCCAAAATCTTCCATCGCCCCGACATTAAAGTTGCCCCACAGGGGATTTTAAACAATATAGAACTCCGTCATCAAAACGAGCCGGCGAGGCATAAACTGCTGGACATGATTGGCGACCTGGCACTGGTGGGTGTTCCGCTTCGCGGCCACATTATGGCCGCAAGGCCCGGCCATGCGGCTAACGTTGCCTTTGCTAAAAAGATTAAGACGCTTATCAAGAAAGAGCGGAGCCGTAAGCATATCAAGCAATACGACCCGAATATGAAGCCCGTTTATGATGTTACGCAGATCATGAACATCCTTCCGCACCGGCAGCCGTTTTTGATGATCGATAAGATATTGGAACTAACCAAAAGCAACGTGGTGGGACTAAAGAATGTCACCATGAACGAAGACCTGTTTGCCGGTCATTTTCCGGGTATGCCCTTATTTCCCGGTGTGCTGCAGATCGAAGCTATGGCGCAAACCGGCGGCATCCTGGTGTTGAATACGGTACCCGACCCTGAAAATTATATCACCCTGTTCCTGAAAATTGAAAACGCCCGGTTTAAAGCCCCTGTTGTACCTGGTGATACCCTTATTTTCCATTGCAGCCTGATCGCGCCCATACGCAGGGGCATTGCGCAAATGAAGGGCATTGGCATGGTTGGTGAGCGTGTTGTTGTTGAAGCCGAACTGATGGCGCAAATTGTTAAAAGACAAAAAACTGAGGAAGCATGATCCAACCACTGGCGTACATACACCCGCAGGCCCGAATAGCCGATAACGTGGTGATCGAACCGTTTGTTACCATCCATAAGGATGTTGAAGTTGGCGAAGGAACGTGGATAGGTTCAAACAGCACCATTATGGATGGTGCGCGCATCGGCAAAAACTGCCGCATTTTTCCGGGTGCGGTCGTTTCGGCCCCGCCACAGGATTTGAAATACCGCGGCGAGCAAAGCACCGTTACCGTTGGCGATAATACCGTCATTCGCGAATGTGTGACGCTTAACCGCGGCACTGCACTTGATAAAAATACCACCACCATCGGCGCTAATTGCCTGCTGATGGCCTATGTGCACGTAGCCCACGACTGCGTCATCGGCGACAATGTCATCATCGCGAACTCCGTTCAGCTGGCCGGCCATATCAATGTTTATGATTATGCCTTTATCGGCGGCACCTCGGCGGTACACCAGTTTGTGGAGATCGGCGCACATAGTATGATTTCCGGCGGTTCGCTGGTACGTAAGGACGTTCCCCCTTATACCAAGGCAGGGCGCGAGCCATTGTCGTACATCGGCATTAACTCGGTAGGCTTGCGTCGCCGTGGCTTTTCAGCTGCGTCTATTAACGAGATACAAGAGATATACCGTATTATATTTCTTAAAAAATACAACGTTACCAAAGCCCTGGATATCATCGAAGCCGAATTTAACCCCACAGTTGAGCGCGACGAGATCATCAACTTTGTACAAAACTCACAGCGTGGTATTATGAAAGGGTTTGGTAACTCTTGATTGGTTCATAGTTCATGGTTCATAGTTCATGGTAGCTGCAACGCGGCTGACGGCCATAGAAAATTTGCCATGTGCTTTTATGCTATGAACTATCAACTATGAACTATGAACTATAGCATTCTCCTCCAAAACATTGGCCGCCGCTTTAACCGCGACTGGATATTCCGGGGGGTCGACTACACTTTTCAATCCGGGAGTATTTATGCCATCCTGGGGCCAAATGGCTCGGGAAAGTCGACTTTGTTACAGGTTTTAAATGGGAGTTTAGGGCCGTCCGCCGGTAAGATTAGTTATGTTTATGAGGAAAAGCCGGTTGAGGCGGAAGCCATTTACCAACACTTAAGCCTTGCCGCTCCTTACCTGGAGCTGATAGAAGATTTTTCGCTTACTGAGATGATCGATTTTCATTTCAGGTTCAAAGCCTATAAAACCGGGATAAATAATGAGCTGCTAACCGACATCCTTGCTTTGCCTGGCAGTAAAAACAAACTGATCAAATATTTTTCCTCGGGGATGAAGCAAAGGCTGAAACTTGCGCTGGCCTTTTGCTCGGATACGCCGCTGCTGATGCTTGACGAACCCACTTCCAACCTGGATACGCAGGGGGTTGACTGGTATTTAAGCCTGGTACAAAAATTTGCCGAAAAACGGCTGACGATTATATGTTCCAACCAACTGCATGAGTATAGTTTTTGTGATGAATCGTTAAATGTTAGTGATTATAAAAAGGTGAAAGACGAAAGGTAAAAGGAAGAGCGAACACCCACCAACCCTTCGCCGTTACTATTTCTGGACCGTTTGGGTGTCGGAGTATGTGATGACAATATTAACCACTTACCCATTTTCAGAAAAACCGTAAAGGCATTTCGTCCGCAGGAAAGCTTTCAGTCTTAGCAGGGTACGCTGCAGGATTATCCTGCGAAAACGGGAATGTCTTTTCATTAAAATCAGGTGATGGCTCTTCCCTTACCACCCATCCATAAAAGTGTAAGCCCGATACCGATAAATATACCCGCTCCATAACCGATGATCTGAAGCGAAATAGGATTGAGTTCATGGTATCTTATCAAATCACCTAACATAACACACAGACCGACCGCAACAAAGAAATAGGCAAAAAACTGAAAGAGGACCAATGGATTGCGTAGGCTGAACGGGTTATCGTTCCATTTTGGCGTATTAATTTCCTTCAGCCAGATTAAGGAGTTGAACTTGATAATCATTGGGATTACCAATGCCCCGAAGATTAAGCAAGCTATCGCAAAAAGAAACCTGAACTTTGGTTCCCACGGGGAATGCCGGGCGGGAGGATCAGGTTTAATATTGCACCCAAAACGATAATAGCTGTTTTGATCTTAGCGGTAGTGTTCATCGTCTGGTAAAGTTTAAAAACCATCCCTTTAAAATACCTGCTCCACCCTTTTATCCGGGTAATTCACCTTCTCGCTTTTCCTTATGCCGTTTACAATCACATGCACTATATTAATCTCGTCGTCAAAAAGGTTATAGAGCAGGCTGGCATCCACATCTACTTTTTTTACAGGCGGTATTTTATCTGATTCCAGGTAAACATCTGTCGCTTCCCGGTTGATCTCGAACCCCAGGTAGTTTAGGTTTACTGTTTTGTCATCTGATTTGAGGTAGAGGTTGGCAGCGATATACTGTTTTACAAGGGCATCCATGGCGGCATGCATCTCCTGCTTGTTCAGATCGGTTTTGGCGTGATATTGTTTGGCCAGGGCGGCTTCAAAATCATCGGTAAAAAGGGTGCAAATCACCTCGAACTTATTATCCTTTGCGTTATATTCAATATTGCTGGTGCTGACGTGGATGGGGTGGAACCCTATTCCTTTCGTCATGCCGAACTTGTTTCGGCACCTCACGGACAGGTAGTCAGCTGAAAGGTGAGTCGTTGACAGGTGCCCCCAGGGCAAGGCGCCTGTATGGCGTTTACTTAGCATGTGGGGTGCCGAAACAAGTTCGGCATGACTTGTTAATTTAACATTGCTTTTTAATTCAGCATGACCTGGTAATATTAATTGACCTAAGAAAAGAGTGTAACAATATAATAGCGGTTTATAAATAAATGCCCCCATCGCGTACAGTGGTTTTTGATGTAAAAAAAACGTTCTAAATTAGTGCTTTCAACGCTGAGTTCGCAATGTCCGACTTTGGTTTTTATTTTAAGATGGGCTGGGAACACATTATCAGCAAGGATGCTTTAGATCATCAGCTGTTTATCCTGGCCCTGGCCTGTGTTTATAGCATAAGGGACATTAAAAAGGTACTCATCCTGGTGACGGCCTTTACCATCGGGCATTCGCTTACACTGGCTTTGAGCGTGTATGATATTATCCGTTTTAGCAGCAAATGGGTGGAGTTTTTGATACCCTGCACCATTTTTTTAACAGCGCTCAACAATATTTTCCGCGTGGATACAAAAGGCGGAAGTGCAAGGGTAAATTATTATCTTGCACTGTGTTTCGGGCTGATACACGGGATGGGTTTTGCCAATGCCATACGCATTATGCTGGCAACGGACCAAACCATCGGCTGGGGCCTGTTCGGCTTTAATGCAGGACTTGAAGTCGGCCAGATATTTTGCGTGGCGATCATTTTGATTGTCAGCATTTTGTTCTTATACGGCTTGAAAATAAAGCGAAGGGACTGGATATTTTTCCTTTCGAGCGGCGTGTTTGCCCTGGCGGTGAAGATGGCGTTGGATAGGCTGCCGTTTTGAGGAGAAGTCCGAAAGTCCGGAAGTCGGAAAAGTCCGAAAGACAGATTTGTCGTTAGATGAACGCGCGACTTCAACAAAAAACGAAATAATCTTCCGGACTTTTCCGACTTTGGACTATCCGGACTAAAATATTAACTGACCATTAATTGTTTATTAAAATGAAAAGAATTGCTACTTCATTATTGATCTGTTGCGCGTTTGCCGACGGTGCACTTGCACAGGACATTCACAACAACCCAGGCAGCAACCACGGCAACAAGTTTGAGCAGTTGGGCACCATAATGCCTACGCCAAACGAGCAGCGTACCGCCAGCGGGGCGCCTGGCGCCAAATACTGGCAGCAAAAGGCCGACTATGACATTAAATGCAGCCTTGACGAAAAGGCGCTGAAACTGACGGGCTCGGAAACGATCACCTATTACAACAACTCGCCCGACCCGCTGGATTATTTGTGGATGCAGCTCGACGAGAACCAGCACAGCAACATCAACAATGCCAATTACCAAAGCAGCAGCACTATGCCTAAAGTGGCCAGCACTATGGCGCTGGAGCGGGCGCAAATTGACACTGCAGATAATGGCTACGGCGACAAAATTGTGAGCATCACCGATGCACTGGGTAAAGCCATACCCTATACCATCAACAAAACCATGATGCGCCTTGACCTACCTGCACCATTAAAACCCGGCGAGCACACCATTTTTAAAATTAAATGGAGCTACAAGATCAGCGACAGGCTGAGCATGGGCGGTCGCGGTGGTTATGAGTTTTTCCCCGGCGACGGCAACTACCTGTTCACCATGACGCAATGGTACCCCCGCATGTGCGTGTACAGCGATTTCCAGGGCTGGCAAAACCACCAGTTTACCGGCAGGGGCGAGTTTGCCTTAACCTTCGGTAACTTTCATGTGCAGATGACTGTTCCCGCTGACCATGTAGTGGGCGGAACCGGGGAATGTATTAACTATGCCGCGGTGCTGACCGCCGGCCAGCTGGCAAAATACAACCAGGCAAAGGCTGCTTCGGCGCCCGTGCAAATTGTTACGCTGGACGAAGCCAAATACCGCGAAACACACCCCAGCACGGCTACAAAAACCTGGGTTTTCCAAGCCAACAATGTGCGCGATTTTGCATGGACATCGTCACGCAAATTTATTTGGGACGGGATGAACCAAACCGTTGGCGGCAAAAACATCATGTGCATGAGCTATTATGGTAAAGAGGCTTACGGGCTGTACGCCAAATACTCAACCCGCCTGGTGGCGCATACCATTAAAACTTATTCCCATTTTACTTTCGATTATCCCTATCCGGTGGCGCAAAGCGTGGAAGCATCAAACGGTATGGAGTACCCGATGATCTGCTTTAATAACGGCCGTACCGAAAAAGACGGCACCTACAGCGAAAGCACTAAAAACGGGATGATCGGTGTAATCATCCACGAAGTAGGCCACAACTTTTTCCCCATGATCGTTAACAGCGACGAACGCCAGTGGACCTGGATGGACGAGGGCCTGAACTCTTTTGTGGAATACCTAACCGAGGAGCTTTGGGACAACAAATTCCCAAGCAAAAAAGGTGCTGCCTATACCCAGGTGGATTATATGAAATTGCCGAAAGATGAGTTGGAGCCGATTATGACCAACTCGGAAGATATTGTACGCTTCGGCCCGAATGCCTATACCAAACCGGCAACTGCTTTGAATATTTTGCGCGAAACTATTATGGGCCGCGACCTGTTCGACTTTGCCTTTAAAGAGTATGCACGTCGCTGGGAATTTAAACACCCGACGCCGGCAGATTTCTTCCGGACAATGGAAGACGCCAGCGGCGAAAACCTGGATTGGTTTTGGCGCGGGTGGTTTTACGGCACCGACCCCTGCGATATTTCGCTCGATTCGGTAAAAGTTGCCCGTGCTGATATGGAAGGTAACCTTCCGGCACAATTTGGCCAGGGTCGCGGGCCCGGAGGCAATGGTAATAAAGTGGCGGCACCCATCGTAAATAGCTATGACGATATCTCGAAGATTCGGAACCGGGAGGATAAAAAGATACAGTTTTATGTAGACAAGGATACCTCCATGCGTGATTTTTACTGGAGATATGACCGCGGACTGGCCTCGGTGGACAGTTCGAAATTCAGGGACATGACCAAAGCCAAAACGATGGCCGACCGTACCCCCGAACCGCTAACTGCTGATGAAAAGCAAAAATATGCCAACAAATATTTTTATGAGCTCAACTTCAGCAACAAAGGCGGGCTGGTAATGCCGATCATAGTGCAGTTTACCTACACTGACGGCACCAAGGTCATCGACCGCATTCCTGCGCAGGTATGGCGTTTGAACGAAAAGCACGTATCCAAGTTTTATGTGCAGGATAAGGAAGTAGCGTCGATCCAACTTGACCCCTACCGCGAGACTTGCGATATCGACGAAAGTAATAACTACTGGGGCAAACTACCCGAGCCATCCAAGTTCCAGGTGTTTAAACAACGACAGGCAGCCCGCGGCGGCGCAACCGGCACTGTTAACCCAATGCAGGTGGGCAGTGGCAAATAGGACACGATTTAGACACGATTTACAAGATTCGAAAGATTCACGAGATAATGTGAGCTCCCGGATTACATCCGGGAGCTTTTTATTTTTAGACGAAAACCTTTTGCATTTAATTTACATTGTTACATTTATAGTGAAAAGATTGTGACCATGAAGAAAAACCTTATCATACCCTTTGCAGCAATTGCTTTGCTGTATTTTGGATGTTCAAAAAGCAATAATTCTGATAACGGGCCTAAAAACAACACGCCGGCACCGGTTAAAATTGAAATAGTGAGTGGCAGCGGGCAAACAGATACTGTGGGCTTGCAGCTGGCAAATGTAATTGTCGTCAAAGTGACGCAAAACGGCAGCCCGGTAAGTGGTTACAATGTTGAATTTCAGGGATCGGGATGCAACCAGGACCTTACTATAAACGAGACTACTCAAGCTGACGGTACAACCAGCTATATCTGGCGCCTGGCCGGTGATGTAGGGCAGCAAACTTTAAAAGCATACGCATTAAATGCCCAGAATCAAAAGGTCGATTCGGCAACCGCCATAAGCACCGGCGTTGCGGCAGGCCCGGGGTGGCACCACTCGGCATGTACATTAATGGACAGCGACCCGGTGGAGGCTTTTGCTAAGCTAAGCAGCGGCAAGCTTTTTGCCTGTTACTCTGGAGAACATTATATTCGTTATTCGGAGGACAATGGCGCAAGTTGGTCCGCGCTGACTAACTTGGGGAATAACCATCATTTTAGTTGGATACTGTCATCGCCAAGCGACGAACTATACGTATTTGCAGATAACGAGGGGACATTTTATTCGAAAGATGCCGGCCAGACCTGGACGCAACTTAGTATTCCACCGATCAGCGGGGTAATAAGCACCGTCATTTACACGCCTGATGGCAAGCTGATAATAACTACTCAAACTAATGTCTACATATCTGCAGATAAAGGGCAAACCTGGGCGACAACGCCCGCTTCCGGTTTCGAGGTGCCAGGTGCTCACGGCGGCGGCGATGACGATTTTGCCAGTCCGACGGAGGACAAAAGCGGAAATTTGTATGTTGTAGGCCGGGTAAGCGGGACAATTTATAAATCAACAGATAATGGCAATACGTGGGCTGCTGTGGCAAGACCTCAAAATGAACTTGATTTCGGGTTTTATGTAGATAATAATAATTGGTACTATAAAATCATCGGCGGCTCATTGGAGGCAGGGCTCTATTTGTCAAAGGATAATGGCGCAACTTATACAGAATTGTTTAGCGCGTCATATTTTTTGGACTTATTCAGCATCCAAAGCGACGGCAATTATTATTTTGAAGATGTTGCCACCGGGTTGTATCAATCGACGGGTATAACGACTTCTGTTAAGCTGATCAGTTCGTTCCTAACGCCAACTAATGCGCCATATGTAGTCGCCAAAAACGGTAACGTCATAAGCGGCTACTATTCTAATATGTTTATAGTCTATTTTCAGAAATAATAGCAGCCGGTCAACATTGTTGGTTTTTAAAATAAACGTCCAGGCATTACGATAAGTTATGTTAAAACCGATTAAAACAGAAGACCAGTACAACGAAGCGCTTGCAAGGGTATATGATCTTATGCAAAAAGATAGTAAGGAAAATTCCGATGAATCTGATGAGTTGGAAGTGTTAAGCATTCTTGTTGAGAATTATGAAAGTGAACACTACCCTCTTCCATCCCCAAATCCCTTAGAGGCGATCAAATTCAGGATTGAGCAAATGGGAATGTCAGAAAAGCAATTGGGCGAAATACTTGGTTACCGTTCGCGGAAATCTGAAATACTTTCCGGCAAGCGGAAATTAAGCCTCGCGATGATAAGAAAACTCAACGAGGTGTTACATATCCCTGCCGAAGTATTGATTCGTGCGTATTGATCAATCACGCAATCGATCTGCCAGGTTGCTTAAAAAACCCGGAAATACGGCACTATCCCCTGTTCTTACTCACCAAAAACAAGATCAGCGCAATTACGATCAAAATCACCAGCACCAGCGCAATGATTTTCCCGGGGCTGAATGGCCGCTTACCGCTAACCTGGCCGGTGTAGCCGTTGATAGCAAACTGGTAGGTTTTGTTTTTGTAAACGTATGAGCTGATCCAGATGGGCAGCAATACGTATTTAATACCGATATCATCCAGTTGCGTGGTCGATCCGGTGATTTGCTGCTCATCGCCGCCAATATCCTGGTAAATGGTTTGGTTGATCATTGGCGTCATCGACTTTTTAGCTACTTCCAATGCTTCCTGCGGTGTTGCCTGGTAAGTTTCGGAGCGGAAACCGCTTACGTAGCGTTCATCATAATTTACCAGCTTGCTAAAATCCCACGACCCAAGTTTGTTGGTGGTATCCTGGGCCAGTGATTTGGTGGCGCTGATGATGATATTCCTGAAACTGTTGGCTACGTTACCAAACACCGGGAACCAATTGGTTTCGCGCACTTCGCGCTCACGCATCACTTCTTCGCCGTCAACTACCTCGGTGTAAGTTTCGGTAAGGTAATAATATTCGCCGCGCATACCATCGTAGCTGGTGGTGGTATCAATATCAAATGACCAGTAAGGCAGGTACACACCGTCGATAGGGGTAGAGGCGCTGTTTACTTTTTGGATTAGATCAGCCGGCGCAAACGATAAACCTTTAAGCCACACTATAAAATCCTGCTTGGCCACTTCCTGGCTAACCGCGAATGGCAAAATATAATGCGGCCGCACATAGTTTTGCGCGTCGGTTAACTCGATCACCAGCGGCGACGAGCAAAACGGGCACTTGCCTGCCGTTACATTTTCGGGCAATACGGTTGTGGAGCCGCAGTTGTTGCACTTAACCGTTTGCATACCGGGGTTTGCAGGGGCTGTCGCGATGCCGTCCACAAAACTGTTGTATTCAAACGATTCGATGTCCGGGTTGCCGGTATCGGTAATCTCATTTACGCTGCCGCAATGGTCGCATTTTAACGATTGCGTGCCGGGCTCGTAATGCAGCACGCTGCCGCAATTATTGCAGTTTAGTGAATTGGTGATCACGGTTTTTTCGTCTTCAGCCATGGTGCGATAAAATTATACAGGTGAAATGATTTTAGTCCTGAGTCGAAAGTCTTGAGTCCTAAGTCGAAAAAGCACAAAATTGACTCAGGACTTTCGACTTAAGACTTTTGACTTAACATCAGCCCGGTATTGGCGGCGGTACATTATTTAAAACATTGGCCAGGTCGGACACCGAACTTGCAGCAACCCAGCCGCTCATGCCTTTTTTCCAAACCATGCTGCCACTTGTAAAGCTTTGCGCAAACGCCATCTGGCTCAATTGGTCCATGCTGTACGGTCCTTCCGATTTGCCGTTAACGGCAACAAAATATTCGGCTGCAACCGGTATTGGTGGCGGAACATCCGGTCCGGCAGCCGGGGCGCCCGCTGACGGATTCACCTGGTTTGGCTGGAATATATTGCCGATCTGCCCCATCATGGCTGCACCAACGCCCAGGCCCATGCCTGCCGCGCCCAGGTTGCCGCCAATGGAATTTTGGGCCGACTCCTCGATAGCATTTGCCGCCTGGAATTGCGCATAGGCGCCCAGGTTGCCGATAATGCCCATTTCGCTGCGTTTATCCAGCACTGCCTCCACCTCCGGCGGAAGGGAAATATTTTCAACCAGGAACTTCTTCAGGTTAAGCCCCATTTCGGCGAAGTCCGGTTGTATTTTATCGGTGATGAGTTTCGATATGGTATCGTAATTCGCTGTCAGGTCTAAAACGGAGATCTTCGATTGTGCTATCGCATCCATCCCGCGCGAAACCGCGATGTTGCGTAATTGCTCATTGATGTCGTCGGTATAAAAATCAGGGTTCGTAGCCGAAATTTGGGTCAGGAAGACTTTCGGGTCGCCCACCGCAAAATTGTACGAGCCGAATGCCCTGAGCCTTACCGGCCCGAACTCAGCGTCACGCAGCATTACCGGGTTTTGTGTACCCCATTTCTGATTGGTAAACTGCCGCATGCTCACAAAATAAACATCGGCTTTAAAGGGGCTGTTAAAGCCATATTTCCAGCCCCGCAAGGTGCTCATAATAGGCATGTTTTGCGTGGTCAGTTCGTACATGCCGGGCCCGAAGATGTCGGCGATGGTCCCCTCATTCATAAAAATAGCCGCCTGCGATTCCCGCACCGTGAGTTTTGCGCCCATCTTGATCTCGTTATCATAGCGCGGGAATTTCCAGATCAGCGTGTTGGTGGTATTGTCAACCCATTCAATGATGTCGACAAACTCGTTCATTAATTTGCTAAAGAGACCCATAAAGGTGTGTTTGAAATGTAAATGCAGTTAAAAGTATAAAATATTTTAATTACAAAATGCCGCCGGCGAATTTTTGATGAAAATGGGATAAATGTGGTAATGGGGAGTCCGGAAGTCAGAAAAGTCGGGAAAGTCCGAAAGAAGCTGCAACGAATGTTTCGGTTAGGGCAACTGCCGAAAACCCAATAGATTTTTCACGAATACCTGTCGCTACTGCCCCTTAGTCTTCCAGTACATGTACACAATGCCGACGACAACGATAATCGCCAAAACGATAAGGCCCGATTTGCCTTTGCGCTTGTCCTGGCGCATAAGCCAAACCAAAAATGCGATAAATGGCAGTACAAATACGAGCCAGAAAATGATGGATGCTGCGGGCATGTCTTTAGTTCATAGTTAATTGCTGGTTCATAGTTCATGGTTCATAGTTCATAGTAGGAAAGCTGCAGGAGCTGCTATGAACTATCAACTATGAACGATGAACTAAAAAGGCATCCTCGCCAGGGGCGCAATGTCCTGCCCGGCGAAATCGCCTTTTAAATATTTATAATAGCCGGCAATGGCTATCATAGCGGCATTGTCGGTACAGTATTCCAATTTGGGTATAAAGCTGCGCCAGCTGTTCTTTTCGCACAGGGCAACCAAGCCTTGCCGCAAGCCGGTATTCGCTGAAACGCCGCCGGCCAAAGCTATGTCTTTTATGCCATAAGCGATAGCGGCTTTGCTCAATTTATTTAATAAAATGGTGGCTATCCGTTTTTCAACCGAGGAGCAAATATCATTTAAATTTTTTTGTATGAAATCCGGGTCAGCAGCCACATGGTCCCTGATAAAATAAAGGATGGCTGTTTTTAAACCGCTGAAGCTAAAATCCAATCCGGGTATTTGCGGCTCGGGGAAATGATAAGCATCCGGGTTACCTAAGCGTGCATATTTATCAATCAATGGGCCGCCGGGGTAGGGCAAGCCTAAAATTTTGCTTGTTTTATCCATTGCCTCTCCGGCGGCATCATCCAGCGTCTGGCCGATCACCTCCATATCAAAGTAATCTTTCACCAAAACAATCTGGGTATGTCCGCCCGAAACGGTCAGGCACAAAAATGGAAATGAAGGCTTGTTATCGCCGATAAAATGGGCCAGCACGTGGGCCTGCATGTGGTTTATTTCAACCAAAGGTATGTTTCGGGCCAGTGCAAAAGCCTTTGCGAAGGATACGCCAACCAGCAATGAACCCAAAAGACCGGGGCCGCGCGTAAAGGCTACCGCATCCACATCATTTTTGTTTACTTTTGCAGCTTGTAAAGCTTGTTGTACGGCAGGGACAATGTTTTGCTGATGAACCCTCGAGGCAAGCTCGGGGACCACGCCGCCATAGGCCTCGTGGATGGTTTGATTGGCAATAATATTGCTCAATATCTTGCCATCGACACATAAGGCGGCCGATGTTTCGTCGCAGGATGATTCGATGGCTAAGATGACAGGCATAATCAATTTGTGAATTAGTGAGTTAGTGAATTAGTGAATTGTAAAATAGTTATAGGTAACGAGTTTATATTTACACGAAGTTTTTAAACCTAAAGGCGTATTTCGTGTTAAACCCATTGTCAAATCACTAATTCACTAACTCGCTAATTCACTAATTAAAACGGCAAAGTTATTAAAAAACTACTCAAAATAGCGCTCAGTATCGTATTGGTTATCCTGCTGATGATTAGCATACTATTGCTGCTGTTTCAATATAAGCCGGTGCAAACCTGGGCCGCCAAAAAGGCTGCAGGCTATTTATCGGAAAAACTAGGCACTACAGTTGATATTAAAGGGCTTTATTTACAACCGTTTACATCGGTAGCCATTGACAGCCTTACCGTACTGGATAAACAAAAGGATACACTGCTCAACGCCCCCAAACTAACGGTAGATATTAACGGATTTTCGCTTTTCAGCAGCATAAAAAAGAAGCAACTTGATTTAAGTAAGGTAGAATTTGATAAAGGCTCCTTCTATCTTAAAAAACAAAAGGGCGGCTCAAACCTGCAGTTTATTATTGATTATTTCAGTTCGACACCCGTCACTGCCGAAACGGCCACGGCGTCAAAACCCTGGCAGGTGAAATTTGAAAAGGTGGTTTTTAACAAATTCCGCTTCCGTTATAAAAACATGCTGAAGGATACCTTTATGCGGCAGGTGAACTTTGACGATGTCGACCTCCACAATTTTAGCGCCACCATCAAAAATATGGACCTGGTGCACCATATTTTTAAAGGAAATGTCACCAACCTGAGCTTGTATGAAGCCAAAAGCGGTTTCTACCTAAAAAAGTTCAACGCCGACGCCACTGTTGACACCAACCAGATACTTGCCCAAAATCTGTACATATTAACCAATCACTCCAGTATTAAAAACTACGTGAGGATGAAGTTCAAGTCGTTTGACGACTTTGATAAAATTGAAGAACGGGTTTTTATGGACGGCGATTTTAAATCGTCGCAGGTTTCATCAAGTGATATAGCCTATTTTACCGATGAAAGTTCCCTGGTCGGGTATCTTC
>Ga0206971_10176_pt2 | contig 19029 bp, 14 predicted proteins | sample Alteio_BWOrgHeat_85_FD_152917 | JGI IMG/M metagenome (GOLD analysis project Ga0206971, IMG submission 152917) | Enriched cells from forest soil in Barre Woods Harvard Forest LTER site, Petersham, Massachusetts, United States -... | ecosystem: Environmental > Terrestrial > Soil > Temperate forest >...
TTTGTTCCTTCTCCCCCACAGAACCCGGAAGCATTGGCTGAATTGAGAAGCATGGCTGCGGAACTGCGACGGATAGGTTCTTCGGACTGTCAGACTAATTAGGTTTCACAGGTCCTGGTAAACGCCGTTACCGGACAAGTGGGTTTGTACTATCCTCTGTTACCGATGCCATCTGACAGCCGATATGTAACGACTACGCCGTGCGAACTACCTTGCGAAGGGGAAACGTTCAACGCCGAAGGCGTCCCGGAGAAATGCAAGGACACCCGCGTGTTTGAGCTATCACACTCGAACGGTCACAAGCTTCATCTCTGCGAATATCACATCGAGTGCTACTGGAATTTCTGGCCGACGTTTCGCAATGCCGTTCGAGACGTGTGGCCCGTTCGACCACGCCCCAACTCCCGATAAACGCCGTTACCGGTAAAGTGGATTCCGGCCCAAAAAGCACTTGTCCGGTAAACGCGACTTATCGGGAGCTATCGACTCTTTGTTATCCTGACCACAGAAATGAGTAAACGCTCAAAGCGCGTCCTCGCATGGTCCGCCTGTGTCCTAGGCGCGCTTCTTCTGTTCTGGAACTATTTCGAGGTGAAGACCGAAGTTAGATGGCTGCTTTCGTCGCGTCGATACAAGTCCGAAGTCTCTTCCCAGCCAACTCCGTCGAACAGCGAGTTTAAGCACATTGAATGGGACGCGTGGGGTTGGGCAGGACAAGACACGACGGTTTATCTGGTTTTCGACCCGACTGATTCGCTTTCGCTGGCGGCCTCAGCACATCTGTCAGGAAAATTTGCTGGCGTTCCCTGCGAAGTGTTTAAAGTGACGCGTCTAGAGCGTGAATGGTACGTAGCGACGTTCTACACCAACGAAGATTGGAGCAACTGCAATTGAAGGACAACTCCCGATAAACGCCGTTACCGGTAAAGTGAATTTGCCGAGTTTGACCTGTCCGGTGACGCGTTACCAACCCCGACGCGTCCATCGATCCTCGCAAAACGCTATCGCTGAAATGCCGTCACGAGTCAGCGGTGACACAATTTTTAGCCGTTTAATTGTTGCATTCTTGCGGTCTTCAAGGCCGCAACAATTCGAGCGTCTGTGGGGGAGAAGGAACAAAAAGACTTCCATGAAAGAGTTCTTTTTCTATGTTAGTTAGTCAAAAAAAAAAAAGATTTAGGAGTATTTATATTAGATAGAGTAAGTTACAGAGAAATACTGTCTTTGGAAGACTTCGTGTTTCAACCTCTCCCTCCCTGTGTCATAGGCAATAATTGTTGCGGTCTTGAAGGCCGCAAGAATGCAACAATTCCCAACTCGTTGAAAACAAACGAAACGCGGATTAATTGTTGCGGCCTTGATCGAGCTTAAGTCGTTGAAAACAAACCGTAGTGACACCATCCAAGGCCGCAACAATTCATTCCCGTCTCAAAAAACCGTGCTACCAGGCCGCACAACCGGTAGTCGACTGAGGATTGATATACCGTTGTTTCGTAAGAATGACTTGAGCATGGACTCAGAGTATCCAGAATTGGGGTACGCCCACTCGAAAAAGTCTCGAACAATCTCTGCGTGATCGCGACCGGATTTGACTTCCGTACGGAGCCGTTGATGGATGTCCGTTACTGAAACGGACGGCTGGTCAAATATATCCAACCCCAACAACTTTGGACTCGATGTCAAGAAGCCATCTTCATCTACCTCCGTCAAGTCGATCTTGACCGGCCCATCCGCGCTGATCGCAGACGGTGATTGTCCCTGACGTTTAAGCTCTCGGATTTCATGGATCAGGATGTCTGTTTTGTCGTCGGTCTTCGGCTTGGCATCGGGTATCTCCCGATCTCTCCAATGCCACAAGTGTCCGACTCGTTGGGAATCGATCCTGAGTTCGCTCTTCGCGGTTTGAACACTGCGCCATCCGAATCCGCGCAGTGTAGCAACCTCTTTGATCTCTGACGCGGAGCGAGAACCTCCCGACAGATAACTCTTCAACCACTGATCGACGGTTATCCCGCCGTACATGTTCTTCGGTCTTCCGCGCATTATTCGATCCTCGATGGTCGACCGCCCGCGTGTGTCATAGAATGCGGTCTAAGCTTGTTTGTTTCTTGAGTTCTCTCTGGTCCGCACGGAACGTTTCGAATGACTGTTTAATCAGCGGCAGCACGACTTCATCCTGATATTTCTGTTCGCCGGATTGCAGCGGTCCATTAAAGCCCGCGCCGTTCCTTCGATCCAAACAATCACCGACGCCGTGCCATAAAAGCATCAGTAAGTCGGTGTAATGATGGTGGTCGAGTGACTTCTTCTTGCGGTGCAGTCCATACAATTTCTCGACCGCCTGGATCAAATGCAACTCGGCGCTGTCGAGTTTGAATTTGCAATCCTCAATTTTCACCAGGCTGTCTGGCCTGCCAAACGCTTCATCAGAGGTCAGCCGCTCGACGAACCCCTGCATCGCGCCGCAGAGACGCCCAGCGTGATTAATCGCCAGTCGACACGCGTGAATCACACGGTCGCGGTGTTCATTTTTGATTTGCTGGTCCGTCATTGAGCCGCCTTCGCCGCTGCGCGGTCAACATCCTCACCGGCTTGCTGGGCGCGGCGCATCACGATCAGGGTGCTTACGCGTTCGTAGTCGCTCCAATTAATCGGAACATGCGAGTAGTAACTGCGGAGCGCGAGAAGCTCGTTCAATAAACCGACTAGCTGTTCTGCGGTCCACTTCGTAAATTCTCGCTTACCAGAAGTGCAAAGACTGATTAAGGAATCGCTGACGGGAATCCCCATCGTCGCGGCGATATTCGCGAAGTGTTTCTGGCTGCAGTCAATTGAGTGCAGCCCGTTTAGAATTTGGTTCTCACTACTAAGTGTGGCGTGTTGCATTACATCCTCCTTTCAATATTTTGGTTGAACTCCGTGCGGGTAAAATAAAAAGCCTGGATGGCCGGATTGGACACCCAGGTCAGAACGAAGAGCGTACCCTTCTACTTAATAGGAAAAATTCCGTGCGTGATGCGGTCAAGGCGTATCGTGTTAACGAGATACGGGGATTAAAGAGCCACTCAGCCGCTGTCACGAAAGTCGGGGCATGGCGATGCTGTACCCCTCTTGCGTTATTATGTCCCGCCAATTTTTTCTGTCCCACCGCTGGTGCAGCATGGCGGTCGGCGATGCGCCTCAACGCAGGCTACCGCCCTTCGACTCACAAAATTCCAACGCATTCGCATCACTTTCACCTGCTGCGCCTGCGTTCGCTGCGTAAACGAGCGGGCCGAATAATCTCTGCGTTCCGCACCTTCGCTCGCAGGCGCTGGACTCGTTTGTTGCGACCGTGCCGCATAAAACTCCTCAAGAAACACCGCGTCCGATGGAGTGTAAGCACTCGTTCTGAAAAAAACTGTGCCAAAAGTAACACTTTGAGATATATATCTCAGTTGCTAACTTTATAGGAAATGATTCGAAAATGCGGACGCAGACTCGCGAACACGACGAGCGTGAAATGCTTTGCATGCGCGAACTTGGCGCTGCTCAGTTTTTGCTTTTGGTCGGCTTCGGCGTTACTGCAGATGTTTGAGTGCTCGTACGCTCCCGGCAAGGTGGACAACTCAGGTTTACTGCGTGGCCCGGCGTGTGTCAAGCATCGCGATTAAAATTAATCTGCGCGGAAATAAATTTCTGCGACGGTAATAGTACGGCGCTCAAAAGGCGTCGATCAACGTTTGCGGGTGCGCTCATGAAATGCTGTGAACATGTCGTGCCGTCCCTCGACTTGGGTTGCCGTTGGCACAGTGCCGCACTCGCTGCCCTCGATCAATTGATTGGTTTAATTATGGGGCGCGTGCAACCAGCTATTCCTCGCTGCGATGGCACTCAACGACCATGAATTCGCTCCAGGCATTCCCGTCAGCCGACTTCTCGCCTCTCCAAGTGAAGTGCGTCTCGGAAACTCTCGTGTAAGTCACGCGCGTACACGCGTGCGCGGTATCGAGGGGAGCCATCTCTTTGAACGCGTAGATCATTGAATGGCCATCGGACGTGACAGCGCCAAACTCCGATGGTGCGAGGTCCATCCACGTTCCCGTCAGCGCGTTCAACCATTTGATGTTCCAGGTCTGTTTGCTCACGTCATACGAGCGCAGATTCAATCCCAGCACAATCAGCTTTCCCGACAGATCGGTCATCCTGTATTCGTCTGAGATCGCATGGCCGTCGAGGATGTAGCGACCGCGCCACGTTCCCATGAATGGGCGTGACTGTCCATCGGCGACATTTACTTTTGCTTCGAAACTCCAATTTCCGATGAGAAAAGCGAACTGAGAGAGTTCCACGGGTGCATTGGGGTTGAGCTTGCCGAATCCCTGTGCGATCTGCATCGAACGATCCTCCGTCGCGGCGATACTCTCGAACGACGGCGCGTGCGTTTAACCGCCTGGAACATGTCGTGCCGCCCCTCGACTTGCGTGTAACGCGGATTCTTAATTTTCAGCCAGCCGTGCTCCGCGTAAAGCGCCCATCCTTGTCAGCGAATCTCGTTGTGTCTTTCGCATTGGGCCATAGCCCCGGTTTTAAGTCGAAAGAAACACAGGTCAGTTTCATAAATTTTTCCCGACGCGTCCTCGTATTGCTCACGGGATACCGCGACAATGCCGGAATCGTGCTCGATGGTATAAGCATATTCAGGAGCGGACGGAACTTTCGAGAGTGTAGTCCATTGGCCCGTATCTTTTTCGGGTTCGGCGGGCACCCCGGGTGGAATCACCGTGACGCTTCCATGCAGTTTTCGCAAATCTTTTGGCAGCGAGGCGAACCATTTATCGGCATCTTTCAGCGCATTCGCACCAAAGAATATGTCGCCCCTAAGGGACACTCGGAGGGCGGGAGTTTTGCCGAAGTTGGCGAAGAAAATATCTACCCTAACAGGCCCGGCAATTGAATAAGGATATGCTTTGATAAAAGCCTTCCAAATATACGGACGCTGATCACGCTGAAATTGCTCTTTGCTCAAATCTATCGCGGCTTGAGCCTCGACAACGGATTCAGCAGCAGCAACTCTAGCCTGGGCAGTAGCTTCTTGGGTGGCGGAGACTTGCAGATAAGCCGCCCGCATATACCAAACGACTACAACAAACGTGACGGTGGCCAAAAATATTTCCAAAAGCCTAAAAGCGCGTTCCCAGTAGGTAACGCGAATATCAACGGGAAGATGCGACTGTATGTTTACTACGCTGGGATGGTTCTGGTTTGTATTTTCGCGTTCATTGGCTTCAGCTACATACACGACTGTGTTTTCGGTGAGGATGAACGCTCTGCGAGGCAACTTATCCCCTTTGGCATTTTCCCGCTTGTCGCTTCCTACTTCCTCATCCATATAAGCCTCGACGTGCTAACGCTTGGCTGTGTCCATTGGGGGATATACTTTAAAGCAAGGGCGAGAGTATATCGAAGGTAAAGAGACAAAGGAAACATTTGAGAGGGCCATGAAGTCTAGCCCCGCCCTGAGGTTTTACCCGCCTGGCGGGTGAAACGACCGCTCGCGCTGTCCTGATAGGGTGACGTCAACGACACGTCTACCCTCCTGTACAGATAGTCGCCATGCCGCCCCGCGTGGAAACTGGAAGTTCACGGCAATCCGCGTGATTCAGAAGGAGTCCCACATGAGAGTTAAACTACTGTGAATAAAACGATGATCGTACTCGCGCTCGTGCTAGCGCCCGTGGCTCACGCACAAGAACATCAGCCGACCGCCCACGTTGTAAGTGCTGTCTCTGGACGTCACACAGAAGCACATGTGTGTATCTATGAATTGCGCGTGGACAACCTGACTTACGTTGCCGCTGGTAAGGCGGGGGCTGTCCTTAACCAAAATGTCGGGAAGTGCAACCCTAATATTGTGGTCGGGAGCGACCTCGCTGCAAAAATCAACGGTAAGAAGATCACGGTGGAGGCTGGCGGCAAAAAGATTTCACTGGAGATTATGGGGAGTCACGAATAAGGATTCTCGGGGAGACTTCCATATTCCCCGGTTCACAAGCTTTCACCCGAGATTACACTAGGCTATGCGAAGCCCGCTTCTGAACGCTCTCCTCTCAAAGGCAGCGCCTGAAACGCTGTACCACTACACAAATCAGACCGGTTTCCTTGGAATCATTCGGTCAAGACAGATGTGGTTGACTCACACGCAATATCTCAACGACCGACGTGAATTCTCTCATGCTGTTGATCTTGCAAAGGAAGAGGTTGAGAGCCGCCTTTCCGCCGAGCCGACAACGTCCAACAAAGAGATTCTCCTGGCGATGAAGAAGGCATTGGAGCCGAACGTCGCGACAATCAATGTCTGCGTATGTTCATTTTCAAAGGCTTCGGATTCGCTATCTCAGTGGCGTGCATACAGCCACCCTTCAGGTTTTGCCATCGGCTTCCCGTCGAACTTCCTAAGGGAAATTGCACAGAACGGATTGTTCTACTTTGCTCCATGCATTTACGACCAGCAGGAGCAACGCCAGATTATTCGGGCAATAGTTGATGAAGCTGTAGAAGATGTGCTGAATCCACAGTCCGAGTCTAGTGAATCTGAATTTGGTGATTATCTGGAGAGAAGGGGCAGTCTAGTTTCATACTTACACCGCTACGCCCCTCTACTAAAGCACGAATCCTTCAAGGAGGAAGAGGAATGGCGAATCATATCGCCCCCTCTCTTCAATCATATCGACGGCTATGATTTCCGAGAAGGAAGATCCCTAATCATTCCATATTACAAATTGAGACTGAAAGACTCTTCAGACGAATTCCGAATATCTGACGTTCTTGTCGGGCCGACGCTCGATGAAGAACGATCAGTAAATTCGACGATTAATTTTTTGATGCATGAAGAAATTATTAAGGTCTTCCCTCCTCGCCCGGCTCCTGTGAGGTCTTCACGGGTCCCTTATCGTGATTGGTGACGGGGCGAGACTGACGACGGAAATCCGGGGAGCCGCACAGGATGCGACCCTAGCAGACTTCAGCACTAAGAATCTAGGCAACCGAGAGTGGGTCGAAACGAAGGGTGAACGCAATACCCATACTGCTTTAACCCACTTTGCATTTTCTTAAGGTCATGCTGGAACTGATAAGAGTATCGCTCTTCTTCCGAAGACACATACACACCTATAAATCCAAACCACAAAAGTAAGTCCTTTGCATATTCAGATTCATCGATGGGAACACCCGCGTCTCTCAGTCTGGCATCAATCTCGCTTCGGGAAAGAATTGCATTGGCTCCGATAAAGGCGTATGGCACGTCGGAATACTTCGCATTGACATCCTTGAGTTCAAGGGTCATATCCACAAACGCATCTTCCGAATATGCGCGTTCGGCTTGTCTGATGTCTGCTTCGGACACTCTGTCATGGCCACGATTCACCGCAACTTCAATGCATCCACGAACAAACCGCAAGACATCTCTGGGGCGCATCAGCGTTCTTCCCAAGATATACGCGAATGACTCCTCCCCTTTAACATGCGTTTCAAAGAACACCGGCCAGATCGCTGAAAAATCTCCATCAAGTCCCGTACTTAAGGCTATTCGACGCCGGATTATCTCTTTGAAAACTTCTGGATCATCCCAATCCAATTGAACTGGTGTGTCCTTTCCTCTATCGGCTGGGTCGAGCACAAGATGCTGATAAATATCATTTCGAATGAAAACGACACCATGGAAACCGACATGTCTGGTTTCAAACTGACGCTCCAGCTTCCGCGTGGCCTCTAACAAGCACCTTAACAAGAGAATGTCTGCATCAGTCGCGGCACGTACTGGCCATCCTTTGTCTAAATTATCAAATAGCAACCAGACTTCTTCCTTCTTGCTCAATGACAAGAAGTCGGTCAGAGCGTCATTCAAGGGCCGAATATCGTTGCCGTAAACGAGTTGGGTAACCTCGGATGTTCCTGCAATCTTAGAAAAGGCCTTTCTCCGGTTCAAAATGTCATCAACTAGCTTCAAAAGTCGTTCCGAAAAATCTCCTTGCTCCGAGTCTCGATCAGCACCGTATGCCGCCACAAGCCTCACATAGCTCGCCCGAAGATTCGCGCTATGAAATGAGAAGGCATAAGATTCCTGAACAATCTTGTGCGCTATCTCCATCAACAGTAGGTAATTCCAAAACGCAGTCAATACATGTTGCTGCAAGCCGGGGGATAGTTCTTGCAAGACTGTTTCTCGAAGCTTCGTAAACTGATGCCCTTCAGGTTTCAGGTCGAGCACCAAATGGGCTTTGCTGGGTTTATATGCGCTTCGAACGGCATAGAATATAGCCGTTTTACCGGCCCCTTTTCGTCCAACGACCAGTCGTGCGTGTCCGCGTTTTACTTCGTTGTATTCGCCGGTCGCCACGAAATAGGCCTCAAGCGCCTTGATTTCGTTTTCCGCTGCCAAGTCGCCAAGGTCAATCTGCTCCAGCGGTTTTAACGCCAGGGCTACAGGAACGAACCGTGACTCTTGGAGAGTTTCGACTACTCCTTTAATCAAAGGAACAACTAGGTCTGAAACCTTCGCGGCGTCGGAATAAGATTTTATGATGTCTCGAAAGTCGATTGGTTGTTGGATTTGCGTTTCCTGCAACATCAACACATGCCTACCGGCTGACATTGCGAGTCCTGAAACAAATGCACATCTTCCATTGTGAGCTTGGGCACCCTCGCGATGGGGCGCAACAAGACTCACAACCACACCCATCGACGAGAGGGTTTGCTTGTAAGCTTCATGTAACGACAGGCGTGCGGTTTCTCTGGGATCGAAGGTACGAAATCTTAACCCTGATTTTTTGAGCGCGGACAACAGCCTTACCATCCCATCTGTCTGTACATGGCTCTTCATCAAATAGAGCGGCTGTTCCTTATTGATTTGGGGTCGTTGAAGGGTCTGGGTCTGTGAACCACTCCGGGCTCGTAGTGCTTCCACCAGCCCCCCAGAATTCTGGAAATCCAGATAGCCTAGGGTGTCTAACAGACCTATTTCATCAAACACCTTTTGATCGCGAATATAGCTGGTATCTCTGATCGGAACCACGGGTAAGCCTAAGCCAATGGCGTAGCCTATTTCGAATAGCAGATTAAAATTCAAGGTTGTGACGTCTGCCACAACAAGTTCGGTAAATCGCAGTGCCTTGCAGATTTCACAGAAAATTATCTGGCCAGTGATTCCTAAATGCTTCCAGGAGTTCCACCGGTCCTGCCCTTCGATCCGGCCCAATTCTTGGACGGCAGCCTCGATTGTGTTGGCGATAATTGCTGGCGAGCTAGGGTACAAGAACAGTCCGTGCGAACGAGGCGGATACTCGAAGCTTTGGTCACATTGACCGGAAGCGTACTCGCAAAACGAAGGTGGCTGAGTGATTGGGAGATGATCTTCTCGAATAGGATTGCCATTGGCAGCCATTGACGCACATATAACTACACGCGGACTGGGACGATGTCAAGCTGTCTGCTTTGCTCTGGCTAAGGGAGTGAGCTTGGAGGTCACAATCGAGGAGCATCAGTCCACGTTTAGACTGGCATCGGGCGGCATGGTATTCTGCGTCCCCGCTCCTCTCCTACCCAAGGGGAGACCATGAAGAAGTCAGAACTGTACTCCGCTCTGCGCCGTGAGATTCACCGCCACGATTTTTCTACGTTCGTTGACGAGCCACCGTCCGTCGCTCAAGGCGGAAGAGGCGTCGTGGTTCCGGGTTGCCCGACGTGTAAGAAACGCATCAGTACAATGCCGCAATTTCTGGATCACTTGACGGATGATGTGTTGCCTGCGCTGCTGGATCGGCTGTCTGCGGAGATGGAGGGCCGCTGAGGAGGGTGAGTTGCACCGGATTTGCACCAGAAATGCCTGTTTCTCTCCCTTCCCGTCCGTACCCCTCCGTTCCTAAATTATTGATGTTACTGGCATTTAGGCTATAACTGCTTTGCCTAGAGTACCGGTACTGGCCTTTGTAGGGGCGGGGCTTGCCCCGCCCGCCCCAAACACGACTACAATGTCTCAGTAGAGTGCCCATTCCCGATTTGTGGGTCGGAGCTTCAGCTCCGACATAATCGATCCATTTGACAAGGGGCTTCAGCCCCTGAAGTAAGCCGAGGAACGCGTATGACCGCCCCGCAAACCAAAACAAAACTCTCCCGCCCCCGCTCCCGCGAAATCTTTACCCGCGCCGAAAAACTCCTCGTCGGCGGCGTCAACTCCCCCGTCCGCGCCTTCCGCCACGTCCAAACCGACCCGCTCATCATCGACCGCGGCGAAGCCCAATATCTCTACGACGCCGACGGCAATCGCTACCTCGACTTCGTCTGCTCCTGGGGTGCGCTGCTTCTCGGCCACGCCAATCCCCAAGTCACGCAAGCCATCGCCACGCAAGCCGCCCGCGGCACCAGCTTCGGAGTCACCACCGAACTCGAAGTCGAACTCGCCACACTGATCAACCGCGCCATCCCCGCGCTCGAAAAAATCCGCTTCGTCTCCAGCGGTACCGAAGCCACTATGTCCGCCGTCCGCCTCGCCCGCGGCGTCACCAAGCGTGACTACATCCTCAAATTCCGCGGCTGCTACCACGGCCACGCCGACAGCTTCCTCTCCGACGCCGGCTCCGGTCTCGCCACGCTCAGCATCGCCGAATGCCCCGGCGTTCCTGAGGCGCTCGCGCAACTCACGCTCAACGCGCCCTACAACAGCATCGACGCCACCGCGCGCATCTTCAACGAACACAAAAACAAAATTGCCGCCGTCATCGTCGAGCCTATCGCCGCCAACATGGGCGTCGTGCTGCCCGAGCAAGGTTTCCTCGCCGACCTGCGCGAACTTACCCGCATGCACCACTCGCTTCTCATCGTGGACGAAGTCATCACCGGCTTCCGCCTCCACAACGGCGCCGTCCAGCAATATTTCAATATCGACGCCGACCTTACCACCCTCGGCAAAATCATCGGCGGCGGATTGCCCGTCGCCGCATACGGCGGCCGCGCCGACCTCATGAACCACATCGCCCCACTTGGGCCCGTCTACCAAGCGGGCACGCTGGCAGGGAATCCGCTCGCCATGGCCGCAGGCATCGCCACCCTAAAACAACTCGGGACCGAAGGCCTTTACCATCGCATCGCCGAACAAGGCGACCGCCTCGCATCGGGTTTGCGCAAGGCGTTGACCGACGCAAGTATCCCCGGCCAGGTCAACAACTCGGGCTCGCTCTCCACTCTTTTCTTCAGCGATCAGCCCGTCCGCGACTACGCCAGCGCCAAGCGCTCTAACACCCAGCGCTACGCCCGCTTCTTCCGCGAAATGCTCGACCGCGGCATCTTCCTCGCCCCTTCCCAATTCGAATCCGCCTTCGTCTCCGCCGTCCACACCCCCGCCGACATCGACTACACGCTCTCGGCCGCGACCGACTCCCTAAAATCCATCGCCGCCGACGCCTAGCTGAATCGCGTCTGTCGTTCCCATCGATCGCTCGCGCAGCCCCACGCTCACTCCCCGCTACGGTCAATATGGAGTGCGGCACTCCAGTGCCGCTTATGCAGCGTCAACATCGTCACCCAAACGTTCTGTTTCCACTCAAAATTAAAAAATCATGTCATCCCGAGCGAAGCGAGGAATCTGCTGTTTGGCGACGCACCTTAATTCGTCCGTTCGCCACCCCTGTAGCCTCGATCGCTTCCCAGGTCGCGGCAATTAGATCCAACCCCGCCGACCCCAACTGTGCGTGCGACACCCATCTTCACTCCCCCGCCAATTCCGTGAGATAGTCTTTCAACACAAAGCATCGAAAGGACGCCCCGACAAAATGTCCGAAGGCATCGAGCTCCCCGAACAAGAAGAAGACGCGCACCATCACCCGCTCACCATTCCGGTCACCGTTACCATCGCCATCATCGCCGTCCTGGGCGCCATCGTCACACTTCTCGGTCACCGCGCTCACACCGAGGAACTCCTCCTCCAGGCCAAAGCCAGCGATCAATGGAATTACTATCAAGCAAAAAACATCCGCCTCCACGAGATGGAAGCCGTCGCCGACATGCTCGCCGTCCTCTCTCCCGCCGATAAAGAAAAAGTCGCCACCGTCCACGAAAAATACGTCAAGGAAGTCGAGCGCTACGAAAAAGACAAAGACACCATCAGCGACCAGGCCAAGGAGCTTGAAGCCGAGCGCGACGTCGTCAGCCATCGAGCCGATCGCTTCGACGGCGGCGAAGTCTTCCTCGAAATGGGTTTGGTCATCTGCTCCATCACGCTCCTGACCAAAAAGCGCTTGTTCTGGTTCAGCGGCATCACCATCGCCACCATCGGCGTCCTCCTCGCCGCCACCGGCTTTCTCATCCACTAAACCCCGCTCCACTCTGACGGCTTTTGGGTGCCGCACCCTCAGCTTTCAGAGGATGCGGGTTTAGATGGAACCTCGCCCATACCGACACGACGACCCCGGTTCGATCGCCGCGTCATTCCTATTCCGTCCTCAACGTCCCATGAAACAAATCCCCCACCCCATCCGTTTCTATCTCCGGCCAAAGCAACGCTCCCCCTCGCGCAGCCATCCCACTGCCCGAACCTGGCGCCTTGCGTCCAACGTGATATAACTCTCACTCATCACATCCGACATACAGGAGCCCGCACTTGCCTCTAAAAATCTCCGCCCTCTCCAAAACCTATCCCAACGGCGTCCAAGCCCTAAAAAACGTCTCGCTCACCATCGGCAACAACATGTTCGGCCTCCTCGGCCCCAACGGCGCCGGCAAGAGCACGCTCATGCGCACCATCGCCACCCTCCAGGATCCCGACGACGGAGAAATCTGGCTCGACGACCTCAACGTCCTCAAGCACAAAAATTCCGTCCGCCAGGTCCTCGGCTATTTGCCGCAGGAATTCGGCGTCTACCCGAAAATGAATGCCGTGGACATGCTCCACCACCTTGCCGTCATGAAGGGAATCACCAACGCCGGCGAGCGCAAAGAAATGGTCGACGCGCTCCTCAACCAGACCAATCTCTGGGACTCCCGCAAAAAAGCCCTCAGCACCTACTCCGGCGGCATGAAGCAGCGCTTCGGCATCGCCCAAGCTCTTCTCGCCAATCCAAAGCTCATCATCGTCGACGAGCCCACCGCTGGCCTCGACCCCGCCGAACGCAACCGCTTCCTCAATCTCCTGAGCTCCATCGGCCGCAACGTGATCGTCATCCTCTCCACCCACATTGTCGAAGACGTCCGCGAGCTCTGCCCGCGTATGGCCATCATCAGCAACGGTCAGCTTCTCATCGAAGGCTCGCCCGCCGAAGCTCTCGACTCGCTCCGCGGCAAACTCTGGAGCAAGGTCGTCAGCACCGACGCCGAACTCTCCGCCATCGATGCCAACTTCAACGTCGTCTCCACGCATCTCGTCGGCGGCCTCCACGAAGTCCGCGTCTACAGCGACGCCAGTCCGGGCGACGGTTTTACGCAAGATGACGCCAATCTCGAAGACGTCTACTTCCTCACGCTCTCCAAACAAGCCAACTCCGCCAAGGCGTCGAACTGAGAAGAGAGGCGATATAAAAATGTTCTGGGAATTTTTCCTCTTTGAACTCAAGTTCCGGCTGAAGGGCATCTCGACTTACGCCTACTTCGTCCTCTGGTTCGGCATGAGCTTCCTGAGCGTCGCCGCTGAAGACTTCGGTCCCGTCGGCAACGGCAAAGTCCTGCTCAACGGCCCGTGGGCGATCAACGCCGTCTACATGAACCTCACGCTCTTCGGCATCATCGTCATCGCCGCCATCTTCGGCACTTCGATCCTTCGCGATTTTCAACGCGACACGTATCAGATCCTCTTCACCAAGCCGATTTCAAAATTTGCTTACCTCGGTGGTCGCTGGGCCGGATCCTTCGTCGCCACCGTTTTCGCTTTCAGCGGCTTGGTCTTCGGCACGATGGCTGGCTCCTCCGTCCCCTGGGCCGATCACACGCGTCTCGCGAGCGGCCACATCTGGTGGTACTTCCAGCCGTTTCTTTACTTCGTCGTTCCCCAAATTTTCTTCCTGGGTTCGCTCTTCTTCTGTGTCGCCGCCCTCAGCCGCAAGATCATCGTCGTCTACCTTCAGGGCGTCGTGTTCTTCATGGCCTACGTCATCGGCATCACCGTATTCAGTGCGACGCGTAGCCTCGAACATTTCTGGAGCGGCATTCTCGACCCCGTCGGCTTCCTGCTCGGAGACGCCATCTCGCGTTATTGGACCGTCGTCGAGAAAAACACCCTTCTGTTCACCTATACCGGCGTATTCCTCTACAACCGCCTTCTCTGGATCGGTATCGGCCTCATCTCACTGATCGCGGTCTTCGCGCTCTTCCCCATGTCTGTCGAGGCTCTCACCGCCGTGAGCAGCAAGCGCCGCGCCGCCAAAGCAAAATTCCTCGAACAGGAAGATCCGCGCCCCAAGCGCAGCATCGTCGCCGCGAAGCTCCCGCTCGTTCACCAGGTATTCGACTCCGCCACCACCTGGCGCCAGCTCATCTCGCTGACAAGCCTCCGCCTCTCCAACGTCCTTCGCGAGATTCCGTTCTGGGCGCTCGCCGCGCTCCTCGTCGCCTTTGCCATCAACAACGGCTACTTTGCCGGCCGTCTCGCTGGCCGCGACGTCTGGCCCGTCACCTATCTCATGCTGCAAGCCGTCGAAGGCTCAGCCACCCTCTTCTTCTACATCGTCGCCACGCTCTACGCCGCCGAACTCATCTGGCGCGAGCGCGACACTCATTTCGACGGCATACACGACGCGCTCCCCATGCGCGAAACCACCGACTGGCTCAGCAAATTTTTCGCGCTCGCCGTCGCCGAACTCATTCTCCTCGTCATCGCCATGGCTTGCGGCGTGTTCATGCAGACCATCCTCGGCTACCACCACTACGAATTCGGCCAATACTTCAAAGAACTTTTCCTCGTCGTCTATCCCCAGGTTCTGGCCTTCATGCTCCTGGCCTTCTTCGTTCAAACCGTCGTCAGCAACAAATTCGTTGGCCACGGAATCGTCATCGGTGTTTTCGTTCTCATTCCGATCCTGTTCCGCTACGGTTACGAAAACACACTCTACCTGCCCGGCCAGACTCCGCCTTACACCTACAGCGACATGAACGGTTACGGCCACTTCGTCGCCGCGCTTACCTGGTCGCTCGTCTACTGGTTTGCGATATTCGCCGTTTTGGGCATCATTTCGATCGCGTACGCCCGGCGTGGTGCCGAAGACAGTTGGGCCGCGCGAACAAAGGTCGCCGCCCAGCGTCTCCCGCGCCTCGTCCCTGCACTCGTATTTTTCGTCGTCGTCGCCATTGCGAGTGGCTCTTGGTATTACGTCAACGGACACGTCTGGAACGAGTTCCTCAGCGCCAAGCAGCGCCGCGGGGTTCAGGCCGACTACGAACGCAACTACAAAAAGTACGAGCTCCTGCCCCAGCCCAAAATAACCGCCGTCGACGCCAAAATCAACATCTATCCCGAACGCCGCTCTTTCGAAGGCACCGGCTCCTTCATTCTTCAAAACAAATCCGACAAGCCCATCGATCAGATCCACATCACCGACTCGCTGCAAAGCGTCGAGTCCGTCAATTTCGATCGCGGCTTCCACAAAATTTCATCCGGCCCGCGCGACATTTATTCCATCTACGCTCTCGACAAACCCCTCCAGCCCGGCGAAACGACGCGTATGAGTTTCAACGTCGGCTACAAATCGCACGGGTTCCGCGACGGCAACGAGCGACCTGAACTCGCCTACAACGGCACCTTCTTCGACAGCTCCTATCTCCCCGGAATCGGCTACGACCGCAACATCGAACTCGATGATCCTCGCCGCCGCGCTGAGGAAAAACTTCCCGCGCTTGAAGAGATGGCCGAACGCGGCGACCGCTACTGGGAACGCGTCAATCTCTTTTCCCCTCAGTCCGACTGGATCACCTACCACACCATCGTCAGCACCTCTAGCGATCAAACCGCCATCGCCCCTGGCTATCTCAAAAGGGAATGGACCGAAAACGGCCGTCACTTCTACGAATACGATATGGGCGCGACTCACACCGCCGATTTCTTCTCCTATCTCTCCGGCCGTTACCAGGTGAAGCAGGAAAAATACAAAAACATCAATCTGCAAATCTTCTACACGCCCGGCCACGAATACGATCTCGACGACATGCTCCAGGCCACCCGGTCCGGTCTCGATTACTACGACAAGAGTTTCGGGCCCTATCAATTCGATCAGTTCCGCATCATCGAATTCCCGCGCTATCGCGCCTTCGCGCAATCTTTCCCCAACACCGTTCCGTACTCCGAAGGCATGGGCTTCATCGCCCGCATGAAAAAGCCCGACGACATCGACTTCACTTACTTTGTCACAGCTCACGAGTTAGGCCATCAGTGGTGGGGACATCAACTCATCGGCGGACAGGTACGCGGCTCCAACATGATGTCCGAAACGCTCGCCGAATATTCCGCGCTTAAAGTGCTGGAGAAAAAATACGGCGCCGACAACATCCACAAATACCTCAAGCACGAGCTCGACACATATCTTCGCGGCCGCGCCGGCGAAATCCGCAAAGAGCCGCCGCTCGTCCTTGTCCAGCGCGAACCCTATGTCTGGTATCAAAAAGGCGGCCTCGTGATGTACACGCTCGCCGACTACATCGGCGAAGACAAGGTCAACGCCGCCCTAAAAAAATTCCTCGACGAATACCACTACGCCAACGCGACCGACAGTCAGACCGCGCCGTACCCCGACACGCGCCAGTTCGTCGCCGCCCTGCGCGAACAAACTCCGCCCGACATGCAGTACCTCATCACCGACATGTTCGAATCCATCGTCCTCTACGACAACAAAGCCCTCACCGCCACCGCGACCGAAATGCCGGACCACAGATATAAGGTCGTGCTGGAAGTTCAAGCCCGCAAAGCCAAAGCCGACGAAAACGGCAACGAAACTCCCATGCCCCTCAACGACTACATCGACATCGGCGTCTTCTCCGGCGAAAAAGACCACGAAAAGCCTCTCTCCCTCAAAAAAGAGAAGCTCACCCAGGAACACCAAACCTTCGAAATCATCGTCGATCAAAAACCAACCCGCGCAGGCATCGACCCCTACAACAAACTCATCGACCGCACCGCCGACGACAACCTGATCGACATCACCTCAAAATAACCCGCACACTCGCTCGCTTCGGTAGTGCCGGCGTCTCGCCGGCTCTCGGTAGCGCCGGCGTCTCGCCGACTGTCTGTTCTTTTGCGCCCCATACAAAAAGCGTTGTCATCCTGAGCGCCTCCGCAGAAGGCCGAAGGATCTCAACCGATCCTCATCAACGTTTACAGCCGCCATCAACAACCGCGCGCCACCACCAACCAGTCACCCGTCACCAAGCACTCACGATTCACCCCTCCTCCGGCAACGCCTTCCTCATCCTCGCCAACTCCTCCGTCACCATCTCAAACCGCCGCAAAATCTCCGCATGCCGCGCGTCATCGTCATCCGGCTTTTTCCCGATAAACGTCATCGTGCCGCCGGGTTCCAGGATGCATTGGTGCACATCCTCCAGGTCATCAAACCCCTGCTTCCGCGCCGCCGCCGCCAATTGCTGGATCGAGATCAATTCCTTCTTCAAATGCTCGGTCTTCACTTTGCCGTTCTCGATCAGAACGTCTGCTCGCCCTTCGATCAGTTGATCGAGTTTCTTGTGGTTATACAAAAACCTCACCACCAGATAATTCACCGTGAGCAGGGAAGTCGCCCCAATCAATCCACCGCTGACGCTGTTGTCGTCCCCAATAATCGCGTTCTGCACCGTGTTCGACAGCGTCAGCAGCACCACCAAATCAAACGGGTTCAGCTGCACCAACTCCCGCTTCCCCGACAACCTCAAACTGATCACCAAAAACGCATACACCACCACCGGGCGCAAAATCTTCTCCGCCAGCGGCAACCCCAACGAAAACATATGCTGCCAAATCGTATGGTCCACGCCCAACCCTCCAAAACTCCCCATCGCGAGCCCACTTCATGATTCCAGTAGCAACGAAGAATCGCCGCGAGCGTACCACGCGCATCGTGCGGTCGTTAACTACCACAAATGTGATGAGTTACCGCGACAGCCATCAGCCTCTCGCCTGTCCCTCCGTACAGTCATCCTTACGCTGTTGTTTCCTACTTCGCACGCTCACCCTCCTCTAACCTCTTCTACACTATCCACATCGCGACTTTCCCCCGGCCCGAATCGTGTCCCTTCGCAGCCGTGCGCGAAATCGCCAGCTCAATGGAGGCTGCCCGCTTTCCCGCCCCCAGCGCAGCGAATCCTCGCTCGCTCGGGCCGGTGCACCACGCAGCAATCTCATGCCTCAGCGCCCGCCATCCGATTTGGCCAACTTTGGCCTCCAGCAGCTCTCCGCTGAGCAACTCTCCTCTTTGCTGGGCTCCACGCGCGAGCTCCTTGCCCTCCTAACCAGCGACGGCTCCGTCATTTACGCCAGCGAAGGCTTCGGCCGCGTCCTCGGCTATTTCAACAGCGAACTCGTCGGCACTCCCATCGTAAATCTCCTCCACCCCGATCAGCGCGTCGGCGCACAGGATTGCATCGACAAACTCGTTTCCACCCCCGGCGGCTGGATCAGCAACAACTACCGCATCCAGCGCAAAGACGGCACCTGGCGCTGGTTCGAGGTCTCCTGCCAGAACCATCTCCGCTATCCCGGCGTCGAAGCCATCGTCGTCAGCTTCCTCGACATCACCGATCTGCGCCGCATGCAGGAAGAGCGCCAGGTCATCTCCGACATCATTCACGCGCTCAACGAAACCTCCAATCTCGATCAGCTCCTGCTCAGCATCCACCAGTCGCTCAGCAAGGTTCTCTACGCCGAGAATTGCTTCGTCGTTCTCCACAATCGCGAAACCGACAACTTCCACTTCGCATTCTTCACCGACGAATTCGACACGCAACCCGCTCCTCAAAAACTTCCGCGCACCTGCACTTCCCTCGTCTATCGCACCGGCCGCGCCATGCTCATTCCGCAAACCGAAT
>Ga0206971_10239_pt1 | contig 18864 bp, 11 predicted proteins | sample Alteio_BWOrgHeat_85_FD_152917 | JGI IMG/M metagenome (GOLD analysis project Ga0206971, IMG submission 152917) | Enriched cells from forest soil in Barre Woods Harvard Forest LTER site, Petersham, Massachusetts, United States -... | ecosystem: Environmental > Terrestrial > Soil > Temperate forest >...
ATTGGGCGTGGGCGGTGATGGTAAATAGAAAAATCGCTGCGAGAGCGATGAACGCTTGCGACATTTTGAAATTCATGCGCGGCATTGTTTCATGGCGGCGGCTGCGCGCGCAATCGGGGGAAGGCGAAGAGCAGAGAGAAGACTCAACGCACAGGCGCGGAGGACACGGAGGAACGCGGAGGCAGAGATCGTTATGTCTCGCACGACGAGCGCAGACAGGAGTGTCTGTGCCAGCCCGAGGGCACCGCTATTGCGCGCTGTCGGTAATTTGGGAGACAGAGGATGCGGGAGGCGGCTCGCTGTTGAAGCGGTTGGGCTGAGGGCGATAGCCGTTGCGCGTGCGGACGTGATACTGCTTCGCGTGCTCTCCGACGAGCTTGACGTTGATGGCGCGCCAGCCGCGATTGGGATTCGGCTCGGGATAATAGCTGAAGGAATAAAGATGGCCGAGATCGTCGCGGATTGAAGCGAAGGCTTTTTTCTCGTCGCGCCAGCTATTGGCGAAGTAAGCTTTGCCACCGGTGGCGGCGGTCATGCGCTCGAAGACGACGGTGGAGACGGGTTCGAGGCGCGCTTCGCGGGTGCTGATCATGTAGATCGGGATGCCGGCGGATTGTGCGAGTTCGGCGACGTCTTCAGGCGGGACCATACTGGCGTTGTCGGGGCCGTTGGAGAAGACGACGACCACTTTGCGTCCGGTTTGCGTGGAGGCGTCTTTCAGCGTGAGAAGGAGCGAGTTGTAGAGAGCGGCGTCGTCGCCGGCAACGGTGGTGCGGACGCCGCGGACGACTTCGGAACGGTCGGCGGTGAGCGGCGCGGAACGGAAGAGGTCACGGCTGTAGGAATAAAACGCGATTTTGTCAGCGGTTTCGAGCGAACGGACGAAGTCTGAGATGGCGTCTTGTGCGAAGACGAAGCCGCGATACATGTAGTTGCTGGTATCGAAGAGGATGAAGACGTTGGAGCCGGCGATGGCTTCGGCGAGGGTTTGATTGGGATCGTCGGATGGATTCTGCGCGTCCGCGGGAGCGGGCTTTGGTGGCGGGGCGGCGCCGAGGCGCTGCGTGGGGCCGTTGCCTTCTTCGAAGGTTGCGAGCTTTTCGGTGATGCCGTCTTCGGAGATGACGAAGTCGCTGGGCTTGAGGCCGGTGACGTAGTTGCCTTTGTTGTCGGTGACGGCGACGTTGAGCTGCACGAGGTCGACTGAGATGCGGAAGCGCGTGCCGTCTTGTTGCGCGTGGAGGCGGGCGGCGGTGGCGCCGACTGTGGCGATGACCGCGAGTGCGATTGCTAGAAGTGCGAAGTAACGTTTGGCCATGGCTGTCTGTCCCGATGCGATTTTTACTCTTACTTTGAACTGATTGCCTACCGCTGCGATCCTCCGACGTTGGCGGCGCGCTCCGACTGCGGCGGCGTGAGCTTGCCGACACGGAACTCGTCGCCGGTCTCGTGGGCGGCACGCAGCAACGCGGGCCAGTCTTCGAGATCGGTGGCGAAGATTTTTTCGACCATGCGGCGCGTGAGCTCGGGGACGAGCTGGTTGAGCGCGACGGGTGAAAGACCTTTTTCGTCGGCGAGGCGCGCCCAGTAAAGATTATTGGAATCCCACGACTCGGCGAGGAAGCGGCTGGAATAACCCATGAACGCGGGGAACGGCTGCACGTTGAGCAGCGCGCGGCCGTAGGTTTGTTCGAGCGCGGGATGCGGGACGCCGAAATCGCGCGAGAGGTGGTCGAGGCTGACGTCGTCGGGATGTGATTTGGCGAGCGCGTCGAGCTCGGAATAGTTTGTGCCGATGGAAATTTTCGCGTCGGGGAAGCGGAGGCGATACTCGGCGGCAAGATAGAACGTGTCGGCGGGCATCAACTGTCCGGCGAGAAGCTCGGCGCGCTTGTCGCGCAGAGATGCGGAAACATAGGTGAGGCGCTGGGGCGACATGCGGTCGGCGAGGATCGAGAGAACGGTTGAGCGCGTGTCGTTGTCGTCTTGCGCGGTGACGAGGAGTTCTTCCCCGGCGCGCTGATAGAGCGCGACTGCGTGGAGCTCGCCGGGGCTCACCCCCCACCAGCGCGGGACGATGGCGCTCGTTAGGAGGCCGGGGACGACCTGACGCCAGATGAGCGCCTGGACGTTTTCGGGAGCGATGAAGTCTTGCTCGGCATCGGCCAGAACGTATGGGAGATCAGCGAGCGAGCCGACAAGACGCGCACCCCCTCCTGCCGGTGAGCCGGCTCCGAAGAGCTGCGAAGCTTGCCAAGCTTGCTTTTCGACACCGGTGACAGTGTCGCCGGAAAAATCGTGAGAACGGACGAAGAGCGGATTGTTGTGCAGGATCTGCGCGCCGGGCGGCTCGTAGTAGGCGTAGTTGAGACCGACGAGCGTGTCGCGCAGGAGTGACGAGAGTTGGCCGCGCGCTTCGGCGAGCTGGTCGGGAGTGGTCGGAGCCTTCACGACTTTGGTGAGGTCGGCCTTCATCTGCGTTTCGGTGTGGTGATTGTTATAGATTCCGGCGGCCCATTGATCTCGCTCGCTATTTTTGAAGATGGGTTGCGGCATTTCGAATTCGCGGAGTTCCTGCGCGAGTGGAAGTAGCGTGGCTTGCTGCGCTTTGACGTGAGCTGGGTCGTGGAGGCCGTCGCCGAGATTGACGATGGTATCGAGGGAGATGAGACGCTGCGCGTCGAGAACGGCGCGCATGCGGTTCGCGACGAACTGGTGCATGCGCTGGCCTTCGGCGCCGACCTGCATCGGGCCAGCGAGCAGCTCGATGATTTGATCCTGCGAGAGCTCGGGTTTGTCGGTTGCTGCGAGCGCGATTTCTTTGAGCGAAGCGCGGCCGGCGTCGAACGCCTGGACGGGCGAGTTGATTTTGCCCCACGGCTTGAGAACTTTTTGGAAGGACGCGTTGAGGTCTTCGCGGCGAATTTCGCCCTGCCGCGCCAGGATTTGCCAGATGCTGACAGCGGACTGGAACGTTCCCATCGCGTTGCCGCGCAGCGCCTGGTTGTGGATGGCGTCGAGCGAGGCCACGGTGTTGGCGAAAGCGGTGATCGAGGAGTCTTCGAGCTCGGGGAATTCGGCGAAAAGGAGATATTGATCGCTGAACTCAGAGAATTTCGAGGCGATGAGGAGGACGGTGTCGGCCGTGAGTTTTTGCCCCGGGGCGCGGCGGCTGTCGAGGTCGCACATTAACAGGTAGGCTTGCAGCGGGCCGGATTCGGACTGTACGCGAGAGAGCGCGAACATGCCTTCGAGCATTTGCTCGGGAGTCTCCCAGTGGCGCGAGCGGCGGCCCCACTCACGCACGACAGGCGAATCGCTCTTTTGCGCGAGTATGCGGCGCCAGGCGTCGATGTTGCCGGGAACGTGGACTTCCCCGTTGGGATCCCACTGCATGCGGGTCAGCAAGAGAAGCAAGCGCGGATCGGAGCGGAAGACGCCGCGCGCGGCGTCGCTCGTATTTTCCTTGCCACGCAGCGCTTCATAGTCGCGGCGAAGTCGTTTCGATTCGGTGAACTTCGCTTGTTGAAGCTGATTCGCTCGGGAGAGCGAATCGAAGTAGGCAGCGAGCCAGCCATTATCTTTCGACAGCAGGCGGAAAACAAACTCACCGGGATTGTCCGGACTGGCCCCGACGAGATCTTTCCATCCGGCTTCGGCGCTCGCCCCCCCTGGGAGGACGACGCGACCGGAGGCGATTTGAATGCGGCTGCCGTAGAAATCGAGGACTGGGGCGAGCGGGTAAAGTTTTTTCAGACCGGGCGACTGGCGCAGCGAATCCTGTGTTTCGCGATCGACGCGGCCCATCGCCCAGTACAAGCGGGCGAGAATCGGATCGTGGATCAAAGTGTCGATGAGATCTTTGTTTTCGCCGGACTTGTTGCGGCGCGAGGCCGAGATCCAATCGGCTTCCGTGAAAATTAGAGGGACGCGCGACGTGGGGACGGAATAGGCGAATGGTTTCCCTTCCTGCAAAACTTTTTCGAGATCAGGCAGCGGGAAACCGGAATCGATCGTCAGGAACGCGCGCTGCGGATCGACTGTTTCGACGAAGGTGGATTTCTGTCCACAGTCGGGTCGCTCTCGGTAGCCAAGCACTTGCAGCAGCGGCTTTGCATCTTCGCAGTTCGAGACGTGAATGATTCCTGTTTGGCCCGCGAGGTTGACCAATTCCCTGGCCTGCTGAACGTAGCGATTCAGCAACACTAGATATTCGGTTTCGCGCGCTTGGGTCTGCGGCCCTTCGTAGCCGAGCAGGAAAATGTTGCGGGCCATCAGCGGCGCGATTTCATCGGGCGAGACTTTTTGACTGATCGCGGCCATGCGCAGGAAGGAGCGCAGCGGTCCTGGGATCGAAATTGTGGCGCTGGTCGGAGCCGGCATAGATTGCGGAGGCGGCGCGGAGGCCGGCGCCGGCGCTGCGACGTCTTGCGCGCTAGTTTTGTGAAGAATCGGACCGAACAGACCAGCGAGGATCACGACTACAACGAGCAGGATACGGGCAAACCGGTTCATAGGAACGCTCTCCAGACTTTCGAGAGGCAACTGCAACCGCCAGTTCCGAAAGACGAACTCACCACCACCACAAACTGACGAAACCCGCGCAGCCGCTTTCGGCGCGCCGCAATCGCCTATCGCGCGTACGGCGAAGTGCGCAGACGGACGACGATTAAGCCGGCTCGAATACCCGTGCGAATTTCACGATTGTTTTCTGAAACTTCGAGTCGCACCGGTTCGATCGGCTGGTTCCCCCGTCGCTGGCCTGGATTTGCGACAGAAGATAAAGCATCGATGTAGCGAAACCAAGACATTTTATGTCTCTACACGGTCACAGAAATGTCTCTTAAGACGGCGGGGAGCCCGGAGACCTTGCAGGACGTTTTTTAACCAGTTCGAGTTGACCGTCTCTCACACGCCTGTGCCGAACGGTATAGTGCATTTTTGTGCGGCTGTAAAGTCAAACGTAGGCGGGGGGCGTATGGCGCGAGGACGCGACAGGGTCTCGTGCCATTTCAGGAATCTTGGGACAGCGATCATGGAACTCGGGCGCAGCAGTGCTGTGCCCCTACGTGATCTTGCGTTGTGAATGGGCGATTAATCCGAATGCGCGGAGGCGGGCGTCGGGGCTGCTGAACGCAGTCGATGGCGCTGGATGCGGGTCTGGAGCCGGTCGAGGTAGAGGTAAACGACGGGAGTCGTGAAGAGAGTCAGAGCCTGACTGAAGATCAGGCCGCCAACGATCGTGATGCCGAGGGGCCGGCGCATCTCGGCGCCGGTACCGGTGCCCAACGCCAACGGGAGAGCGCCCAGCAAAGCGGCGGCGGTCGTCATCATGATCGGTCGGAACCGGAGGAGGCACGCTTCATAAATCGCCTCGATGCTCGACTTGCCCCGCTCGCGTTCGGCTTGCACCGCGAAGTCGATCATCAAAATCGCGTTTTTCTTGACCAAGCCGATCAGCAAGATGATGCCGATCAAGGCGATGATGCTCAGGTCGGCATTGATCAGGCGAATCGCCAGCAGCGCGCCAATGCCCGCCGACGGCAGCGTCGAAAGAATCGTGATCGGGTGAATGTAGCTCTCATAGAGGATGCCCAAAACGATGTAAACCGCCGCGAGCGCCGAGATGATCAGCAAGCCTTCGCTCGAGAGCGAGTCCTGAAACGCCTGCGCGGTTCCCTGGAACATGCCGTGCACCGTCGGCGGCATGCGCATCTCCGCTTTTACGCGTTCGATCTGCTCGACTGCGGGCCCCAGCGAAGCGCCCGGTGCTAGATTGAACGACAGAGTGATCGCGGGAAAAATTCCCTGATGGTTCACGGTGAGCGCGCTCTTGGCGGGTTCGAAATGCGAAAACGAACTCAACGGAATGAGCTTGCCGGTAGTCGTCGACGCGGCATAAATATTCTTCAGCGTCTCGGGATCGCGCAGGTATTGCGGCTCGACTTCCAGCACGACGTGATACTGGTTGATGCCCTTATAGATGTTCGAAACCTGACGCTGTCCGAACGCGTCGTTCAGGGTGTTGTCGATCTCGGAGACCGGAACTCCCAAACGCCCGGCCGTATCGCGATCAATCACAAGCTGCGCCTGCAAACCGTTGAGCTGCTGGTCGGTGTTCACATCGCGCAGCGTCGGAATCTGCTTCATCCGTTCCATCAAGCGCGGAGCCCATCCGACGAGATCGGTTAGATTGTCGGCCTGCAGAGTGTATTGGTACTGCGCGCCGGCAAAGCGCCCGCCGACGTTGATGTCTTGGACGGCCTGCAAAAACATCGACGCGCCCGGAATCTTTTCCAGCTGGGGCCGAATGCGTTCGATGACTTCGTCGGCGCTGAGCTTGCGCTTGCCGAGGGGCTTGAGCTGCGCGAAAAAGCGTCCGCTGTTGTTACCGCTGCCGCCGCCGGTGAACGCGGTGACGGTATCGACGTCGGGATCCTGGCGAACAATGTCGGAGAGGACTTTCACCTTGTCGCGCATCGACGCGAACGAAACGTCCTGGTCCGCCTGAATGAATCCGTTGATGCGGCCCACGTCCTGCTGCGGAAAAAATCCCTTCGGAGTGTCTATGTAAAGTCCGACACTGACGAACATCGTCAGGATCGTGACGCACAGCATCAGGAACTGGTGGCGCAACACCCAGCGCAGGCCGACGTCATAGATGCCGACCAGGCGATTGAAAGAGCGTTCGGCGAAATTGTAGATCCTTCCGTGCTTGCTGGTGTCGCGACGCAAAAACAGCGCGCACATCATGGGCGTCGTCGAAAGCGAGACGAGGAGCGAGATTCCAACCGCGACACTCAACGTGATCGCAAATTCGCGGAACAAACGCCCGACGATGCCGCCCATCAGCAAAATCGGGATGAATACCGCAACCAGCGACGTGCTCATCGAAATGACGGTAAAACCGATTTCACGTGCGCCCATCATCGCGGCCCGGAAAGGCGGAATTCCCTCTTCCAAATGACGCATGATGTTTTCGATCACAACGATGGCGTCATCGACGACGAATCCGGTCGATACGGTCAGCGCCATCAGGGAAAGATTGTCGAGACTAAAGCCGCACAGATACATCACGCCAAACGTACCGACCAGGGAAAGCGGGACGGCAATGCTGGGAATGAGCGTCGCCCAATAATTCCGCAGAAAAACGAACACAACGAGGATGACAAGGATCACGGAGACAATCAGCGTCAGCTCTACGTCGTGAATCGCGGCGCGAATCGTCGTGGTGCGGTCGATGATCACGTTGAGGTGAATCGACGGATTAATCGAGGCTTGCAGCTCTGGCATCATCGCGCGCACGCGATCGACGACCTCGATCATGTTTGCCGCAGGCTGGCGGAAAACGACGAGAATGATGCCTGTCCGGCCGTTGATGAAGCCGGCGTTGCGCACGTCTTCGACCGAATCGGTGACCGAGCCGATATCGGAGAGCTTCACCGGCGCGCCGTTGCGCCACGTCACGATGAGCGGCTGATATTCACGCGCCTTAAAGAGTTGATCGCTGTCGGCGATTCCCCAGGCGTGGCGCAGATTCGCGAGCTCACCTTTGGGGCGATTCGCATTTGCGGACTGAAGCGCACTGCGAACATTTTCGAGGCTGATGCCGTAGTTGTTGAGTTGCCCCGGGTTGACCTGAACACGCACGGCCGGCTTGGCGCCGCCACCGATGAAGACTTCGCCGATGCCTGAAACCTGACGCAACTTCTGGGCGATGACGGAATCCGCCTCGTCGTAAATCTCCGGCAGCAAAACATTGTCGGAGGTCATCGACAGCAGCATGATCGGCGAATCGGCCGGGTTCACTTTCCAGTAGCCGGGCTGGCCGGGAAGATCGGCTGGAAGCTGCCCCCGCGCCGCGTTGATCGCGGCTTGGACATCACGCGCGGCGGCGTCGATGTTGCGATTCAGATCGAATTGCAGCGTGATGTTTGTGTTGCCGAGCTGGCTGGTCGAAACCATCTGGCTGACGCTGGCGATGCGGCTGAATTGCCTCTCGAGCGGGGTCGCAACGGCGCTCGCCATTGTCTCGGGACTTGCGCCTGGTAAGTTGGCATAGACGCTGATCGTCGGAAAATCCACTTGCGGCAGCGGTGCAACGGGCAAGAAACCGAACGCAATCGCTCCAGCGAGCAAAATCGCGAGCGAGATCAGCGAAGTCGCCACTGGGCGACGAATGAACGGCGCCGAAAAATTGGAGGTAAATTGCACTCTCGCTCGCCTAGTCCGCTTCCGCCGGAAGCTCAGCGGTGTTTGTGACGTGGAACCGTCGCCGGGCTTGCCGCGCCAATTGGTCGAAGAAAAGGTAAACCACCGGCGTCGTGTACAGCGTTAGGAGCTGGCTCAAGAGCAATCCGCCGACGATCGTGATTCCGAGAGGGCGGCGCAACTCGGAACCGACGCCGGTGCCGAGCGCGAGGGGTAAACCGCCCAGCAGAGCGGCCATTGTGGTCATCATGATGGGACGGAAGCGGAGCAGGCACGCTTCGTAGATCGCTTCGAGCGGCGTTTTACCGTCCTTGCGCTCGGCTTCAAGCGCGAAGTCGATCATCATGATGGCGTTCTTCTTGACGATGCCTATTAAGAGGATGATGCCGATAAGCGCGATGACGCTGAACTCTTCGCGACAGATTAACAACGCGAGAATCGCGCCGACGCCTGCGGATGGCAGCGTCGAAATGATCGTGATCGGGTGAATATAGCTCTCGTACAAGACGCCGAGGACGATGTAAACCGTGATGATGGCGGCGAGAATCAGGATTGGCTCGTTCGCGAGAGAATGCAAGAACGCGGCAGCAGTGCCCTGGAACGTCGCTTGCACGCTCTGCGGCAGGCCGAGATCGTCTTTCGCTTGATTGATCGCATTGACCGCGTCGCCGAGCGAAACGCCGGGCGCGAGGTTGAATGAAAGCGTGACGACTGGGAATTGTCCCTGGTGATTGATGGCCAGAGATCCGGCGCCGGGTTCGAAATGGGTGAACGCGCTGAGCGGTACCTGCTGTCCGGTCGAGGACTTTACATAAATATTTTTGAGCTGCTCGGGATCCTGTTGAAACTGCGGATTCACTTCGAGCACGACGTGATATTGGTTGAGCTGCGTGAACATCGTCGAGACCTGGCGCTGGCCAAAGGCGTCGTAGAGCGTGTTGTCGATCGTCGCGGGCAAAATGCCGAGGCGCGAAGCGGTATCGCGATCGATGGTGAGGTCAGCGAGGAGACCGGAGTTGAGCTGGTCGCTGGCGACGTCGCGAAGTTCCGGCAGAGTTTTTAGTTTGTCAATGAACTTCGGCACCCAGCGCGCGAGTTCTTTCTCATCGACATCTTCGAGGCTGTACTGGAATTCGGTGCGGCTGACGCGATCTTCAACGGTGAGGTCCTGCACCGGCTGCATGAACAGGGTGATGCCGTCGACTTTTGCGACTTGCGGCTGAAGGCGGCGAATCACTTCGGTCGCGGAGATATTGTGGCCGCGATCTTTCAGTGGCTTGAGATTGATCTGCATGCGGCCGCTGTTGATCGTGGCGTTGGTGCCGTCGATGCCGATGAACGAAGTGAGGCTCTCAACCGCGGGATCTTTGAGAACCGCGGTTGCCAGCGCTTGCTGGCGCTGCGCCATCGCCGTGAACGAAATATTTTGCGGGGCTTCCGCAATTCCTAGAATCAAGCCGGTGTCCTGCACCGGGAAGAATCCTTTCGGCACATACATGAAGAGAAGGATCGTCGCCACCAGCGTGCCGACGGTGACCAGCAGCGTCGTCCTGCGATACCGCAAAACGAACTGCAAGGTCTTCCCGTAAAACGCGATCACCGAGTTGAAGCCGCGTTCCGACACGCGATAAAACCAACCTTGCTGATCTTCGCGTTGATGGCGCAACAATTTCGCCGCCATCATCGGCGTCAGCGTGAGCGAAACGAAAGCCGAAACGATAATCGTGACCGCGAGAGTGATTGCGAATTCGCGGAACAGCCGCCCTACGATATCGCCCATGAACAAAAGTGGGATCAGCACCGCGATAAGCGACACCGTGAGCGACAAAATCGTGAAGCCAATCTGCTCCGAGCCTTTCAGCGCGGCTTGCAGCGGCGATTCGCCTTCCTCGATGAAACGGCTGATGTTTTCGATCATCACGATCGCGTCGTCGACGACGAAGCCTGTCGAAATCGTGAGCGCCATCAGCGAGAGGTTGTTGAGGCTGTAGCCGAGCAGGTACATCACGCCGAACGTGCCGACGATCGACAAGGGCACGGCGAGCGCCGGGATGATGGTCGCTCGGGCGCTGCGCAAAAAGAGGAAGATCACCATGACGACGAGGGCGATCGTCAGCACCAGCGAAAATTGAACGTCGTCCACCGACGCGCGGATCGTCGTCGTGCGATCGGTGAGAATCTGCACGCGAACCGCGCCGGGCAGCGATGCCTGCAATTGCGGCAGCAGAGTCTTGATGCGATCGACGACCGCAATGATGTTCGCGCCGGGCTGGCGCTGAATATTCAAGATGACCGCTGGATGCTCGTTGGCCCACGCGGCCTGCTTGGCGTTTTCCGCGCCGTCAAAAACAGTGGCCACGTCGCTGAGGCGCACCGGCGCGCCGTTGCGATACGCGATGATCAACGGGCGATAACCTTCGCTCGTCAGAAGTTGGTCGTTCGCGCCGATGGTGAATGCCTGATGCGGCCCGTCGAAATTTCCCTTCGCCTGATCGACGTTGGCCTGGCTCAGCGCGAGTCGCAAATCTTCGAGGCTCAAGCCGTAGGAAGCGAGCTGCGTCGGATTCGCCTGAATCCTCACCGCCGGCCGCTGGCCACCGCTGATGCTGACCATTCCGACGCCAGGCAACTGCGAAATTTTTTGTGAAAGTGTCGTCTCGGCGAGATCTTCGATTTTGTTCAGCGGCAAACTCGCCGAAGTCAGCGCTACTGTCATGATCGGCGAGTCGGCGGGATTGATCTTGCTGTAGATCGGCGGATTCGGCAGATCCTGCGGCAACAAATTCGATGCCGCGTTGATCGCGGCTTGCACTTCCTGCTCGGCGACGTCGATGTTGAGATCCAAAACAAATTGCAACGTCACGATCGAGCTTCCGAACGAGCTCGTCGACGTCATCTGGTTCAAACCGGGGATTTGCCCAAACTGGCGCTCGAGAGGCGCTGTCACCGACGACGTCATCACGTCCGGGCTGGCGCCCGGATAAAACGTCAGCACCTGAATTGTGGGGTAGTCAACTTGCGGGAGCGCTGAAATCGGCAGCTCGCGATAGGCCACAAAGCCCACGAGCAGGATGCCGATCATCAACAGCGTGGTTGCGACCGGCCGCAAAATAAACGGCCGCGACGGGCTCATCGCTCGGCGTCCTTGTGTGCCGCCTGGCTCTTCGAAGGCTGATCGGTGGAATTCGAACCGTTGCTCGCATCCGCCGAAGAAGACGGACCTGAATCCGAATTGCCCGCCCCTTGCGCTTGCGCGACCGACGCGCCACTCGCTGTCCGCGCATCGATGCGGCTGCCATCCTGCAATTTATCCTGCCCATCGATCACAACCGTGTCGCCCGCGCGCAATCCCTTGCCGATCGCCACGGAATTGCCCGAGTTCAGCGTCACCGTCACCGGCTGAATTTTCACCCTGCTGTCTTTCTGCGTCAGGTAAACGTACGTGCCTTGCGGACCGCGCGCGATCGCCGTCGCCGGAACAATCGTGACGTTGTGCTTCGTATCGACGAGCAGATGCACATTCACGAACTGGTTCGGAAACAGATCGTCCTTCTCGTTTCCAAAAACCGCCTTCAACTTGTACGTGCCCGTCGTGGTATCGATCTGATTGTCGATCGTCAGCAGCTTGCCAGTCGCAATCTTCGTCGTGTCGTCGCGGTCGTACGCTTCCACCGGCAGCGGTCCCGCGCCGTGCAGCTTCCCAATCACCTGCGAAAGCTGATCCTGCGGCAGACTGAAAATCACCGCGATCGGCTGAAGCTGCGTGATCACCAACAGCCCGTTCGTATCGGTCGCATGGACAATGTTGCCCACGTCCACCAGCCGCAAACCCACGCGACCCGAGATCGGAGCCGTAATGTGCGAGTAAGTGATCTGGAGCTTCGCGCTGTCGATCGACGCCTGGTCGGCCTTGATCGATCCCGTGAATTGCCCGACCTGCGCCAGCTGCGTGTCGACCTGCTGCTTTGGAATCACGCCAGCCTTAAAGAGTTGCTGATAGCGATCGTAGTCCACCTGCACGTCGCGCAGCTGCGCCTCATCCTTTGCAAGCTGCCCTTCGGCCTGCTCCAACTGCACTTGATACGGACGCGGATCGATCTCAACGAGCGACTCGCCCTCGCGCACCATCTGCCCTTCGGTGAAGTTGATCTTGACGATCTGCCCATCCACGCGACTGCGGACGGTAACCGTGTTGTAGGCAGTGACAGTGCCCAGCCCGTTGAAAAACACAGGCAAGTCGCCGCGCGTCGCCGTCGAAACCACCACCGGCACAATCTGATCGGGATTAAACCCACCGTCGCCCGGTCCGCCGTGGCCGCCGGCCGCCCCGCCCAAAGCCGCGACAGCCGCACCGCCTCTAGCGCTGTGAAAGTACCAATACGTGAAACCCAGAACTACAACCACCCCCAAAATCCAGATCCACGCGCGACCGCCCGATCGCCGCGGCTCACGGTCAAAACCCGCCGGCTGGACAAGGGACTCCGGCAGCTCCGTGGATTTCAAATGACCCATTCCATCTCTCCTGTGGCACTCATGGCTAAGCGAGGGGTCGAACTGCCTCGACAAACAAAATCTTCGCGGGTTTGTTGCCCTGCGCCGAAAGGCGTGCGGACTACGGTGGGCAACCTCTCACTATAAGCGTATCGGAAACCGCGACCTGTTCCTAGCCTGATGTTGATCAAGGATTGGACGAAATCGAGGCCGCAATGGTTACGAAACGCATCCCAAAGGTTACGAAACGAAAGCATACGAAAGAGTTGTTTCACGGTTGTAACAATCGGGCGGCAAGGGCCCGGGAACGTTCGGCACGGCGATCGGGAATTCACATTTGTCGCATGCGCCGGGGTCGCAAAACCCGTACACTATCGGCGGCTTTGGCGTCCTCGACGGGAAATGTCACGTCAAATAGTTTTGGACGCCTCAGATATTCGGACATTCGGCAACGGTAGCGAGAGCGTCGCTGAAAACCCCACGGCACTCTCGCCACGTGTGTCCTTAGCGGACTTGGACGGATACGGGAGCGAAACGACTCATGTTGAAAGCGCTGCTGGTGGGCTTAATCTTCGGCGTCGTTCTAACGCTGGGTGGGATCTGGTGGTACTTTTCCTCGGGCCACGCACCGGTCGCGGTGACCGATCCTTCGTTGCCTTTTGAGCGGAAGCTGGCGCACGCCTCGCTCGACGCGCATCTGGACCGCCAGCCGAAGTCCGAACCCGCGGTGCCCGCCGATGAGAAAAATTTCTTGGCCGGCGCCGAGGTTTACAAGGAACATTGCGCCGTCTGCCACGGCCTGCCCAACGTCGCGCAGACAGCGATATCGCAGGGCATGTTCCCCAAGCCGCCCGCGCTCCTCGAGGGCACCGGCGTCACCGACGACCCTGCGTGGGAAACCTACTGGAAAGCCGCCAACGGCATCCGCCTCACTGGCATGCCCGGATTCAAAGGCCGCCTCACCGACTTCCAGTTGTGGCAAGTGGCTCAGCTGCTCGCCAACGCCGACAAAGTCTCACCCGCAGTGAAAGCGGCGTTGGCGGCTCCACTCGCAGCCCCATCGGCCGCGCAGCCGGCGAGCACTCCCGTCGTCCCAACAAAGTAAGTAGCGCCGGCACCCTTGCCGGCAGTTTTCCTAACCAGTCGGCAACTTCCGCGGTCTCTCCGCGCCCCTCTGCGGCCTCCGCGCCTCTGCGTTATTTTTGTCTTTCGACGTTCAACCGTCGATTGTCGACTTTTTCAGTCCTGCACCGTCGTGAGCTTGTCCGCATTCCTCAAGTCCGGGAATAACCACGCCCACCCAATCGTCACCAATATCGTCCCAATCCCACCAAGCACCACTGCTGGCACTGTCCCAAACCAGTGCGCCGTCAACCCCGACTCAAACTGCCCCAGCTCGTTCGATGCACCGATGAAAACCATATCGACCGCATTCACCCGCCCGCGCATCTCATCCGGCGTCGCAATCTGAATCAGCGTCCCGCGCACAATCACACTCACCATGTCCGTCGCGCCCACCAAAACCAGCGCGATGATCGACAGAGTCAAACTCCGCGAAATGCCAAACAAAATCGTACAAACTCCAAACCCACTGACGCACGCCAGCATCTTCCACCCAACTCGCCCGCGCAGCGGCTTGTGCGCCAGATAAATCGCCATCGTTGCCGCCCCGACGCCCGGCGCGCTACGCAGCACGCCCAATCCCCACGGCCCAGTCCGCAGAATCTCGCTCGCATAAACCGGCAGCAACGCGACCGCGCCGCCAAGCAACACCGCGAACAAATCCAGCGAAATCGACCCGAGAATCAATTTCTGCCGCCAGATGTAGTGAAATCCCGCCAGAATATTTTTCACGTTGATCGGCTCGCGCGTTCGCGCCTTCGATTCAACTTTGATCCGATACGAGCAGACCGTCGCCACCAGCGACGAAGTCATGGCCAACGCATACACCGCCGACGGTCCGCGAAACGCTGCATACACAACTCCGCCGATCGACGGCCCCAGAATCGTCGCGGTCTGAAAAACCCCCGACGCCCACGCCACCGCGTTCGGAAAATGCTCTTCCGGCACAAGTTGCGGCAACAGTGCCCGGCTCACGGGTCCATTAAACGCGCGAACGATCCCAATCAAAATCAGCACCGCATAAATCGGATACACCGAATGCGTGTGATAAATCGCCGCCGCAAACAACAGCGCGGAGCAGCAGGCGAACGCCGCATAGCACGCAACAACTAATCGACGGCGGTCGTAGCGATCCGCCACATGTCCCGACACGAGAAACAGCAGAATGCCTGGAAGAAATTGCGCGAGGCCTACCAACCCCAGATCGAGCGGCCGCTTCGTAATCTCGTACACCTGCCAGCCCACGGCAACCGACTGCATCTCCGTCGCCAGCACGATGCAAAATCGCGCGATCTGATATAAGCCAAAACTGGGGTATTCGAACGCCACCCGCGCCGCGGCGGTGGTAGTCTGAGTAGCGGCCATTGAAATTACTTTGCCATAGAAGCGCGGAAGTTTTGACGGCAGTTCGGGAAAATTCCAAAAAATGCTGAGAAAATTTTCATCTGAGATTCCGGGCAGGTCTCCGTCGCACGTCGGCTGGTCCCTTTCGGACGATTCCCGCCCCCGCCAGGTTTCGCCGCCCGCACTGCCGCGTCATTTCCAGCCCGGGTCTCCGCGCCACCTCTGCGCACTCTGCGTCTCTGCGTTATTCTTTCTTCGCAGCGTCAAGATAACGTCAACCTCGCAATGACCACACGCAAAGCGCCGCCGAAAGTTTTCCCGATGTTCCTCAAGTTAGAGGGACGCCGCTGCCTTGTCGTCGGCGCAGGAACTATCGCCGAAGGAAAAATCGGCGGACTCATCGCGACCGACGCCACCATCCGCGTCGTGGCGCCCGAAGCCACCGCTCAAGTTCAAGCCTGGGCCGGCGATGGAAAAATCGACTGGGAGCGCCGCAAGTTTCAGCCTTCCGACCTGCAAGACGTATTCCTTGTCGTCGCTTCAACTTCTTCAACGTCGCTGCACGAAGAAATATTCGCTGAAGCAAAAAAACTCGGCGTCCTTTGCAATGTCGTCGACGTTCCGCATCTGTGCGATTTTTTCTATCCCGCGATCGTCCGCCGCGGCTCACTGCAAATCGCGATTTCAACCGCGGGAGAAAGCCCCGCCCTCTCGCAGCGTCTGCGAAAAGAACTCGAGCAGCAATTCGGTCCGGAATACGAAGCGTGGGTCGCGGCCATTGGCGAAGCCCGCGCCGAACTCACAACACGTGATCTAACAGCCGAGGATCGAAAGGAAATCCTGCACGAACTGGCCAGCCGTGAATTTTACGAGAAATTCCGCGATGAGTTTCGCAAACAGCAGAAGCAGAAAAATGGAACCGACAGTTAGTCGGTCGTGCCCTTAGACTGCGCCCTCTTGATCTCTTCGCTCAAAATAATCGCTTCCGCCACGTCGCGCATCGAGAGCCGACGCTGCCGGCTCTGCTTTTGTAGCATCAGGTAGGCTTCCTCTTCGCTGATCCGCAAATCGCGCTGCAAAATACCCTTCCCGCGCTCGATGATCTTGCGAGACTCGAGTTCCGACGATAGCTGGGAATTCTCTTCTTCCAGCCGCGCGCGCTCCACTTCTGCGCCGACCAGAAACCCAATCGTCGAAATCAGCTGAATCTCGCTCTCCGAATGCGTGTGCGGCCGCTTGTGCTGCAAATTGATCACGCCCACCAGCTTCTTCCGGCACAAAATCGGCACCGACAGAAACGCCTCGTAGTGATCCTCCGGCAATTCGTTGAACGATTGAAACCGCGGATCCTGGAACGCGTGCGAGGCCACCGCCACAGGCTGGCGGTGCTCCGCCACCCATCCTGTGATGCCTTGCCCGACCGGCAGCTTCAGCCGGTTCACTACCTCTGGGTGCGGGTTTTTCGACGCCCGCAACACAAGCTGCTTATTCTCAAGCACATAAACGAAACACGAATCGCACTTTACCACCGCCGAGACGAACTCGACGATCTTTCCCAATACTTCATTGAAGGGGTCGGCCGCTGCCATCTGCCGGCCAATCTGGTGCAAAAAACCAATCGCGGGGTCTTCAATGCTCAAGAGGATTTCGCTCATGGCCAGACGTTAGACCCGTGTGCGCACACGGTCAAATGCAAAGAATCGTTTCGCAAAAACCATAAGAACAATACAAACAGTCCGCATTGGCCTGCGAGCGAGCGACACTCCGGCGACGATCCCACCAAGTTCAGCTACTATGGACCCGTGCGTCGGTCTTTGGGTGCCGCACCCTCAGCTTTTAGAGGGTGCGGGTTTAGACTCCACATCACCCATGCCGATCCGCCACCGCAAAATTGAGGAGCGTCGAACTCCAAACGTATGGCTCCGCTTCGCCCCTATCGCCGCTATCACCCCGGCACGCAACCCGAATATCTCCATTCCCCCTACGTCTCCTCGCAAAAGCGTGCCCCGTCTCAACCGCTCGTCCATCTCCCACACACAATTTCCGAAATTACCGGCCCAGTTTTCAGCAATGAACTCATCGACGTAAAAGCCTTCGACCTCACGAAGCAGCATTCCGCCGAGCCGCTCGGTGAGCGCATCATCGTCTCCGGCCGCGTCATCGACGAAGACGGCCGTGCGCTGCCGCATACGCTGGTTGAAATCTGGCAAGCGAACTCCGCAGGCCGCTACGCTCACGCCATCGACCAACACGACGCGCCCCTCGATCCAAACTTCACCGGCTGCGGCCACACCATTACCGACGCCGAAGGCCGCTATCGCTTCGTCACCATCAAGCCCGGCGCGTATCCCTGGCAGAACCACTACAACGCCTGGCGCGCCGCACACATTCACTTTTCGGTGTTCGGACCTGCTTTCGCCACGCGCCTGATCAGCCAAATGTATTTCCCCGGCGATCCGCTGATGGCCAACGATCCGATCTTCAATTGCACCGCCGACGAAAGCGCGCGCAATCGGCTCATTTCTCTCTTCGATTGGGAAACGACGATGCCGCTCCACGCGCTCGGCTACCGATTCGACATCGTGATGAGCGGTCGCGACGCGACACCATTCGAAGAGAACCACGGAGCACATCGATGACGCTGCGCGCGACGACGTGGCAAACCGTCGGCCCGTTCTTCAAGATCGGTCTCGCGTGGCTCTATCGCGAGGATCTTGTAGGCGCAAATGTCCACGGCGAACGCATTGAGATCACCGGCCGCGTTCTCGACGCTGACGGAAACACAGTCCCCGACGCTGTGCTCGAATTGTGGCAAGCAAATTCGCACGGAAAATACGCGCATCCGGAAGACGGACAAAACAAACCGATGGACTCAGGATTCTCCGGCTTCGGGCGCATCGCAACCGACGATCAAGGGCGATTTCGTTTCACGACGATAAGACCCGGGCAAGTTCCCGCGCCGGAAATGTCGGGCAAGGCCGCTACAGCGTGGGCGCCACTGCAAGCGCCTCACATCAACGTTTCCGTCTGCACGCGCGGATTGCTGCGCCGCCTCGTGACGCGCATCTACTTTCCTGATGAATCCGCGAACGCCACCGACTTCGCGCTTTTGAAAGTCGATCCCGCACGGCGATCAACACTAATCGCAAAGCGTTCGGCCAATTCGCCGTCAAAATTCGAATGGGATCTCGTGCTGCAAGGTCCGCACGAAACCGTCTTCTTCGATATATAGGCAATTTCTTCGATGCCACTTTGGTTTTGTAGCGGCGCAGCACTGCTGTGCCCCTTGTCCGCACGATCGATCCGACTCGCCCCGACATCAAGCTGGCCACAGGGAGCGTCTTCAGCCGCTGAAGAAACTTATTTTAGCCGTTACCAGCGCTACGAACTCTTCCCCTGCCTCAACCTGTACCTAATCTGCCCAAACATCCCCAGCCAAAACTTCGCATCTTCGGCAGTCAGATTGTGCCGCCGCATCAACCGCCGCAACTTCTGCCCCGTCGTCACCTCGGAACGCGAATCCATCGAACCCGCCAACCGCAACGCATCGAGCAGCAGATCGGCGACGCGGTCAATATCCCCTGCCGTAGCCGGATTCACCTTGTCTACAGCAGCAGCGCGCTTCGGCGATCGCGCCAACTCATAAAGGCAAATCGCCACTGCCTGCCCAAGATTCATCGACCGGTGCTCGTCGCG
>Ga0206971_10242_pt1 | contig 18697 bp, 15 predicted proteins | sample Alteio_BWOrgHeat_85_FD_152917 | JGI IMG/M metagenome (GOLD analysis project Ga0206971, IMG submission 152917) | Enriched cells from forest soil in Barre Woods Harvard Forest LTER site, Petersham, Massachusetts, United States -... | ecosystem: Environmental > Terrestrial > Soil > Temperate forest >...
CTCGCAGTGGCATTAGTCAAAGCTGTGGACGCTAAAAAGAGCAAGGTCGGTGATGAGGTATCGGCGAAGGTCATTACCGATGTGAAAATCAATGACCAACTGACCCTTGTCAAAGGAACACGCGTCGGCGGACATCTAACCGCACTCAGCGACAAATCGCACGATAACCCGGAGTCTGAGGTGAAAATCGCATTTGAAAAAGTGCTTCTGAAGGATGGCAGCAAACTGTCCATTGCAGCGACGATTCAAGCACTCATGAAGCCTCCTGACGATCGGACCGACCGCGACATGACCGACGTGGAGCGCGGGCCAAGCGGGTTTGGCGTTTCGTCCGCCCCGCCGCCTGAAGCTCAATTAACGATGAACGGGGACATGCAGGGTGTGATTGGATACAAAGATCTAGCCATCCGAGAAAATTCCATCGTTTCAGCTATGAAGACCGTACATCTGGATGTGGGTTCGCAGATACTTCTGCGCGTGGAAGGAAAGTAGATCTTTCCGCATCACACTGAAGGAATTGTCTCGGGAACAATTGGGGTAAGGGTCGACTGGTAAGCCCGATTCTGAATGCGGATATAGGAGGAACGTACTGCATTCACTGTTACCGCGGCGTGCGGATGGCAAATGCGCAGGCGCCGGCCATCAAAAAGCAAACTGACAAAAGGATGACAACAGAGGAATAGGGAAATTTCGCGGTGAGAATGCTGCCTACGATAGCCGGGCCGGCAAAACTACCGATCCCATTCCAGATGTTCACGAAACCAAAAGCTGCCGCGACTGAAGAGTCGGTGAGTTTTTGCGATGGCAATGTCCAGAATGCTGGCACAAATCCATACATTGCTCCAGCTGAAAGGCAAAGCCAGAACAGCAATCCGACGAAACTGAGTTTGGCGAGCGCAGTGACCGGGAAAATAAACGCCGCCAGTATAAGCGGGACCGCGGTATGTAGACGTCTCTCTCCAGTTTTGTCTGAGAAGTAACTCATCAGCAATACGGAAACTACCGCGATCGTGAACGGGATGCCTGATAGAGTGGCCGCCGCCGAGGCGGAAAGGTTCGAAGCATTCTTCACAGTGCTCGGCAGCCATAGGAAAAAGCCTGATATTCCGATATTCGCGAAGAAGCCGACTCCGGCGAGCAAAAGCACGTTGCGGCTTCGTACGGCTTGCCAGATAGAAGGCTGCAGTTGCACTAATTTTTCTTGCCGCTCGACCTCAAGCGTCGCCAACAGACTGGCTTGTTCCGATTGTGTCAACCACTTCGCCTGCTGCGGGTGATCCACCATCGTGGTTATGGTCACAACCGCCAGAACTACAGCCGGAATTCCTTCCAAAATAAAGAGCCAACGCCAGCCCGGAAGGCCGAGCCAATGAATTCGCAAAATCAGACCTGCGATTGGGCCTCCAATCGCCAACGCAAACGTACTAGCCATAAAAAACCGGGCTAACGCTTGCGCCCGGTATTGGGAAGGGAACCACTCGTGAAGATAGACCACGACTCCGGGAATGAGGCCGGCTTCCGCCAATCCGAGAAAAAAGCGCGCCAGGTAGAACTCGTGCGGTGTATGAACGAAACCCACCAGCGCTGTGCAAACACCCCAGGTCAGAAGAATACGGGCAATCCAGCGTCGTGCTCCCCATCGTTGGACGATGAGAGCCCCAGGGATTTCAAGGAATAGATATCCGATGAAAAACAGGCCCGCCCCGAAACCGTAGACTTGTTCGGAGAAACCTAAATCCGCAGACATGGTGAGCTTGGCATACGCCACATTCGCGCGATCAAGGAACGCAACCAGATACATGACAAAAACCAGGGGAAGAGTATGGCGAGCGGCTTTGCGAACGACTCTTTTTTGATTAGGATCCACTGATTTTTCCGCGCACTGAGCCGGATATCTTTTCAAAGTGGCTTAGTATCGGCCGCTGTGTGCCCGATTTTAAGGGTACACTCGGCGACTGGGTCGAACGTAAGTTGCAAAGGATGGTGCGCCCGGAGAGATTCGAACTCCCGACCTGTTGCTCCGGAGGCAACCGCTCTATCCAGCTGAGCTACGGGCGCATGAGAGTTCAGTTTACATGGTGGACGATGCAGCGGCAATGCACACACATTAGTGTGCAGCTTTGCTGCTACAGCCATTGGGTATAGTGCATTTGGAAAAATTCCGATGCAATGAGTCCGGTTCTCTATTCTGGGTGGACTAGCGTTGGAATCCGCCCCTCCGCGACCAAGTCCCATCGAATCTGAATCGGCTTGTTGTGCATATATGCGCCTACGTGCACATGAGGATTCTTCGCAGAGCCATTGTTTCCGCAAAGACCCACTACCTGTCCAACCGCAACGTGATCGCCTTCACGAACCCTAATGTCATCAAGATGCGCGTACACCACAATCAGTCCGTCGGCTCGCTTAAATCTGATAAAGCCTGGAGGAGGCTTTCCTGGCGTACCGGGAATGTTTGTTCCGTGGCCGGTCGCCGCTTCTAACACGATTCCGTCGAAGGGAGCATGGACCTCGGCATGCCAACCGTACCAGTCCTCGTTGTTCTTGCCATTGGTCTTGTAAAGCCGCAAGAAGCTTCCGTGGGTCGCAACATCGCCGAGGACAAGGCAATCGGAACCTAGAGCGTCGCCGAGATCGGTCAGTTCACCGCTCACATGCTCTGTGCAAGCGAAGCGCTGATAGAAAAGAGGTGCGATTACAACGGCGTCAGTTGGCAGGTCGATGAAGGCAGAAGCATTCGCCATCGAAAATAAGGAAATGACGACCACGACGACAAATATGAACGCATGCATGGCCGCACGCGGACGAAAGCTGGCTTGTCTCATTTTTAAGGAGGCGATCCAACCGCTTTGCCTAGCGGCAATGCACACCCTTATCCGTATGCGCCAAGCGGGCCGAGGTTCGGCCCGCGTCTTCGATAAGTCCCAACGATTCGCGCTCTACCAGCGGTTTCTGCCGCCACCACCGCCGCCGCGTCCGCCACGATCGCCACCGCGGTCTCCGCCGCGATCCCGGCCACCGCCGCCGCTGCGCTCTGCTTTCGGACGGGCCTCATTAACGTTCAGAGTGCGGCCTCCAAGCTGGGAGCCGTTCACCGCGGCGATCGCCTTCTCTCCTTCTTCGGAGCTCGACATCTCTACGAAGCCGAAGCCGCGCGACCGCCCGGTGTCGCGGTCGGTCATGATACTCACCCGGTCTACTTGTCCGTACGCCTGAAAAATCTGGCGTAACTCGTCTTCCGAGGTATTGAAATCAAGGTTGCCAACGAAAATATTCTTCAAGCGAATCGCCTCTGGGTTGAGCTATTTGAGTGTGGGCGAGTTCTACGCGAAGCAACGCGAAGGCCGTATGCTCATGGCGGGAGCTGCGAACAGTCAAATGCGTGGGGAAGTATAGCAGGTCTTTTCAGGAAGGGAAGTCCTGTGGTAGAGCCCCGGACTAGCTAATTTCAGGCCACACCGCGGAGCCACAATATGCGCCAATCGCCAGTAAATACCGCATATATCAGGACCCGAGACCCAGAAACCGGGAGATCGTTGTCCATTCGAGCAAATAGCCAAAAGATAGGGTAGACGGGGAGGCTAGCACTTATCGACCGACCAGAACCCTGCCTGCTGGTATCCGATCTGCAAAAGCCGGTTCTTCGGATCGTGGCGTTTTTCGCAGGTTGGACATTTCAGGTAACGGCTCCACGCCGTCCCCTGATGATCGTAGTTTTTCGCCACTGCGAACGTAGTGCCACAACTGCACGGCACCAGAAACATGCTGAGCCGCTCTTCTTTGTTCTTCTTGCTGGTTACTATTTTTCGCTTACTCATGTTTGAATAAAAACTCGCCAACGCGTTTGCTTGATTCTCATTGCGGCGGGAGCAAGGTGACCCGGTCTGCCGGACACTCCCGCACACTCGCCGAGCAGGCACGGAACTGTAGATCTTTGCTCACGCACATCTCCAGATTCACAAGCTCTCCCGCATGGCATGAGAGTTTTACCGAGCCGGCTGGAGCATGATTCGCTTCCGCAAAGCGCTGTTCCAGTTCGCTGACACTCACTTCCATTTCGCGGGAAACATCACGAAGCGCCTCGGGCGTCTGCACCTTCTTATATGCCTGCTCTGCCTGATGGAAGTAGTCGCTCGCGGAAAGTCCGCTGCAGGTTCCATGCTCCTGCCATTCATGCTGAATGAGTCCGCGCGAGGGGAAGTATTGCAGCAGCGAGTCAACCAGTGAAGGATCCGGCGGGCTGCCCCCGCCGCAGTTCATCGGTGGAGCGCCGTGTTCAGACTGAGGCCAAAGCCCGTGTAGTACAAAGCCCTGACGGCCTCCGGCGCGGCATTCGTTCGAATGGTCACTCGGATGTTCCCGGCAATACGATGGCGCCCACGATAGCGAAAGCAGGTAGTAGTCGAACGAGCCCGCACTCGCTGAGCTGTCGTCGTGATGATGATGTTTCGCTGATGCTGCTGTTGCCAGCAGCCCGGAGATCAAAGCAATTGCGAGTGCACGATTCATGCCTTCGAGTATAGCGAAGAGGTAGGCAGGCGAGCTCTCACGAGGAAATCGGCAGATTGATTTTAAAAGTTGCCGTATAACCATTCGTGGTGTCGCCGCTCACGGTCATCAGCATTTCCCCGTCCGTTTCTTCCGTATAAACATGATCGGTAGTGTTTGTTGTGGAATCTTTGCCGTGCGAACTATACGGTTCAATCGTCGTGTAGATCGTATCCATCAGTGTTTGATCGAAGAATAATTGCGTTGTGTTCGTGCCGGAAGTGTCGGAGCTGTCGTAAGTCGAACGCAGACGCAGATGGATATGAGTGGTCCTTCCCTCATACCAGCCGGGAACGATTGTTGTGAATGTCACAAGGCCATTGGCGTCGGTGAGTTGATATCCACGCAGCCAGGTTTCGCCGACCGTCGATTCGACATCTTCCGCCGAATAAACACCTTCTGCGTTGCAGTGCCAGATGTCTACTTGCACGTTTGGCATGGCTGCACAGCTGTTCTTGCTGTCGTATACGTAGACTTTCAATGTGAACGGAATTCCGGCTTGTGTGTTACTGCCATCGAGGTTCGCTCGAATATCGCTGCGGTTGAAACCAGTCGCACTGTCATCAACAAAGTAGGGTCCTTCTTCTCCTTCAGGTGTTACCGAACAGGTTGTACTCGATGAAGTTGATGTAGCTGTTGTGGAACTAGTGGAAGTGCTTGAGGTAGTTGCGCCGCCGCAACTACCGGACACCATCGCGGCTGCTCCCATGCCTATCAGTCGAAGCATCGACCGGCGGTTCACTTTTTTGTTAGCGGAGTTTGGATTGGGAGTGGGCTGGTTTTCTGCTGATCTCAACATCGTTTCACCTCGCGACGAGGAGTGAATGTCTGATCAGACAGACGAATCCTGGTCGCGAAGGTTTACGAAACCCCCGACCGAGCAGGGTTTTCGGTGGAGGCGGACGACTTCTTCATCCTACAGCCGCGGCGAGAAATCCGTCAGCGTGAGGAAAGTTGAATCGACTTTCTCAACTAGTTTCCCATTCGCCTCGGATTTCGCCTGCACACTCTTCCACTCCGGGTCATCCCCGAATGCCTTCCAGTTGTCGGCCGCTGCTTCACGGCTGGCGTGCGCGATCACGTAGAAAAGTGTGTTCACTTTCAACGGATCATCGGTGGGCGTCCAGTACGCAATGTTTGTCATTCCGTGCTTCTCGAAAATCGCCATCGTGTGTTCCCGAAAGCGCGTGAGCAAATCCTGCAGTTTGCCCTCGAAGCAGTGATACACGCGAAATTCGTAGACAGCGGTCGCCGGCAATTTCGCAGGGTGTGAGTTTTTAGCGGATGCAGTTTGTCCCAGCAACGCCAGAGCGGGAATAGTTTGTAGCAGAGTTCGACGGTTCATCCGGACATTCTAGAACGTCCGGATGTGGTTTCGCTCTGTCTGATAAAACCGCACCGTTATTCTGAACGCAGTTTGCGCGGAATGACTCGACGCAGACGAGAAATTTCCTGATTTCCACTACCAGCGTCGCCTAGTCGACGGAATAGCTGCGATTTAGGACTCTTCGACGGCGACCATCGGTCCCCGTTTGCGCTTGTTGAACTGCAAGACCTTCTTGCGCAGGCGAAGCGACTTGGGGGTCACTTCCACGAATTCGTCGTCGGCAATGAACTCGATGGCCTGTTCCAGGTTCAGGTTTCGGAAAGGCACCAGGCGAATCGCCTCGTCAGCAGTAGACGCGCGCATGTTGGTCAACTTCTTCTCGCGAACCGCATTCACGTCCAGGTCATTGTCCTTGGCGTTCTCGCCGACGATCATGCCCTCGTACACTTCAATTCCAGGGCCGACGAAAAGCTCGCCGCGCTCCTGCAGGCCCCAGAGCGCATAGGCAGTCGAGGTGCCAGGGCGATCTGAGATGAGAGCGCCAGTGAGGCGATGTGGAATGTCGCCGAGCCACTCAGTGTAGCCATCGAAAAGAGAATTCATCACGATGGTGCCGCGTGTATCGGTGAGTAATTGACTGCGCAGCCCGATCAGGCCGCGGCTGGGCACGCGAAATTCGATGCGCACTCGCCCATAGCCGTGGTTGTGCATGTTCTTGACTTCGCTTTTGCGCGAACCAAGTTGCTCCATTACCACGCCGACAAACTCTTCGGGCACGTCCACGGTGAGGTGCTCGACTGGTTCCATCAGCCTGCCATCGACGCGTTTGGTCACGATCTCTGGCTTGCCGACCATTAGTTCGTAACCTTCACGGCGCATCATCTCGATAAGAATTGAAAGCTGCAGCTCGCCGCGGCCCATTACGACGAACACATCGGTTGCCCCAGTGTCTTCGACGCGCAGCGATACGTTGGTGAGCAATTCCTTTTGCAAACGTTCACGCAGGTTTCGCGAGGTTACGAATTGGCCTTCGCGGCCTGCGAAGGGTGAGTTGTTCACCGTGAACTGCATGGCAATCGTCGGTTCATCGATGGTGATGGGCGGAAGGGGAGATGGATTCTCCGCATCGGTGATGGTCTCGCCAATGGTGATGCCTTCGACGCCTGCGACCGCAATGATGTCGCCTACCGTGGTCTCCGTGATGTCCGTACGTTTCAGACCAGAAAAAGAAAAGAGCTTGGTAATTTTTGTCTTCTGCAACGACCCATCGAGCTTGGCGATGGCAACGTCCTCGCCGGTGAACATGCGTCCGTTAACGACGCGTGCGATAGCGAGACGGCCAAGGTAGTCGCTGTAATCGAGATTGGCAACCAGAATTTGCAGGGGGCCGGCCGCATCGCCTTTCGGCTCGGGAATCGTTTTTAGGATCGCATCGAATAGGGGACGCAGATCTTCGCCGGGAATTTTTACGTCCGTGGTTGCGGTGCCAGCTTTTGCATTGGTGTAGAGAACAGGGAAGTCGAGCTGATCTTCTTTCGCGTCAAGATCAATGAAGAGGTCATAGACCTCGTTGAGAACTTCCTGTGCGCGCGCGTCAGCGCGATCAATCTTATTGATAACCAGTATGGGAGGCAGTTTAGCCTCGAGCGCCTTGCTCAATACGTAGCGCGTCTGTGGCAGCGGGCCTTCGCTTGCATCCACTAGCAGCATGACTCCGTCCACCATCTTTAGTGCGCGTTCAACTTCGCCGCCAAAATCGCTGTGGCCGGGCGTATCGACAATGTTGATCTTAACGTCGTGATAAAAAATCGCCGTGTTCTTGGCAAGGATCGTGATGCCACGCTCACGCTCGAGTTCATTGGAATCCATGACGCGATCGACGTGATGCTCGTTCGAGCGGAACGTCCCGCTTTGGTTGAGCATGGCGTCAACTAGTGTGGTCTTGCCGTGGTCGACGTGCGCGATGATGGCGATGTTGCGAATCGAGGAAGTCAAAAATAGCCTGTCTTTTCTAGGGGGATGAACTACTCCTCTACTACTTTACTAGATGGGTGGGCATTGGCGTACGCGTGGCTTGAATATTAACCACGAAGGGCGCTAAGTAACTGCACGCAAATGTCTATCCGTGCAGGCGAGCTTCCAATTCTTTTACGGCGCGTCTTGCGGCGAGGATGGCTGAGTCGGCGGTCGACTCGGGGCCCTCGGAGTCAGTATTGGCGAAAAAGACGCGGTCCATGGGGTGACGCGCGAGGGGCTGAATCTGCGTGTAGAGGCGCGGGCTGGACATATAGACGGGATGGCCGCGCCGATAGATGTGAACTTCCACCGGATCAACATTGGTGTTTGGCAGGAGGTTTTGGAAATCACGCAAGACATTTGCAGCTACTTCACGCGTGCCTTCGTCGGTGAGAAAGCGAGCTCGGTCCTGCTCTTTCATTGGCGTGTAGAAAGTAAGAATGTTGTACTTCTGTTTGTATCCGGGCTGGTTCTGGAGCACCCAGTCGGCGATGGTGATATCGGTGAAGCTTTTGCCGGGACACCAGGTGTCATAACCGAGGTTGAAGACCGGCTTGTCGAAGATGAGATTAACGACGGGATAGGGAATATAACGAATCTGGCGCATGGCGTCGCGCTGTTTCTCGGGGATGCTTTCGACGATCCGGTTGGTGATTAACTTCGGCGCGGCCATAATGACAGCTTTTGCGCTGACCGTCTTCACCCCTCCTTCCCCGATGTAAGTGACGTGAACCTTATTTCTCTGCTGGGCCACAGAGACTGTGGTCGCACCGGAGATCAGGCGATCAGAGTGTGGGTGCAGAAGTTCGATCAACTTCTTACTGAGAGCGCCTAAGCCTCCCGGAAAGGTGTAGCGGTCATCGCTAGACGTTTCCAGATCCATGGACTGCATTTCGATGACCGCCGCACCGGTGGCTGCGTCTTTACAGACTGCGCCATAGTTCGAAGCACCGTAGGCATCCCACCAATCGGTTAGCTCCTGGGGGTAACCCTTAAGAAAATCTGAGAGTGGCAGAGCGTAAAACTCCTCGGCGCGTTTGTCGATGTCGATGGCGAGAATTTCTTTTTTGAATTTCTTGAACGCGTCGCGCACAGAGGCTGGATAGGGAAGATGATCGAGGCCGGCACCCCAGGTATCGGCGATGAATTCGCCTTGCAGGATAGTGCCGTCGGGGCTGTTGATGGGCAAGGGCTGCATGCCCAATTCCGTGGCAAGCGCGTAGCTAGCGTCACTCTTGTAAAGGAACGCTGTGCCGGTGGCGTAGGCCTCACGCTGATAGTCCATCGCGTAGGCGTTACCGCCCAGATGCGGTTCCTTTTCGAGTAGAAGGACGTCGCGATGTCGGAGCAAGTAGGCAGCGGTGAGCCCGCTGATGCCAGCACCAACGATGACGACGTCATGATGTGCGGTCGCAGGTGGCCGGGTGAAGACTTTGCCGTCGCGCACCTGATGGCAAATGCGGTTGTCTTCGCTGTTGATCGCAGGTTCGGTCTCCGTCGGCTGTGCGAGAAGGGACAGGTCGACCGGGCATCCTGAGGCGACGCTGCCAGCGACGACGTATTTGATGAAGTCACGGCGGTTTGTGGTCATAGGCGCTTTGCGAAAACTAAAACCAAAAATCAAAAGCTTGGGCCGACGGGACGCCGGCGCTACGGCTCTGCGCGCATGCGCAGGCGATACCAGATGACGATTGTGACCAATGAAAAAGCAAAAATGATGGTTGAGATAGCGTTGATTTCGGGGGTAATTCCGCGACGGAGGCGTCCCCAGATTTCGAGCGGCAAAGTATTTTCGCGTCCAATCAGGAAGAAGCTGACGGCGATTTCATCCATGGACAGGGTGAATATCAGCAAGGCAGCGCCGATGATGGAGAGTCTTAGATTGGGAATGGTCACGAACCAGAACGTCTGCCAGTAATTCGCGCCGAGATCGAGTGAAGCCTCTTCCTGTGCGCGATCAAGCTTCTGCAATCCGGCAAAGACTTCCGTTGTGGCGACCGAGATGAGTGCAGTGCCGTGGCCGAGGATGATGGTCAGCAGACTGTTTCTGACGTTCACTTCGTGTAACAACATGAGCAACGACAGACCGGTGATGATGCCGGGAAGAATCAGCGGCAGAAGTACCAGCCGCCGGAAGAGGGACTTGCCGGGGAAATTCGCGCGATCAAGCGCGAGCGCCGCTGGAATGCCAAATGCGAGTGAGATAGCCATGGCACACCCAGCGACCAACAGGCTGTTGACCACCGACATCCAGATGGCGTCGTCGGAAAAAAGCTGGCGGTACCAGTCGAGTGTGAGATTGCGCGGCGGAAACCCTCCAACACCGGCACCGTTGAAGGAATAAACGATGAGCGTGACGATGGGCAGATAAAGAAAGCCGAAGACGGCGAGCGCATGCCAGGGTAACCAACGCGAGCGAGGCAGTGCGGCGTGCTGGTTCAACGAAAGCTCCATTTCTTTTCCAGGCTTTCAGAGATGAAGAGCAAACCCAGAACTAGCGCGAGCATGCAAAAGGAGATCGCTGCCCCTAGCGGCCAGTTGTACGCCGCGCCGAAAAGACTGACGACAATATTGGAGATCATGATGCCGCTCGGTCCACCGAGCAGGAGCGGGGCGAGAAAGTCGCCCAGGCTTAGTACGAAGGCGAAGGTTGCTCCAGCAAGAACTCCGGGGAGCGACAGTGGAAGAATCACGCGCCAAAACGTTTGCAGAGGAGATGCGCCGAGATCATGCGAGGCTTCTACCAAATTCCGCGGGATGTGTTCGAGCGAAGCATAGATGGGCAGAATTGTGAATGGCGTGTAGATATGAGTCAGCGTGAGCACGACGGCGAACGGGCTGTAGAGCAGGAACTCCAGCGGATGTTTGGTGAGGTGTACGTACTGCAGTAGCGTGTTGAGGACGCCGTCACTGCCCAGAATCGTTTTCCACGCGTAGGCGCGCACCAGATAGCTGACCCAAAGCGGAATTATGACTAATTGGTAAAGCAGGTCTTTGCGTTTGCCTGCGTGAAAAGAGAGATAGTAGGCGAGAGGATATCCGAGCAGCAATGCGAACAGTGTGACGCGGCCGGCAATCCACATGGAGCGAAAGAGAGTCTGCAGATAGACGTTCACACGAAGCAGTTCGCGGTAGTTATCGAGCGTCCATGAGTGAACGATGAATTGCGAAGACGAAACCGTCCAGAAGCTGTAAGCAAGCAGCAAAAGATAAGGAATGATAAGAAAAGCGAGAACCCACAGAAGTGGTGGAACTGTAACTACGGCACGATACGCGCGCGAGAACATTATTTGCGCTCCTCCGAGGGGCGAACCGGGATTACGTCTTCTGGAGAGAATTCCAGCTCTAAAATTTGTGAATATTGCCCGCTGCTGGGAGCGCGTACGGAGAGCTGCTGACCATCGGCACACTCGATCTGCAAAAGCTCGGTTGCCCCATGGAAGGCCTGTTGCGTTACGGTTCCACGAAAGTTCACAGCGTCTTGAGTCGCGGAATGATCTGCGAGACGAATATTCTCCGGCCGAAGCGAAAAGAGCGCTGGCCCGTCGGGAAGGTGTGACTGCCACGAGAGCGCGCCACAGCGCGCGTTACCGTTGCGAATTTCCGCGGCCAGAAGATTGGTGTGTCCAATGAACTGTGCCGTGTATGCGGTTGCGGGCCGGGCATAAATTTCACGCGGAGTGGCGATCTGCTCCAATTCACCCATGCGCAGAAGCGCAATACGGTCGGACATGACCATCGCTTCTTCCTGATCATGGGTGACGAAGACGAAAGCGATGCCGACTTCTTTTTGCAATGATTTCAGTTCAACCTGCATTTGACGGCGCAGATTGGCATCGAGTGCAGAGAGCGGCTCATCGAGGAGTAACAGGCGCGGTCGATTGACCAATGCGCGCGCGAGGGCGATGCGTTGTTGCTGTCCGCCACTGAGCTGCGAAGGCTTGGAGCGAGCGTGCGGGGTCATCTTGACCATGGCAAGCGCTTCGGCCACTCGCGTCTTGATTTCTGGCTTCGGCAGTTTAGCTACCCGCAAGCCATATCCGACGTTTTCTTCGACGCTCAGGTGAGGGAAGAGAGCATAGTGCTGGAAGACTGTATTGACGCGGCGACGATACGGCGGCAGATGATCCAAACGCTCATTGACCATCAGAATTTCGCCAGCGGTTGCTGTTTCGAATCCGGCGATGATGCGGAGTAATGTTGTTTTTCCTGAACCGCTCTCGCCGAGGATAGTGAGGAACTCTCCTTCGGCGATGTCGAGTGAAATGTCGCGCAGGACCGGCGTCTTACCGAAAGATTTTGCGACGGCGCGGATGGAGAGCAGAGGGAGCGGCGCCGCGATGTGATTCGTCGCTGACATTAGGGTTATGCAAAGTCCTAGTGGACTTCATCCGCTCAGACTAGGACAATCTTGCGCTGTTTTAGATCGCTAAGCTGCGTCACCCAAAAACTAAAAGTACACATGCGACGCCAAAACAGTTCGGCCCAAAGAATCTGACCAACCTTCCTTCTTTGTTAAGCACTATCGTTTCTATGAGCCGCTACTGTGCCGCTTTCACTTCGTTCCATACTTCGTTGTACTTCGCGCGACGCGGTACGTTCTGCCAAAAGTAGATTTTCTTTTGGTAATTCTCTACGTCGTCGAGATGCAGACCCTTCACCTGGTCGGTAGACATGAACTGCGCAGCATGCGAATTGGCCGGAGTGTATCCCGTCACATCGGCGACGTTCTTTTGTGTCTGGGCTTCAATCATGTACTCAAGAAATTTGTAAGCGAGATCCTGATTTTCGCTGCCAGCGGTGATCATGAGGTGATCGATCCAACCCGTGGTGTTTTCTTTGGGGATAGTTTCGCCGATGGGAAAGTTGATTCTGCGCAACTGGTTGGTCATGAGCGGCCATCCCATGGCAGCGACGATTTCGTGATTCTGGAATAAGTTTGTCAACTCACCGCCGGTCGACCACATCTTCCGGATGTTAGGCTTCAACTCGAGCAGCTTGTTCTTAACGGCATCGAGTTCCGCGTCGGTGAGGTTGTAGAGATGCGATGAATTAGGCTTGTCATAACCGAGAAGTTGCGCGGCCATGTAGAGGGTGGAGAGATCGTCCCAGACAGAAATTTTGCCGCGGTATTTCGAATCCCACAAGACGCTCCAACTGGCGGGCGGCTGTGGGAAAAAAGTGGTGTCATAGAGAAGAGGATTTGGTCCCCACATAAAAGGAACGCCAAAAACCTGATTATTGCTGCGGACCAGCGGAAGCGATGTCAGTGTTGGAGAAAGTTGACTGTACGAAGCCAGCTTTGAGAGATCGAGCGGTGCCGCCAAAGCAGAAGTCGCGATAGAAGTGGCGACGTCGCTCGAGGGTGAAATGATGTCGTAGTTTCCGGCACTCCCGCCGCGCAGTTTAGCGACGAGTTCGTCGCTCGATCCCATGTAGGAAGCAGAGACCTTGCAGTGATTTTGTTCTTCGAAGGCGCGAACGAAAGAGGGATCGGCGTACCCTTCCCAGACAAGCAGGTTGAGCGTGGGGACTTTTTTGCCGCACGAGAGCATGACGAGCACAAAACACAAGAGGATCGCGTATAACGGTCGCCGGATGATCATTCAGTCCTCCGATTCGAACTCGCTCTGTTGCTGCACACATTAAGTACCGGGCGCAACACGCTTTAAAACGTGGGCGGCGTGTTTATCCACAGTACCCAAGTCTCCGCGCGGCCTGGATTGCGCCAGTGATGCGGCGTAGCGCTCTCGAAATAAAAACTATCTCCGGTCTTGAGCCGGTATTCTTCTTCATTCACCGAAATGTGCAGTTCGCCCCGCAGCAAATACAAAAACTCTTCGCCTTCGTGGGTATAAGACTCGCCGCTGCCGGCGCGGGGAGCGATGCGGAATAAATGCGGCTCCATGACAGTGTTTCCCCAGGCGAGAAGTTCCATGCGGACACCTGGTCCGGCCTGGAGGACTTTGCGCTGCCCGCGGGCAACAAGTCGGCTATTGGATTCCGCTGCATCGAAAAAATCGAGGATGTTGGTTTTATAAAACTTCGCTAGCTTCCGCAGTGTACCCACGGAGGCGCTCATGTGGGATCTCTCGAGTGCGCTGAGAAAACCGACGGAGATGCCGGCGACTTTGGCGACCTGAGCGAGCGATTGTCCGCGGGTAGTGCGCAACTGGCGCAGACGTGCGCCGATAGTGCGCGCTGGTTCATGCGGAGCGGAGTGAACCTGGCCTTCGCGCTTGAGTGACTGAACAATTGCCGGAGCATTCAGGCCGCGAACCTTGCGCAGGAAACGTGCGCGCTTCAGGAGTTTCACGTCAGACGAAGTGTAGATGCGGTATTTGCTGGCGGTGCGCTGCGGCCGTATGAGGCCGAGACGTTCCCAGGAGCGGAGTACCGAGGGAGAAATGCCAGCGGCACGGGCGGCGTCGCCAATTTTCAAGTAGGCATTCGTGTTCCCCATTTGCTCGCTGGCCGAAAGCGGTCTCATGCGTTTTGTTTATAGCCTCGATAAGTTGTTTTTTCCTTGACAGTCACACGGGGTACTCATAACCTTGCGGGATTATAGCAAGGTTTATCTGCAGCACAAGCGATTGAATTCAGCGGCTTTTTCGCCGGTATTGGAGGTTCCCATGTCGTTGTCTGCTCGTTACAACTGTCTTCGGGGAATGGCCGTTCTGGGCATGACGCTGCTCGCTTCATCTCTTGTGATGGCCCAGAGCACGAGCGGCAGAATCGTGGGACGCGTCGCTGATCCGACCGGTGCAGTATTGTCCGGCGTACAGGTGACTCTGATCAACCAGGCAACTACGGTCAGCCGGACGGCGCAGACGAGCGATAGCGGGGATTTCAATTTTGTGGAGGTGGTGCCCGGAATTTACAAGGTTGAATTCGAGCACGCCGGGTTCAAGAAAAACTCGCAAAGCAATGTGACGGTAGACGTGAGCCAGGTAGTCACGTTGAACTCGGTGTTGCAACTCGGACAAGTGCAGGATGTGGTCGAGGTGACGTCAGCTGCGCCGCAAGTGGATACAACCAGCACCCAGCTTGGCGCAGTGATCAACGACCGGTCGGTCAACGAGCTTCCGCTGAACGCGCGGGATACGTACCAGTTTCTGCAACTTCAGCCAGGCGTGCAAGCGCAGCTGGGCAGCAGTGGAAGCCTCTTTGCTGGATCCGGTGATGCAGGCTCGGTTTCAGTCAACGGTGGGCGGACGCGCGGGAACAACTTCAACGTGAACGGCGGCGATGCGAATGACCAATTCGTGAACACACCGACGATTCAGCCGACGCCCGATAGCGTGGATGAGTTCCGCATGATTACCAATGCGTTCGATGCGGAATATGGGCGGAACTCGGGCTCGGTCGTGAACGTGATTACAAAATCCGGAACCAATGACTTTCACGGAGACGTATACGAGTACTTCCGCAATACGGTCTTGAACGCGCAAGGCTATTTCAATACCGAGAAACCACAATTTAACCAGAACCAGTTTGGAGGAACCTTCGGCGGCCCCATAAAGAAGGACCGAACCTTCTTTTTTGTGTCGTATGAAGGCCGGCGCATCCGGCAGGGGCAGCCGGGCGACTTGCTGAACGTGCCGACAAACTCGGAGCGAACCGGCGACTTTTCCGATCAGGGTGGTCCGTTCAGTGGAGGGATCGATCCCGGCTATCAGTTTGTAGCGGACGTGCTGAATGGAAGGCCGGGATGCACGACTGCGATTCATGGACTGGGTGGAACCACGCCTGTCGCTGGAGCCGCGTGGTCCGATATTTTTCCTACTGCCGTCATCCCTACCGCTTGCCAGGATCCGGTAGCAGCCGACCTACTCAGTTTTGTGCCTCAAGCGAACGTGGGAACAAATGAGGCGCAGGCGGTGCCCGTGGGCAGCGACTACGAAAATCAATTTACCGCGCGCATTGACCACAAGATCAACGACCGTCAGACGTTTTCGGCTTACTACTACTTCACCAATATCTCGCAATTCGCTCCCTACAACACCTTTGAAGAAGCGGGCGCGAACGTTACGGGATTCGGTAACAATATCGATACCCGCAACCAGCAGTGGAATCTGAGCCATACCTGGACGCTGAGTAATAGCATCGTGAACGAAGCCCGCTTCGTGTATATGCGGGAAGGGCAGTTGGGCTATCTCCGTCCCCAAACCTCGAACGCGGTGACCAGTTCATGCAGCAGCGCGGCTTCGGCCTTCTGTTTCACGGGTACGTCGGATTCATCGGCGATTACCGGAGAATTTGGTACTGACCCAACCCTGGGGATTCGAACCGGACTTCCCGCGAACAGCACCGGGGTTCCTTACGTCAATATCGGGGGCGGGGCGAGTTACGGCAACAACTGGGAAGGCTACCTCCCGCAGGTAGGGAACAGCTTTCAGTGGACTGACAATCTCACCTGGGTAAAGGGTACGCACACGTACAAGTTTGGCATCGACATCCGCCGCGGACGGTTTGATCAGACCTATTACTTCGATGTGAACGGCGAATACACTTTCGATAATTCCGGCCCGAACGCAATCTTGCCGAACGACCAGGACAATTATGCGGAATACCTGCTGGGGCTTTCCGATACTTATGTTCAGGGATCGGCGCAGCGTGAAGATGTTCGCACTACATCCATCTATCCCTTTGTGCAGGACAGCTGGAAGATCAAACCGAATATCACGTTGAACTACGGGTTGCGCTGGGAGTTGAACACGCCGCCGACCGACATCAGTGGGCACGTGCAAAGTTTTCGGCCGGGGCAGAACAGCACGGTTTATCCATGCGATCCGTCTGTGACCGCGGATTATCCTGCAGACTGCCCGACAGGGCTGGTAGTGCCGGGCGACAAAGGAGTTCCGGCAGGCCTGACTTCGACGTATTACAAGGCGTTCGCGCCACGTGTGGGATTGGCATGGAGCCCCGGAACCTCCGGCAAGACGAGCATCCGCGCGGGATGGGGCTTGTTCTACAACCCGATTGAAGAATTGGTAATGGCGCAATTCGGCGCCGAGCCACCGTTCGGCGGAAGCACTTCGCTTTCGAATACTTTCTTCAATACTCCGTTTGTGGGGCAGAACGAAATCCAAAGCCCGAATCCATTCAACGGATTTATTTCGCCGCCACGCGGGCAACCGGTCGATCTCTCGGATTTCCGCCCGATGCTGTTTTACGGAGAATTTCAGCCGAACCTACGGAGCCAGTATTCGGCGCAGTACAACCTGACGATTCAGCGGCAGCTGGGGAACAATCTGATGGCGCAGCTCGGCTACGTCGGGTCGCAGGGACATCGGTTGCTGGCGGGACGTGATATCAACCCATCTACACCACAAACTTGTCTCGATATCAACGCGGTCTTAGGCGATGGGACCTGCGCTCCAACGGGCGAGGATGAGCAATTCATTATTCCGGCAAATGCGGTTGCTCCGGCTGGTGGTTTTCATGTGCCTTACGGGCCTAACGGTCCGGCCGTGATCCCTGCGGGAGCCACGATCGGTTCGGTTGCACCTGGCGGGCTTAACCTTGTCGGTCTTCGTCCGTATTCCTCACCGAACTGTAATCCTTACTCCGGCGTCGGTTGCCCCAGTGACGGCGTGCCGGTGTTTACCGACATTTTCGCGGAAGACACGGTCGGCAGTTCCAGCTACAACGCACTCGAAGGCTTGCTGGAAAAGCGCTTTTCGCATGGGCTGCAATTCCAGGCGGCATACACCTGGAGCAAGTCGATGGACGACGCTTCAACCTTCGAGGAGTCGTTGAATCCTTTTGACCCCCGGGCCAGCCGCGCGTTGTCTCTCTTTAACTCTTCACAACGCTTTGTCATCAGCTACGACTGGGATCTACCGTTGCCGAAACACCAGGGCATCGCGGGAAAAATTCTTGATGACTGGTCGATCTCGGGCATCACGCAGTTTCAGAGCGGATTTCCCATCCGGTTGGACACGCAAGACGACACAGAGTTGATCAACAGCCTATTCTTCACCGGGACTGAAGCGCCGAGCCGGATTGCGCCGTTCGTGAAGTTAAATCCCAAAACCAATGGCAACTTCTTCTTCGACCCGAATGATTTCGAGGATCCCCCACTTGGGCAATTCAATAACGGAACCCAGCGAACTATCTGTTGCGGGCCTGGCCTGCAGGATTGGGATTTCTCGATCCATAAGAAGATTGCATTTACAGAAGCGCGCTATCTGCAGTTCCGGGCTGAGTTCTTCAACATTTTCAACCACACGAACTTTGCGAATCCGGATGGACATTTTTCCGATGGGCCGACTGCATTCGGCAAGGTCACCACGACCAGTCAGGACCAGCGCGAGATACAATTTGCCTTGAAGTTCTTTTTCTAGCAGTAAGCCGGGCGGTTCAGGCCGCCTGCGCATTCTAATGGCCGCGACCCGGCCTGAGCTCTCCGGAGACATCGATGTATCCAGCACTTGAACAGGAAATAAAAACGTTTGAACGCCGCACGCCGAAATCGGCCGAATCCCACAAACGCAACCTGAAGCGCATCCCACTGGGTGTTGCCAGTAACTACCGGGCGTATGAGCCGTATCCGATATTCGTGAAAGAAGGGCAGGGCTCGCATTTCCGCGATCTCGATGGCAACGACTACATCGATCACAACCTATGTTTTGGAGCGCTGATGGCTGGGCATTGCCATCCTGCAGTGATGAAAGCTGTCGAACCGCGGCTGAAGACGGGCACGATGTTTGGTATGCCGCACGACATGGAATGGCAACTGGCAGAGGAAATCTGTAACCGTTTCCCGTTGGAGATGCTGCGCTTCGGTTCGTCGGGAACGGA
>Ga0206971_10245_pt1 | contig 18569 bp, 25 predicted proteins | sample Alteio_BWOrgHeat_85_FD_152917 | JGI IMG/M metagenome (GOLD analysis project Ga0206971, IMG submission 152917) | Enriched cells from forest soil in Barre Woods Harvard Forest LTER site, Petersham, Massachusetts, United States -... | ecosystem: Environmental > Terrestrial > Soil > Temperate forest >...
CTGGGGAAACCCGCTGAAATCCTTCTGTAGTTTGATATTGTGAATAGGTTTTTCTGACATCATAACATTGTCAGGCGCGGGAAAAGGGACGCACGCCTTCGAAAGAAGGAATGGCCCAATTCTACCTGATAATGATGATTTTATGAGTTGATGAAATAATACTGGATTGCCGAATTTGCAGAATTAGGTGGCCGCAAGGCTGTTTAGCTCTGTACGTTCATGATTCAGACATCGTTCAAACTAAACTGTACTCTGAGTATGGTACTCTGAGTCTGGTGAAGCAATTCACAAGACTCACTACTCAATACTCAGGGCACAAATTAAATTGTTAAATAAGTATGTTAAGTGCATCTGGTGGATGCCTTGGCTGTAAGAGGCGATGAAGGACGTGTTACGCTGCGAAAAGCCACGGGGAGCTGCGAAAGAGCTTTGATCCGTGGATGTCCGAATGGGGAAACCCACCGCGTATGCGGTACGTGCAACTGAATTCATAGGTTGTACGAGCGAACCTGGTGAACTGAAATATCTAAGTAGCCAGAGGAAAGGAAATCACAGAGACTCCCTTAGTAGTGACGAGCGAACGGGGACTAGGCCAGTGGCCTATAAGTAAAAACCGGAATGGCATGGAAATGCCAACCATAGTGGGTGATAGTCCCGTACGGGTAAAAAGCTTATAGGTCCTCGAGTAGGGCGGGACACGTGAAATCCTGTCTGAATATGGGGCGACCACGCTCCAAGCCTAAGTACTCCTTACAGACCGATAGTGAACTAGTACCGTGAGGGAAAGGTTAAAAGAACCCCGGCAAGGGGAGTGAAATAGACCTGAAACCGGATGCATACAAGCAATAGGAGCGGGGCTCTTCAAAGAAGAGTCCCGGTGGCTGGTGGCTGGTGGCTGGTGGCTGGTGAAGAAAGTAAAAAGCTTTTTTCACCATTCACCATTCACTATTCACTATTCACCGGCTCATCTTCGATGAGCCCCGTGACTGTGTACCTCTTGTATAATGGGTCAGCGACTTAATGTGTCGAGCAAGCTTAAGGCGATAGCTGGAGGCGTAGCGAAAGCAAGTCTGAATAGGGCGCTTTAGTTCGACGTATTAGACCCGAAACCTAGTGATCTAGCCATGGTCAGGTTGAAGGTGGGGTAACACCTACTGGAGGACCGAACACACGCCCGTTGAAAAGGTCGGTGATGAACTGTGGTTAGGGGTGAAAGGCCAATCAAACTGGGAAATAGCTGGTTCTCCGCGAAATATATTTAGGTATAGCGTCGTACGAATACCCCGGGGGGTAGAGCACTGGATAGACTAGGGGGGCCCAAAGCCCTACCAACTCTAACCAAACTCCGAATACCCGGGAGTAATATACGGCAGTCAGACGGTGAATGCTAACGTCCATCGTCGAGAGGGAAACAACCCAGACCATCATCTAAGGCCCCCAAATTGTAGTTAAGTTGGAAAGGATGTGGAACGGCCATAACAGCCAGGAGGTTGGCTTAGAAGCAGCCATCCTTTAAAGAAAGCGTAACAGCTCACTGGTCTAATAGCTATTCTGCGCCTAAAATGTAACGGGGATCAAACTACATGCCGAAGATATGGACTTAGATTTATTTTTAAGTGGTAGCGGAGCGTTCCGTAAGCCGTTGAAGCAAGTCCGACAAGGAATTGTGGAGGTATCGGAAGTGAGAATGCTGACATGAGTAACGACCAACAGTGTGAGAAACACTGTCGCTGAATGACCAAGGGTTCCTGCGTCAAGTTAATCTGAGCAGGGTTAGCCGGTCCCTAAGACGAGGCTGAAAAGCGTAGTCGATGGAAACCACGTTAATATTCGTGGGCCTGTGGGTAGTGACGGATTCTGCGTTTTGTTCCTTCTTATTGGATTGAAGGGGCGGGGCAAAGGGTTCCAGGAAATAGCTCCCACATTATAGTCCGTACCCGAAACCGACACAGGTGGTCAGGTAGAGTATACCAAAGCGCTTGAGAGAACGATGCTGAAGGAACTAGGCAACTTGCATGCGTAACTTCGGGATAAGCATGCCCCACTTTTGGGCAACCAGGGGTGGGGGACACAAACCAGGGAGTAGCGACTGTTTATTAAAAACACAGGGCTGTGCAAACGCGATAAGCGGATGTATACGGTCTGACGCCTGCCCGGTGCTGGAAGGTTAAAAGGAGATGTGCAAGCATTGAATTGAAGCCCCAGTAAACGGCGGCCGTAACTATAACGGTCCTAAGGTAGCGAAATTCCTTGTCGGGTAAGTTCCGACCCGCACGAATGGCGTAACGACTTCTCCGGTGTCTCCAGCATCGACTCAGTGAAATTGAATTCTCCGTGAAGATGCGGAGTTCCCGCGGTTAGACGGAAAGACCCCGTGCACCTTTACTGTAGCTTTGCACTGGCATTATGAAATATTTGTGTAGGATAGGTGGGAGACGTTGAATCTTGGTCGCCAGATCGAGTGGAGTCACCCTTGAAATACCACCCTAATGTTTTGTGATGTCTAACCACGACGTGTCATCCACGTCTGGGACCATGCATGGTAGGCAGTTTGACTGGGGCGGTCGCCTCCTAAAGAGTAACGGAGGCGCGCGATGGTAGGCTCAGGTTGGTCGGAAATCAACCTTTAGAGTGCAATGGCATAAGCCTGCCTGACTGCGAGACACACATGTCGAGCAGAGACGAAAGTCGGTCATAGTGATCCGGTGGTTCCAAGTGGAAGGGCCATCGCTCAACGGATAAAAGGTACGCCGGGGATAACAGGCTGATCTCCCCCAAGAGTCCATATCGACGGGGAGGTTTGGCACCTCGATGTCGGCTCATCACATCCTGGGGCTGTAGAAGGTCCCAAGGGTACGGCTGTTCGCCGTTTAAAGTGGTACGTGAGCTGGGTTTAGAACGTCGTGAGACAGTTCGGTCCCTATCTGCCGTGGGTGTAGGAAAATTGAGAGGACCTGTCCTTAGTACGAGAGGACCGGGATGGACATACCGCTGGTGTACCTGTTGTTCCGCCAGGAGCATACGCAGGGTAGCTACGTATTGAAGGGATAACCGCTGAAAGCATCTAAGCGGGAAACCCGCCTCAAAACAAGTTTTCCCCATTAGGATCGTAGTAGACTACTACGTTGATAGGCTGGGTGTGTAAGGGCAGTAATGCCTTAAGCTAACCAGTACTAATAATCCGATTGACTTATTTAATTTTACTGACGTCTGAGTCATGACGTGCAGTGCTAAACAGCACCTGCGCAATGGCGCAATTCAGTATTAGGTCACCCCAATATAATACCCCTCATAAGGTGTCAGAAAAACCTAAACACATGTCATATACCGCCGAAAAAGGCCGGTTTATATGACCTGGTGATTATAGCCCTTGTGGAAACACCCGTTCCCATCTCGAACACGACCGTGAAACGCAAGGACGCAGATGGTACTATGTCTCAAGGCATGGGAGAGTATGTTGTCGCCAGGTCTTATAAACCGGCCTTTTTTTGTTTTATATTCAGCCTATTATAATAAATCCAACAGTCGGCGTCAAAAATTTTTGCGACTGGTTAACTTTTAATTATATTTTTCATTATATAAGTAATTAGAGTTAATTGATGGGAGAGCAATATGGAAATATCTAACCTACACGTAGCACTCGTAAATGATCTAAACGATCTCGCGAGCCGTTATGGGCTAAGGCCTCAAGATGCAATATTTGATTTATTTCATAATGAGCACAGGCGCCATCCAACGCTTAAAAATGCGGATATGTATGAGATTCGCTTTGAACCCCGCTTTTTCAAAGCTGAGGGTGTAGAAAATGCTGATGAGAAGTCTGCGCAATTTAAAAAATTGCTTGCGGCGCTGGGAAGTCCAGATGGGTGTTTGCAAGGATCTTTAATTGAGCTTTGTGATACCGTAGATGCAGCCTTAAAAAAGGCACCTCGTGCAAGGCCTAGATAAAGATACTATCTATCAAGGCATCCCCCTTCGCTAAAGCTACGGGCGACGCGGTGGGAGAGTATGTTGTCGCCAGGTCTTATAAACCGGCCTTTTTTAATTTCTACTAGGCTGGCCAGCTTGCTTGCGATTTTTGTCCTCGCAACTCACGTGGCGATGCCACGCTCAAGTTGCTGCGGGAAAAATCGCCGCGCATCTGGCTCAGCCTAGCGAAATTACCCTCAAATATATTTTTGAAGCAAATCTTGCAGTACTTTTGCCCGTTGCGTACCCCTATTAGGGTTCATAATGCTATTAAGTGGGTGTGAATAGCTCTTGTATGGATGTGAATAACTTCGCAAAGGGTGAGAAAAACTATTGATTGGGTGGCTATAGCTATTAATTGGATCAAAAGGACCCGAGCTCCGCTTCAGTTTGTCTACAATATCAAAAAAATCGTCGATTACAGTATTCATATTTTTTTTATCCTATTTGTATGTTTTAACCCAGGCAATTCCCGTTGCCAAATAGGACTATAGCAGTTTTATCCACAAAGCGCAAGCTGTGGTGGGTTTTTGTATAATTGACACCATTAGCGGTGGTTTTAATTAATCCTATAGATTGATTATTCATCAAAAAATTGCATTTGTTCCGTCCAAGAAACTTAAGTCATTGCTGCCGAAGGAGGGAATCCAGAAAACCTATTTCAAAAATTCTTATTCTATCTGCTCCCACCCCCATAAGGAACCACATCCGCGGGTGCGGTGCCGTTTAGTAATACGTCGCCTTGCGGATTAGAGGCGGGGCGGGTGATGTCGCCGTCGCTGGAAGAGGTGGTGCGGCCTAGCTCTGTGCTAGAATCACCGCGGTCTTTTCCCAGGCGGGAACTGCTATCGCCACGGTCTTGGCCTAAGCGCGAGCTTGAATCACCCGTGTCGCGGCCCAGGCGCGTACTGGAATCACCCCGGTCGATGCCAAGGCGCGAACTGCTATCACCGCCGCCAATGCCGCGGCTTTCGCGCGAATCGCTATACACCGCCGCACTCCCGCCATTATCAATCGCATAGGCCGGGCTGTTGCCTAGTAGGGCAATAGATAATGCTATAAAATACCAATGTTTCATCCACATATTATCATGCTTTACGCATCAAAAAGCTGCGCGCTAATAGTGCAGTTATGCAAAAAATAGATAAAGGCTGGCGCAAAAAATCCATATTGCCCTTTTATACAAATCCTCCTTCAATATTCCCCTCACCAACAAAAGGAGCAGTGTTATGACCAAAGCTATTCCCCAAGGTTTTTCCACCATTACCCCTTCGCTTGTGATTGATGGCGCGCTGGAGGCGATTAAATTATACAAGCAGGCCTTCGGCGCGACGGAGGATTATGTGATGATGATGCCCGACGGCAGCGGCAAGGTGATGCATGCGTCGTTGCAAATAGGCTCGTCGAAATTATTTGTATCGGACGTGATCCCGAATATGTGCGCGACACCGAGCGTGGCCGGGTTTTATCTGTATGTCGATAATGTCGATGCCGCGTTCGCGCAGGCGAAAAAGGCCGGGCTTTCCGAAAAACACGCGCCGCAAGATATGTTCTACGGCGACCGCACGGCGGGCTTTACCGATAAATTCGGCGTGATGTGGACATTAGCCACGCATGTACGCGATGTGTCGGAAACGGAACTGCAGGAAGGCGCGAAGAAAATGATGGGCAAGGCGGCTTAGTGTTTGGCGGATTTTATTCTTTTTATACAATGGGATAAATTTTAATAAAATATTAATTCTTATAAAGCAGTGTTTCTGTTAATATAAAGCCTAACCCGCAATATTAAAATAGGATCTGCTAATATGAATTCTCTGCCGGATGGTTACAAAGCCCCTCTTGCTGGCCCGCCTCTGGCAGAAATACTTACAGGCCTCATTCGTAAAGATAATCTTCAGCAGGCGATTTTTCTGGGGCGGGATTGTGTGCAAAATTCCCCGCATAACCTGGAGATATTATTTCTTACGGGGCTTGCTTATGAAAAATATGCCAAGTGGTGTAACGGCGCCGGGGATTTTGCTGAGGCCGCAGCCATGCTTGAAACGGCAAAGGAGTTTTTTGATCGCACTGTAGGACAGGGTGGAAAAACAAGGGCCGCGCGGCTCAATACGCATTTAAACTATATCGATGCATTACATGGCTATTCAGAAGATGAGCCGAAATTGCTGGCCGCCGCACAAGCTAACCCTTCAGATTGCCAAGCCTATATTTCCTATATCGAAAATCTTTTTTTGCAGTCGAAATTTTCCACTGCATTGGCCAGCCTGGAAAAGCGCATAGGGGGTGCTGATACGGGTAAGGCCATAGATGTATTAACCGCGTTTGCCGGTAGTTATGTGATGAAAAACTCAGAGGTCGATGCCGCTTCCCAAGAGCATGCGCGCTCGCTCGCGCAATCGGCCATAAACCGGCTATTACCTAGCTATCGCAATGATGCCCGCGCCGGGATGTTCCTGGCTTGCTTGAAAAACTGCGGATTGAATATTTCCTGCCCTGTGGGTGAATATCCCAATGCCAGCGATGATTATATGGCGGCCCGCCAGGCGATAAACTTAGCACAGCAGACGCTGCGCCCGGCGATGCCAAGTATAGCTATGGCATTTGATGGTTGCGCCCTTGATTTTTAATTTCTCCTTGGTGATAATAATATTCAGTTGCAGACAATTAGCAGGAAGGGCGAATTACTATGATTCAATACTCCGATACCTCCCATGCCGAATCAAAGGCCAGTCTGGGCCACCATGTTTTGACCATTCAAAACGTTGATGCGCCGACGGCTGCCGCCTTGCGGGGATTAGCGGCGGCGCAAAGCTGCGAGGTGATAAACGCACAAGGCGGCCAATTTGTGGTGAGTGGAATTGTGCAGGATTTAATTGCTTTTGCGCGCGGTTTGAAAATGGGCGAATGTGATAAAATGAACCTCACGGACTCGCTTGCTAGAGCAAGCGAGCGCGCGGGAACCGATAGGCTCGGCCTTCAAATAATGGCAGCGCGCAGAGGTAAAGTGCAGTTGTAATCCGCATTATGTGGACATTAGCCACGCATGTGCGCGATGTGTCGGACGTGGAGTTGCAAGAAGGCGCGAAGAAAATGATGGGGAAGGCGGCTTAGCTTCCTGTTCTTATAAACCAATCTTTTTGTAATGCCTGGTAACGCAGCCTTGGAATAATTTTGCCGTATGCTAGAAAATCTGCATATTTTTTAACTGGGGTATTGATAATTCTTGTTGATCTATTAAATTTTAGTAGTAATCTATTCGGAGCAGATAATAAAACAATTGGAAATTACCATGGAAAACCTTACAGAGTTTTTAAACAATCAGACGGTTTTTATACTCAGCAAGCTTAATCAAGCATTGGAAGCTTATGGCCTCGACCCCATGAGCGCCACCTTTTTCATTGAGGGGGAGCAGCGTATTTATGGTCATTCACACAGCGATAGCTATGTCATTGGTAAGGGGTATACGTTGCTTGGTCATTTGCCGGAGAATTCAAAAGGTTTTTTGAAATTTGCTCAAGCGATTGGTCTGAAACCTATTCCAAAAAAAGAGGATGATGAGGTGGCGGATTTTTATCTTGCTGCTGATGACCTTAAAAAAATTGCAAAAAAGATAGAAATCGCTATTGAAAGAGCGCCTTCAGGCAAAACAAAATAGGCGGTATTGTAAATATATAGTCCCATCCCCTTTACCCATCCTTGATACTATCCACCCATCCCCGCTAGCGAATGTTTATATCCGCTGTTGCATAGTGGGTTGAAATAACCATAGGGGCGGGCGATGAAAGTTTTAGCGAAAACATTACTCCTCAGCGCAGCATTTTTGAGCGCGGGGGAAACCGCCTATGCGAAATGGCATGCGCAGCATGAATATTACGGCCATCCCGGTTATTATGGGCATTATCAGGGGCCGCATTATTATTCCCGCGGCTGGCGCCCGGTGGTGGTGTATAGCGCGCCTTATCCGTACTATGTGCAAAGCGACTATAGCGAAATACGCTGCACGAATAGCTATAATCCGCTCGGCTTGCTTATCGGCGGCGTGGCGGGCGGTGCGATCGGCAGCACCATCGGCCATGGGGCAGGGCGGGCGGTGGCGATCGGCTCCGGCGCGGTGATGGGCAGTATCCTTGGGCAAAATATGGTGCAGCAAAATTGCGTACGCGAAATATTCAGCCAGGCGCCGGTGGGAACGCCGGTAAGCTGGCAGGCCGGGCCGAATGAGGCGTATGCCGTGCTGCCGGTGCGTGATTACCAGGAAAATGGCCGCTATTGCCGCGAATATCAGGGCTATGCGACGGTAGGCGGCAAACGCCAAGAAACCTACGGCAATGCCTGCCAGCAGCCTGACGGGAGCTGGCAGATCGTCAATTAGATATTGCATTGCAACAAACCGTCTTGACAAGCTATAGGGCTAGGCATAAACTGAACCTATGCTACAAGATCTTGAGGGTCGGCCAACGGCTCCGTGATATCCGCAAGGGCGCTTACTCCACAGATAATTGATAGGAGAAGTGCTATGAAACCAGAAATTCAAACCTATTCCAACGGTGGTTATTGGATGGTGGCCGGGCTTGTCGCCTTGCTCATGCTGCCGCCGGTGATCGGCCATTTCGTGATGAAAACCGAAGTTGCGCCGAGCTTGCATGCTGAGGCTTCGGTAAAGTAACCAACCATTTCGCTATCGTGGTGAGTGCCGGGTTTTCCGGGCTCGGTAGCAAGGTTAGGTGACTGCCAGGCCGTGGTAGAAATACACGCCGAGGCCAAGGGTGAACACCCAGCAGCCATAGAGCGCGTGTTCAAGGCTGGCTGCGGCGAGCGACTTGGTTTTTTCGTAGGTGCGGGCGAAGATAAACCCGCCCGCGGCGCAAAACGTGACTGCCACCCAATTATGCAGCACGATATGCGCCCAGCCGAACGCCAGCGCGCTGGCGGCGGTTAGCGTGTGCGCGGGGAATAGCGCGCCGTAGCGGCGGAAAAAGAAACTGCGGAACAAGATTTCCTGCGGCGTGGCCGATAGCACGGGATAAAGCAACATCACCAGCGCCCAGCGGTCCGGGTGTTCGAGCGGCAGGCTGAATAGCCGCTGCGGCACGTTGAGCAGCGTGAATATAAACAGCGCCGCCGCCAAAGGCAACGCGCGCAGCGCCATGGCTTTGAGCACGGGTTTGGTGAGCGCGCCCGCGTTCCAATCCGCGCGGAAGCGGTAGCCGTAATGCAGACGCAGCACGGCGTAGGCCGCCAGCGACATCGCCCACAGCATCACATAAATCCAGCTATGCGGCTTAGCGAAAAACAGCAGCAGCGGGAAAATCACAAAAATCGCGGCGCACTCGGCGCCCAGGCGGCGGTTGGACATGGTTGACAGCATCTAAAAGCCAGCGTAGGTTATCTTGGAGTATGAGTATGACATTTTTAGACTGTCCAGTCTATCTATAACGCAAAAAGGCCGCTGCGCAGGGTGTGGGTATGATGAGTCCGTCGGGCGTGTATTTACGCAAAAACGCCAAGCAAAAGTATGATGCGATTTTAAAAGCCGCTTACCAGCTGTTCCTCAAAAACGGCTATACCGGCACGAGCATGGACGCGGTGGCGCTGGAGGCGGATGTCTCAAAACAAACCGTCTATAGCTATTTCACCAACAAGGATATTTTATTTTGCCAAATGATCGAGGCGCAGTGCGCCCGCCACACGCCGCCGGAAACGTTTCTCGATAACCCGAAATTAAAACCCGAAGACGCGCTGTTTCGCATCGGCCGCGGATTTTTGGATTTGATTAGCAGCCCGCGTGGCCTGGCGATTTGCCGGTTGGTGATGAGCGAAGCCGAACAGCATCCGCGCATCACGAAATTATTTTACGAAACCGGCCCGCTGCGCCGCCAGGCGATGTTAGCGCGCTATTTAAGCCGCCCGGATATCAAGCAGGGGTTTGCGATTGACGATGTGGAAGCCGCCGTGCTCAATTTTTTCGCGCTGGTCAAAAGCCGCCATTATTTGCGCCTCCAACTACGCATCAAACCGCTGCCGACCAAGCAGGAATTCGATAACCACGTGCGCGACGCGGTGAAGATTTTTTACAAGATTTATGGGCGGTGAGCGGCGCGGCTTATTGCATAAGCAGCATCAGCACAGCGCAAGTTCTCACCGTGCCGCTAGAGGCGGAAATATTATAGGTTGAAGCCGTATCCGTAGCCGCTGAACCGCCGGTCGTGCAGCCGCCGCCGCTGGGTAATGCCGTCCAGCTTATCGCGGTGGCATAATACATCCCGGCCCTGCCGCTATTGGGCAATCCATCATCCATTTTTACGTCTATATTATAGGCATCGCGCGGCATGATCTTGTTGGTCGGCGCGCAGCCGGGCGGGCCTGGGAACGCGCCATTAAGCCCCTCGATCATGAAATAGTTTTTATACATGGGCCAGTTAACCGGCATCGCTGTTGTCAGGCCGCTGACATTGATATAGACATTGCCGCCGAGTTTGGCGGCAGGCACCAGCGACGAAGCATCATCTAGTGTGCCCGAAGGCAAGCCGCTTGCATCCAGCGCAGCGTTTCCAGTCATGCCGAACTGACCATCCACCATATTGGTTTCCGATAAATGCCGCCAGAATACGTTACCTTCGTTAACGCATCTTCCGGGGCCACTGTTTTCAATGAGGCCGTTATTGTCGCCATATCCGGCTGTGCCTGCCGCACCGTTTTGGAAGGTAAACAGCCCGAGCGATTGCGCGGTTGCGGGTGTCATATCACCCGGCACGGCATTATATTTGAGGATAAAATTATTCATGGCCGTCTGGTATTTTTCCAGCTGGGCAATAGTGCCGCGAACCTCGGCGGCCTTGATTAAATCGCGCCCGACCAATACCCCGCCGACAATCAGGCCGATAATGACCAGCACAATGGACAGCTCAATGAGCGTAAAGCCACGGCGGGCATTTGGTTTGTTAGGTTGCATCAGCCTAATTGTACCATAACACGCTGCGCAGGACAATCTTCTGATTGTAAAAGGATTATACCGCGGCCAGATACGGCTGCAAAACCCCACGCAGCACCAATAATTCCTCGCGGATGGCGGCGACTTGCTTTTTCTGTTTGTCCGTGAGGATGATATGTTTTGGCGCCGCGGATTTTTTCGGTGCGGCGGGCGGTTTATCTTGCGCGAATGCTTTGATCGCGCCTTTGATGGTGTAGCCCTGTTTATACAGCAAATGCTGGATTTTGCTGAGGATTTCCATGTCTTCCGGGCGGTAATAGCGGCGCCCGCCTTGGAGTTTCAGCGGTTTGATCTGCGAGAAGCGGCTTTCCCAGAAGCGTAGCACATGCTGCTGCACGCCGAGCATATCAGCGGCTTCGCTGATGGTTTTCATTGCGCCGGGGGCTTTTTCGCTGGCGGGTTCAGGCGCTTTTTGAACGGCCGCCACCGTTTTTTCCGGCGCTACCGCCAGCGGCAGGCCGCCGAATAAATCATTGGTTGCGGGGGCGGGCTTGGATTTTTTGTTGGGTTTTGCTTCTTGCAAAACATCGAGCAAATCTTGCTGGAGAAAATTGAGCTGCATGCGTCCTCCCACTAAATGTCAGGAACCTGCGCAACTACAATTGCAGCAGGCCTTATGCGAGTTCTATATTTTTGCCGACGAGGTTGCTGTTGACTTTGGCCTTCAGCAAATTCGAGGCGTTAAACGATAGCACGGTGCGCGAGGTGATCGGCACTTCGACGCCGGTTTTCGGGTTGCGGCCGGTGCGCTGTTTTTTGCGGCGCAAACTAAACGTGCCAAAAGAAGAGAGTTTCACGGTGTTGCCCTGTTCCAGGCTCACGCAGATTTCCTCGATCACGGAATCGACAAGCGCGTTGCATTCTTGCAGCGACAAGCCGATTTGCTTGTACACGGCGTTGCTTAAATCAGCACGGGTGAGTGTTTTTGGCATGGCGTTTCTTCTTCCCATTTACGTTGCTAATAGGAGGACTTTACCCCATTTCCAGAATAAAATCAAGGGGGTAGTTGCAAATCGCTCGAAATCAGGCGGATTGGGCGTGTAATTTGAGGCCCAGCGCGGTTACTACCTTCATAATCGTCGAAAATTCTGGGTTTCCGTCGATGCTGAGGGCGCGGTATAACCCCTCGCGGGTAAGCCCTGTAGCGCGGGCGACCTTGCTCATGCCCCGCGCACGGGCGATGACGCCCAGGGCGTGGGCGATAAAGGCGGAATCATCACCGGCTTCTACCAGGCAGGCGTCGAAATAAGCCGCGATGTCTTTTTCGGTTTTGAGATGTTTTGCAGAATCCCATTTTTTTAGTTTTGTTTTTTTCATGTGCATACCTATACATTTTTTGCCAATTCAAGGGCAGTTTTAATGTCTTTCGCTTGTCCCTTTTTTGTGCCGCCCGCGAGTAGCACCACTAACACCGCGCCGCGCTCGATAAAATAAACACGGTAGCCGGGGCCATAATCTATCCGCATTTCCGATACGCCTTGGCCAACCGGCTTGCAGTCGCCGTAATTTCCAAGTTCAGCACGGTCGATGCGTACTTGAATCCGCGCCTTTGCCTGGCGGTCGCGCAGGCTCTCGAACCATTTAGAAAATAGGCTGGTTGTCTCAATCGTTTTCACAAATATACTGTAACCTATGGATTACATATTGTCAACTATGGATTATAGCTACCACCGAATCAACGTACAACCCCAGGTAAGCCCAGCGCCAAGGGCGGGGCAGGCGATGAGCTGGCCGGGGCGGATTTTGCCGTCTTTTGCGGCGAAATGCAGGGCCAGCGGGATGGAGGCGGCGGAGGTATTGGCGTGTTTGGCGACGGTGGAAATCACCCGGCCTTCGCCGATGGCGAGTTTCTGCGCGACGCCGTTTAGGATACGCATATTGGCCTGATGCGGGACAAGCCAATCGATGGCGGATGCGGGCAGGCCTAATGCAGCCAAGCCTTCTTCAACGGCGGCGGGCATTTTGGCCACGGCATGGCGGAAGATTTCTTTTCCGGCCATGAAGAGTGTGCCGCCCATCGGGGTTTTGAGTTGCTCGGTATATTGGCCGTCGGAATGGATGTTGGAAAATACAATGCCGCGCTCGCTTTCTTGCGCGTCGAGCAATATGGCGGCTGCGCCGTCGCCGAATAAAATGCAGGTGGTGCGGTCGTTCCAATCGAGGATGCGCGAATAGGTTTCCGCGCCGATGACGAGGATGCGTTTTGCTTGGCCGGCTGCGATGAAACTATTAGCAATCGTCATTGCATACACAAATCCGCTGCAAGCGGCATTCACATCAAATGCGGCGCCGCGCGTGATGCCGAGCTTGTGCTGCACCTTCGTTGCGGTGGCGGGCATGGTGTCGTCGGGCGTGGTGGTGGCGAGGATCACCAGGTCGATGGAGTTAGCGTCGATGCCTGCGTTTTTAATGGCGTCGGCGCCGGCGAGCGTTGCAAGGTCGGAGGTGGTTTCGCCTTCGGCTGCGAGATGGCGCTGCTCGATGCCGGTGCGCTCGACTATCCATTCATTGCTGGTTTCTAAATGGGCGGGTAGTTCCGCATTCGTAACGATGCGCGAAGGTAAATAGGCGCCGGTGCCGATGACGACTGCGCGCGGCATTAATCGGCCTCGCCTTCGATAGCGTCTAGCGCTAATTGCGGCGGAGTGATTTGTTTTAACTCCTGCATGATGCGCGTGTTGATATGGTGCGCGACGAGTTCGACGGCGACGCTCACGGCATTGCAAAAACTAAACGCATCCGCGCCGCCGTGGCTTTTCACCGCGATGCCGTTTAGGCCTAAGAACATTGCGCCGTTGCGTTTGCGGTCGTCGATTTTATCTTTCACGCCTGCCAGCGCGCCGTAAGCCAGCAAGCCGCCGAGCTGGGCGACGGGCGAGCTGTTGAACGCGTCTTTCAAATAGTTGCGCAGCAAGCGTGCAACACCTTCGGCGGTTTTGAGCGCGATGTTGCCAGTGAAGCCGTCGGTGACGACCACGTCTACCGTTCCGGCGGTGATATCATTGCCTTCGATGAAGCCGTGGAAATTTAATTCGATGGCGGAATTTTTGAGTAGCTCGCTGGCTTCCTTGACTTCATCGTGCCCCTTCAAATCTTCCGAGCCGACATTGAGCAGGCCGATGCGCGGTTTGGAGAGGCCGAGCACGGCGCGCGCAAATGCGTCGCCCATCACGGCGAAACGGTATAAATCCTGCGCGCAGGCTTCGACGTTGGCGCCTAAATCGAGCATCACGCATTCGCCGCGGCGGGTGGGCAGCAAGCCCGCAATCGCAGGGCGCGATACGCCGGGCAGGGTGCGCAGGATAATTTTCGACATCGCCATGAGCGCGCCGGTATTGCCGCCGGAAACGATGGCGCAGGCGCGGCCGTCTTTCACCGATTCAATCGCCATCCACATGCTCGAATTGCGGCCGCGGCGCACGGCATGCGACGGTTTGTCGTCACCGGCGATTTTATGTTCGGTGTGGACGATGTGGCTGGCGGCTTTGAGCGCGGGGATGGAATTGATAATGGGCGCAAGTTGCGGCTCGTTGCCGAAAATCAAAAATTTGACACCGGGGTGGCGGATAAGCGCCATTTCCGCGCCGTGCAGCACCGATGCGGGCGCGTTGTCGCCGCCCATAGCATCCAGCGCGATAGGTAACTGGAGTTTTGCGGCGGGCATGGGGGCTGCCTAGCGGTGAACTTTATCCGTGGTGACTTTGCGGCCGTTATAGTGGCCGTCTGGCGAAACGTGGTGCGGGCGCTTGATGTCGCCGCTGGTTTTATCTTCCACGACATTCACCGGTTTCAGCGAATCATGCGAACGGCGCATGTTGCGTTTCGATTTGCTTGTTTTTCTTTTAGGTACAGCCATGGTTTTCGTCCTTGAGTAACAACAATATTTTTTGCGGAAGTGGCTTTATATAGCAAAACCGCGAGCGAGGGAAAGCGTTTTTTTGATATTTTTCACCGTTTTCGCCCGGCTTTTCCCCCAAACGGCAAGGCTGTTGTTATTGCACAATAAAAAAAGCACGCTGACCAACGCCAGCGTGCTTTTTAAAAGTCCTAACGGAAGGGCGATTATTTCGCTTCTTCGGTTTTAGCAGCTTCTTTTTTCGCATGCTTAGCATGTTTGCCAGCATGTTTTGCTTTAGCAGGAGCAGCTTTTTCGGTTGCAGCAGGAGCAGCCTGTTCAGCAGCGAAAGCAACAGGTGCAGCCAGGGCGAGCACCAAAGCGAGAGCGGAAAGAGTTTTCATGTGATGAATCCTTAGGTTTGTTATGTGAAAAACTAGATAGAATGTTCTATCTGTATTGGACAGTAGCATGGGTCATATGGCGGTGCAATTGCCGTAACATTACATATAGTTAATGTGGGATGGAAGTGTTTGGCATGGCGGCATGGAGTCAGCGTAAGCGCGAAATATAATTTTACATGAGTTATAAAAGATATTAATAAATGCCATATCTAAAAAATGGAGCAATGCAATGAATAACGAAAACTGGGGTGAGAAAGAAGCCAGATTGCATCTTAAAATCGAAAAGGAAAAAACCAAGCGGCATAAGGCGTGGAGTGAAAATGCGGTTTGGATTTGTGCAATTGTGATGAGTACGCTGCCCGGTCTATGGTTCATCAATAAGTCTATTTCCTCAACAGAAAACAATAAACAATACGACGACGTTCAAATTTCCGGATAATACAATTATTTCTTTGCCTTCCGCGCTTGTATCGCGCGAACACCCTGTCAATTTTTCTGACCCGGCGGCGGTTGCGGGCGCGATGGATATCACATTGAACGGCGACCCTAAGCAGGTTTTATTTACGCTCACTTTAAAAAATCAATTCGGCGAGAAGCCTTTGCCCGTGACAACGGAAACGCTTGCTTTTGCAACAGAACTATCTAACAGCCCAAGTACAATACGCACAAACCCCTTAGCGCCGAAACATTTTCAGCATAAACCGGCTGCGAATAAAGCGCGCTAATTTTCCTGCTCATCTATGTCCGGCACATCGTCACCTTCCACTACCGGCACGGCGTAATCACCGCGGAACCAGCGGGCGAGGTCGACGTCGGCGCAGCGCTTGGAGCAGAAGGGTTTGAATTCGGGGGTTGCGGCTTTGCCGCAATTAGCGCATTTCATGCACGCAGCGCCGCGATGTTTTTTGCGTAATCGGCGGCGTTTCCGGTGAATACCGCCGAGCCCGCAACCAGCACATCTGCGCCTGCCGCGATGGCTTGTTTGGCGGTTTGCGGGTTGATGCCGCCGTCTACTTCCAAATCAATGTTTTTCCCCGTGGCTGCAATCATCGCGCGCAGTTGCTTGATTTTATCGAGCTGCGACGCAATGAAGGATTGCCCGCCAAAGCCGGGGTTCACGCTCATCACCAGCACCAAATCGAGTTCGCCGATGATATGCTCAAGCACGCTGGCGGGCGTGGTGGGCACCAGCGACACACCAGCTTTTTTGCCGAATGATTTGATGAGTTGCACCGTGCGGTGCAAATGTTTCGTCGCCTCGGCATGCACGGTGATAATATCCGCGCCCGCTTTCGCGTAAGATTCGATATAGGGGTCGACCGGCTCGATCATCAGATGCACATCAAACGTGAGCTTGCTATGGGGGCGGATGGATTTCACCACCACAGGGCCGATGGTAAGGTTCGGCACAAAATGCCCGTCCATCACATCCACATGGATATAATCGGCGCCTGCGCTGGTAATAGCCGCGACTTCCTCACCCAAACGGGCGAAATCGGCGGAGAGGATGGAGGGGGCGATTTTTATTTTGGTCATGTGCTCACTGGGTTAACGACGCGACTCTACCTTCTTTGCCCGGGCCAGTCACCTGTTGTTTTTACACGGGATAGTTTATGTATATCTTTGAAGGCATCCAGCGCGATTTGACGGGTGGTGTATAACATGTCAATCGCCGAGCACATATTTTCGTAGCCGGGCGTTTCAGAAGGAAGAGTACCGCTTGTACCCCTGAGGGTATAGCCGTTATATGAAGTATAGCTATGTATATATATAAATGCATTGCATGCTGCCGATGACGGCTTGGAGCGAAACCAGTATCGCACACTGTCCTCCCCCCGCACTTCGGTTTTTTTTCCGGCAGATGTTTTATCAACAACATCCGCGGTGTCAAAATCACGTAATACATTGCCAAAATGGTCTTTGATATGGAGCATTTCCCTGCCTTTGACCGTGTGTAGTGTGACGGGATGTTTTTCTGACGCATCGTCTATGGCCCTTACCAGCGCATTCCTTTGTGAGTCGTCGATATCAAGGCGTGCATCAAAGAAACATTTGCATTCCTGTATTTCTTGGTTTGGGAATATCCGCAGCGCCTCGCCGATCAGTGCCTTATATTTCTTCGCATTATGGCCTGCATCATGGAAGGTAATACAGACATTTTCCCTATCCCCAAATACGTCCATTTCAATTTTACCGCCGATGGCCTCTATCGCTTGCCGTTTCGCTAAAACGGTTGCCAGGTGCATCTTATGAATGTGAAGCTCTACGCTTACTTCCAGTTCCGGGAAGATTAGGGCGGGGAGCCGATATCTTGGTAGCTTCATAGGTTGGGTAAGCCCTTATATTTTGAAGTATAATAGAGTTTTTACTGGACATTCGCAATGATAAATTGTTTAATCATAAATTATTATCAATATATTGTGGTGTATAAAACATGCGTAGAACTGTATCGTTAGATCCTGACAGCAAAAAAACCTATGCAACCCTGATAACGCAATTGGTTGTAGGTGGGCATATCTATTTTCATACACCTTGCGTAACACAATCCCGGGTTTCTCCCACTACGGCGCTTCTTGGGGATAATGTAGCTGATGAGGCGTTAGTGCCATAGATGGTGAAATTCGTAGGGTCAAAACCGACCCCACCTTTTGGGCGGAGCAGCTCGGCGGCACATTGACGCCCACCGGCTCGGTGCGGCTGCACGATGCGAAAAATATCACCCACCTCAAAGGTTTTTCCGAAGGCAATTGGTGGGTGCAGGATATGGCCGCCACCATCCCCGCGAAACTGATGGGCGATGTCAAAGGCAAGCGCATCATCGACCTCTGCGCCGCCCCCGGCGGCAAAACCGCCCAGCTCGCCAGCGCCGGCGCGAAAGTCTCGGCGGTGGATGTGAGCAAAGAGCGCATCGCCATGCTAAAAACCAACGTGCACCGCTTGAAACTGCAAGCCGATTACATCACCACCGACGCCAGCAAATGGCTCCCCACCTTCGCGCCCGACGCGATTTTACTCGACGCCCCCTGCTCCGCCACCGGCACACTGCGCCGCCACCCAGACGTCGCCTGGCACCGCCGCGAAAGCGACATCGCCCGCCTGGTCGAAACCCAGGCCAAACTCCTGCGCCACGCGCTCGATTTCCTAAAACCCGGCGGCACATTGGTCTACGCCACCTGCTCCCTGCAACCCGAAGAAGGCGAGCAACAAATCACCAATATTTTGGCCGAACGCAACGATATTTCCCTCATCCCCGTAAAACCCGAAACGCTGGGCGGCCTAACAGAATGCATCACCCCGCGCGGAGAAGTTCGCACACTTCCGTTCCATCTGGGCGAGATTGACGGGATGGATGGGTTTTATGCGGCGGTGT
>Ga0206971_10244_pt1 | contig 18459 bp, 14 predicted proteins | sample Alteio_BWOrgHeat_85_FD_152917 | JGI IMG/M metagenome (GOLD analysis project Ga0206971, IMG submission 152917) | Enriched cells from forest soil in Barre Woods Harvard Forest LTER site, Petersham, Massachusetts, United States -... | ecosystem: Environmental > Terrestrial > Soil > Temperate forest >...
CGGGCGAAATATTGGATGAGATCACCAACGAGGTGATTCAAATATTAAGCACTTCGTCCATGGACCTTGCATCCCTGGTAACTTCAACCAATATCGGATCGGATAAAGAGAAGATAGATACCATTCGTCTGCTGCTGGACGCCGGCAAAATAAAATTTGCCGGTGAAAAACTCATCATTTCATAAGATGGGGCCTTGGCCTTAAAATGGTCCCGCGAAATAAAATACTTTTTAACCAATAATGCACTCCTAAAGATTTCGGAGTTTCTCTTTTTGCCTTTTATTTTTGATGGTTAAATCGGTAAAACAGAATTTTATTTTGTTTTGATAAAAATGAATACTTAGTGTAATAATTACACTATTATGAAAAATTTCGCCGACAAAAACCCGACATTTGCCGAAGAAAATAGGGCGTTCGTCTATTTCAGCACAGTTTAGTGTAACGTTTTGAAATCCCGCTCGTCTTATGGTTGTATTTAAAAATTATAAAAATACAATTAATTGACAATCAAAAATATAAATAAAATGAAAAAGGTAATCTTATCCATATTTACAATCGCAACTCTTGTAATTGGAACAACAAATTTTAGTCACGCTGCCACTTTAAACCATGACGCAGCCATCACTTTAACCGATATCAGCAGTATCAATAAACTCGAAATTCACGGTAATGTAACCGTATATATCTCTGATGCTTCAACCGACCAGGTAAAAGTGTATAACAAATATTATTCTGAAAACGCCCTGGTGCAAAGCAAAAACGGCACTTTGCGCATTTCTTCCTACGCATCCGAAAAATTGGTAGTGTGGGTTAGCGCAAACGATCTTCGTTCAGTTTCTGCATATGATAATGCCGAGGTAAGGTCATTCGGCCAGTTATCAAAAATTGAATTCAATGTTGATCTTCATGACAACGCTTCTGCTAAACTTGACCTGAATGCTCACAGCGCCGTAATTAACGTAAGCGATCGTGCTAAAGCCGATTTAACCGGGTCAGCCGATGAGTTTACACTTAGCCATAACTATGCGGCCAGCGTAAACAATTATAATTTCTCGGCAGTTCGTTTCACTGAAACCAAGGTCAATTTTCCTGCTGCCACCAGCACAGATGTAGTTGGCATCTGAGTTCAAATTCGAGAAAGTTTAATATATAATCTGAAAAGCTACCCGGGATCCGGGTAGCTTTTTTTGTCAGTAACAGCTCCGTTGCCTGATTGGAGTTTTACATTATTTCTGCCAATTTCCGGTATCAATAGTTCACAACCTTCAGCAGCTTGCCGTTGTCGTTAAAGCTTAACATCTTGTTTTCAGCTGAGCCTGTATCTTCATAGTCAAAGGGACTGCCGCTGTGGTTGTCAAGTTTTATCACGTACAAGTTTTGCAAAGGGGTGCGAACCCGCATCATGTCGTCTATGTGCCAGCTGGCATAGGTGCCGGTTTTAAGAAACGATTGGACCGCAACCGGCAGGCCTGATGAACGGCTTATGTCCCGCTCGGTATTAACCCATGCGCCGTTTTTTGAATAGGAAGCCATATATTTTTTACCGTCATTGGTAAAATAAGCGATGTAAGCCTCATGGGTTGATTTCCATTTTTTAACCTGGGCCTGTGGGTATTTGGACGAAAATGTGGAAAGCACGTTTTGTGGCACGTTGCCAGCTCGCTGTGCTGAAGCATTGAATGTAATCAGCCCTGCGATGATGGAAAGGGTGATGCTTTTTATTATATTTTTCATGATCTTTTCAATTGAAATAAATTATAAATTCTGCGTAGTTATTCCATTTGCCTGATTCCGTACAAAGAAATCAAGCAACAACAACTGATAAAGCCAAAGAATAGGCTGGTTAAACCCGGGTTGGCGGGACGATCAAATCCTCAGAACACGATTGGATAACCATGAATGATGATAGTTGGGCAGAAATTGTGAATGAAACGAACAGTATTTTGCTGCGTTTGGGACGGAAGAAGCATTACTTGAAACCGATGAACAGCAGTGAAGCTTCTTTTTTTGAATTGTTTTAACATTTTTACTTTCACTGAAGGTCGACCGGTCATTCCTTATCAGATAATAGGCAAGTTCAGAATTTGTTTTGCAAACAGGCTCGCCTGTGGTAGCCGGGTTTTCGTGGAAGTCGGGAATGAAGAAGAAATGCAATGAGACAATAAAAAGGTATGCTGGCATTAACATAGATGCCATTGCATGGTTAAATCGATGTTTGGCAGATCGGGTCATCGTCGCGAAATACTACCTGGTACTGTTAAAACTTAAGTTTGGGCAGATTTGTTTTAAAAATCGCCTTACATTAAAGCGGCTGGAAAACAATTATAATATCGATTACTTAGTGATATTTTAATAAATATCCTGACACCACCGCAACTGGATTTTTACCCTGGTATGAGCCCCGCGCCAATATTAAAACTTGCAGCGAAGTTAATGAAGATTTGGTTTTTTACTGCCCGTTACTCAATGGCAGGGTAAACCAAAACGTTGAACCTTTTCCGGCTTCGCTATACAGACCGATTTTCCCATGGTGCTTTTTGACGATCTCTGACGAAATATAAAGACCGAGGCCTAAGCCGGGAAACATCGCCGATGAATCGTCAACCCGGTAAAAGCGGTCGAACAGGAAAGGCTGCTGTTCGGCGGGGATACCGATCCCCTGGTCGGTAACTGAACATTTTATTTCTGTATCTTTTTGTTCAATTTTTACCTGGATCTGCAGACCGGAAGGAGAATATTTGATGGCATTTGAAAGCAGATTGACGATCACCTGCTCAATCCTGAGCTTGTCGGCCGTAATAGTAACCGGCCCGGCTTCAATTACTGATATTTCGTGCGCCGGATCGTGCAGCATTGTCTCAGCAACACACTCTTTGAGCGATTCGGTAAAATCATAGCTGGTTTTGTTCAGCTGCATTTTGCCCGACTGTATTTTGCTCACATCCAGCAGGTCGGTTACTATCGCCATTAATTTGTCGACCTGTTTATTGGCCATGTTGATGAATGAGCCACTTTTTTCGGGGCTGTACTTTCCGGTAATTATCTTGTCCAATACCTGCAACGAGGCCTTCATACTAGTTATGGGCGTTTTAAGCTCATGGCTGGCAATGGCTAAAAAATTATCCTTCTTTTTTACCAGTTGCTGAATCGTTAGCCGGCTTTGTTCCTGTTCATCAATATCAGTCATCGTGCCGATGTAGCCGTCAAAACCGGGATTTAACACCGGGTGAGCATTATCCAGTATCCAGCGATATTCGTCTTTTTCCGCATTTTTATAGCGCAGTTTCAGCTGCATTGGCAGCTTTTCGGCAAAAAGCGCCTGAAATTCGCGGGTTACCCGCTCGCGGTCGTCGGGATGGATACGGGTCACCGGATCGCCTGTCATCGCTTCCTCCATTTCAACGCCCGACCATGCGCGCCACGCATCGTTTACAAAGATCAGCCGGCCGTGTGCATCCATTTGCCATATCGGGAGCGAATTATAAAAAGTCAGGGCCTTAAAATGCGCTTCGCTGGCTTGCAGCGCCTGCTGGGCCAGTTTTTGTTCATGGATGTCGGTACTTGTGCCAACCCAAACCACAATATCTCCTTTTTCATTCCTGTGGGGGATAAAGCGGGTAAGGTGCCAGCGATATACGCCGTCGTGTCGGCGAAAACGGTGCTCCATTTGTTTTTCCTGGCCGGTTTCTAAAGCCAGGGGATATTCCACCATAGCGATTGCCAGGTCGTCGGGGTGCAATATCTCCCATATTTTTGCCCTTAATTCAGCGAAGTTTTGGATTTGCACATAATCATACCATCCCTGGTTATAGTAGGTAGCTTTTCCATCGGGGCCGGATGTCCATACCTTGTGCGGAATGGCATCCGCCAAAAAACGGAAACGGTTATCGCTGCCGCCAAACTCGTTGTTGGTCCATACCAAATCGTTTGATTCAACGGCAAAGGATTCAGCCACCTCTATTTTTGGGCTTACGATGTTTGGTTGTTTTGACGACGCCTGCGACATTGAGATAAAGTTAGGAGGAAATGACAGTTTCGCAAAATAATTACACCTGGTTTCAGGCAAGTACCCGATGAAATACATTTTCTTCTTACACGCCCAAGGCTTCAACCCACAAGCATTCAGGGATTCACGTGAGTCGGAAAATGAGCATTATGAACATCTTATAATATTGAAAATAACCATACTAAGTTTTTTTAAGCACCTGAAAAAAGCGCTTTTCCACGAAATGAACATTCATCGGTGAACGGTGATGAACATTATGCCCGTACTAAAGGACAAAACGCGCATAACACCGAAATTAATCTTCGCCATTTTTTTTTGCCGCCCAAATCGCTAAGTTTATGGCATGGAAAAAGGACGGTTGGAAGCATTCAGTGATGGGGTTTTTGCCATCATCATTACCATTATGGTGCTGGAGCTCAAGATTCCCCAGAAAACTGATCTCGACTCTTTATTAGCGCAATGGCCGGTTTTTTTAGGCTATGTACTAAGCTTTGTATATATCGGCATTTATTGGAACAATCATCATCACACGCTGCAGGCTGCTGAATCGGTAAACGGCGCTATCCTTTGGGCCAACATGAACCTGTTGTTTTGGCTTTCACTAATCCCTTTTGTGACTGAATGGATGGGGGTTAATCATTTTGCCAAACTGCCGGTAACCTGCTATGGCTTAATACTTATTATGAACGCGATGGCCTATACCATTTTGATCATTGCGCTCATCCGTCATCATGGCCGCGATTCGCTTTTAGCCAAAGCGATAGGCAAAGATACAAAGGGCTATATCTCGCTGTGTATTTACGCTACGGCAATTGCCATTTCGTGGTTTAATTCGACCATAAGCGTGGTATTATACGGTGTTGTGGCTTGTATATGGTTTATACCGGACAAACGCATCGAGCGCCGCATAGTTGGCGACGAACCTCCGTGCGAAAAATCCTAAAACCGAAAGTCCCAAGTCAAAAGCCCCCTGCTACGTGCAAAGATGACTTTCGACTTGAGACTTTCGACTGAAGCTTCAGGTTTTTGCCTTAACTATTGTCCCTTTTCCTTATCCCAATACATCCGGCTTGTCATTTTATCGCCGCCTGTTAACCCTGCTACGGCCGCATTATAATTTGCCAAATTGGTAACTTTCTGACTCGGAGGATAAGTTAGCCTGCGGGGTATAGTTCCCTGCGTTACGTTGCCCGGGTAATTGGTAGGCGTAAGCGCCGGGTAGCCCGCCGGATTAGCAAGCGAAGACGTACGCCGCCAATTGGCCCAGCTTTCGTATTCATCCATGAGCGAACAAAGCCAATACTGCAGGTTTATTTGTGAAAGTCCTGTTGAAGGATTATATGCCTGCGCATTTAAATAGGTTTGCGCATCGCCGGAACTTATGGTTGCAGCCGACCCATAGGCAGATAATTGCCCCATAGCCGCCAACACGCCATTATTATAGTGAGTGGCTGCATCGCCGCCGATACCCCAGCGCTGGGCTGCATCGGCAAACAAAAGTTCGGTTTCAGCATAAGTAAGGATCAAACTTGGTGCATTAATAGCAAGCAGGTTGTCGCTTATTCGTGAATATCCGGCAAGACCTTGCGCAGGTAACGAATCCTTGGCAGCAATAAGCAGGTTTATCGCCGGGTTGAGCCCCCCGATAATGTACCCGGGGGGCAAGCCGATCTGGTCGGCTGGGTCGTTGTCCGCAGTTCCCGGGAAATTGCCATCGTTATCTAAACCATAAGCAACCCAGGCTATGACAGGCAAACGGGGATCATTGAGCTTCTTCATGTTACTGACAATAGTGCTCGATAATCTGACATCTACGCTGTCCTGGCTAAAAATTTGGGCCGCATCCTGGTTTGATGTAAGTGAGTTAGCGCTCAACACATGCTGAACAATGGCGTTATCATCATTGCTTTTCATGGTCTTCCCCATAACCTGTGTTACATATTGTTGTGCTGTTGCGGCATCAACTTTGGTCAGGCGCATAGCCATACGCAGCAATAATGAGTTGCCAAACATTTTCCACTCCGCAATCTGATCATTTGCCTGCGAATACAAAATATCGCCGACAGGTTTATCAGCGCTTTCGGTCAGGCTGTCGGTTGCCTGCGACACTTCTTTCAGCAAATCGGCATAGATAACCTGTTGTTTATCATAAACCGGCGTATAGATCCGCTCGTAATACCCCAGGCCGGCCTGGAAATAAGGAATATCGCCATACAGGTCTGTTAATTGTTCAAATATCATGGCTTTCATTATCCGCGCCATTTGGTGAAGGTTGCGGTATTGCGGTTTATTAACCGTAAGCTGATATAACTCTACCGCGGGCTGTACAGCGCTAGTGTAATTGTCCTGGAATGTTTCGCCCATCGCGCCAATATTATTCAAATATTTGTCGCCATAATAATAACCGGTGTTTGTTGAGGCTACATGCTGAATAAAACCGGCTACCCCGCCCCATTTTGTTACCCAAACGCTTCCGCCTTCGGTTGGCGCCCCGGTATATGACAGTTGAACAGTGGTTAGCAAAAGATTAGGATCGACCTGGCTGCCTGTAATTTGGTCCGGATTCGTATTTACTTTGGTCAGTTCTTTTTTACACGAGGTTGCAGCTATCGTGATAAAGGCTGCCGCTGCTATTAAATATATGGTCTTAAATTTCATACTAATGTTTTTATAATGTTTATACATATATGTATTTACTTATAATTTTATGTCGAGGTTTAGCCCAAGTGTCCTGGAATAAGGAACAGCAGGAGCCTCAAGTCCCTGTGATAATATCGAAGCTGTATAACTCTCTTCCGGGTCGATATTTGGCGTAAATTTCATAATAGTGAATACGTTATGGCATACAAAACTTAACCTTAAGCCATGTATTTTATTATGAAACGCCGCTGCCGGGAAATCATACCCGAATATTAATTGCCTGAACTTTATAAAACTGTCACTGTAAACAAATTGTCCCTGGTCGGCCAGAGCCCAGTCACTGTAATAGCCGGCGGCATTTTGCTGGTCGGTGCCGTAAAGCTTGTACCTGCCGTCAACGGTAAGTTTGGAAAGGCCATCCTGGTAGGCAACAATATTGGTGTTCGAAAATATATGCCCGCCGAATTTGCCATCGATAAGGAATGACAATGTAAAGTGCTTATACTTAAATGAGTTATTAATGCCACCGCCCCAGGGGTTTTCTCCGGATCCAAAAGGCTTTGGCTGTGAAACCGAAGGGTCCGGAGCGCCAAGTCCCGGATCGATAATAATATTGCCTTTTGCATCACGCGCCGGGTCCTGGGCAATTATTTGCAGGGGCTCCTTGCCAACTATATCCTGCAGGTACGCCAATGAATTCCAGTCCTGGGCTTCGGAACCTAAATCAATGTTTGGCTCGCCGCCTAAGGATATCACTTTACCTTTTGTATAACTGAAATTCAGATCGACATCCCAGGTAAAATTCTGGCTTTTAAAAGGTGTGCCGCCAAGGGCAACTTCAACGCCGTTATAGTTTATTGAACCGACATTCAGTAATGCCGAGTTATACCCTGATGTATAGTCAATAGTTACGGGTATAATATCGTCTATAACTTCCTTATGATAAACGGCGAGGTCAAACCGCAGCCTGTTTTTAAAAAAGTCCATTTCTGTTCCGGCCTCAAATTCCTTTCTTTTTGAAGGTTTTAACCCGCTGTTAGGTACAGTGCCATTTCCTGCCGTGCCTATCGGGTATGTCCCGCCATTAGGGGGAGCGTAAGTTCCGCTGATCCCGTATGTTTGCAGTGTTTGATAAGGAGAATCGGCGGCGCCGCCAACATCCGCATAGCTCAATCTTAATTTACCCATATCCATGCTTTCGATATGAAGTAATTCCGAGAAAACAAATGAACCGCTGATGGACGGATATAAATAATTGATTACGCCCGGCGCTAAAGTTGAATACCAGTCGTTGCGGCCGGTTACGGTTAAGTAAAGGAAGTTTTTGTAGGCAAAGTCGACGCTTCCATACAAGGATTGATATTCTTCGTTATTTGTTTGAAGATTTGTGTATGGATTTTCAAGATTACCGATGTTATACAGGTTAGGGATAGCAAAGTTATTGCCCCCTGCCGTAAAATATTCCTGTACCGATTTCCTGTAGTTTGCGCCAAGCAATAAATTCGTAGTAAAATTCTTGCTGAATTTAAAGTTTTTACCAAACGTAAGGTCCAGGTTTAATTCAGTTTGCTTTACATTCTGTTCCTGCATATCTCCGGCCACGCTTTCATCAACCAGGTAACCCGTTCCCGGCGGGTCGATGCTCGTGTTCCTGTCGTTAGTATAATCCTCAGCAACCTGGAACCCGATAAAATAGCCGCTATCAAAGGTGTATTTTGCATTTGCCGATCCGGTAAAGCGGTTGCGGTGAATGGCCGCCTGCTGTTCGTATGCAGCAAAGTAGGGGTTAGTGGTGTATGGGTCGCTAAAGGGGTTTAATTCGTCGCCGCTATTGCCTGCGATGGTACCATTTCCATTAGGGCCTGCCAAAGTGGTTATATTAATGTTTCTGGGAACGAACATGGGCCCCCAGTTTAGGTTGCCCACCGCGTCTGAAAGGTTAGGCTGGTTTTTGGTATATTCACTTACGTACTGACCGGAAAAATTGAGCGTAAAATTTTTCCCGAATTTCAGGTCAGTATTGTTATTAAAAGTCAGGCGTTGCAGCCCGGCATTTGGCACATAGCTTTCATCATTTAAATCACTTACCGAAAAGCGTGTGTCGCCGTCGTCCCACCCTTTACTAAAGGACGCCGTATTTGTAAGGTCACCGCCCGGTCGGTAAAAACGTCCGAGGTTGCCGGTAGCAACGGCCGAATAGGGCCTTTTTACGCCATCGAACTGGTAAGTTTCTGCCCCGTTAAGTTTTGCACCCCAATTGGACTCCATCGAACCTAAAGCATCGGCGGCGCTAACCGGCCTGGCCTCGTTGTAACCCTGCCCATATATGTTCTGGAAGTCCGTCTCATCTATTACCTCTTCACGTACAAAGTTTGTATGTAATTCTATCCCAAGCCCGTCGCCGCTTTTTCCTTTTTTGGTCGTGATCAGCACCACGCCGTTTGCACCGCGATAACCGTATAGCGCTGTAGCTGCTGCGCCCTTTAACACAGTTATGGTTTCAATGTCATCCTGGTTAATGTCGCCTATACCATCACCGCCATCCCTGCCGCCGTAACCGTCGTTCCCGGTTTGGTTGTAATTATTGTTAACCAGCGGTATGCCATTTAGGATATACAGTGGTTGGTTATTACCCGTCAGGCTGGTAATGCCGCGTATAATAACATTGGTTGCGCCATTTGGGCCCGATGCGACACCGCTTACGTTTACACCTGCAATGCGGCCTTCCAAACTGTTTACAAAGCTGTTTTCACGGGCCTCGCTGATGGATTCCCCTTTTACTTCGGATACCGAGAAGCCGAGCGCCTTTTTTTGCTTATTAACGTTCATGGCCGTAACCACCACTTCTTTTAAAGCATCTTCGCTTTCTTCCAATTTTACATTGATAATGGTTTGGCTGGCAACCAATATCTCTTTTTTCTTGTAGCCAAGGAATGAAAACGTCAGAATATCCGTCGGCTCCGCCAAAATGGAGAAAGCGCCGTTAACATCGGTAATTGAGCCCCTGGTAGTGCCTTTGACACCAACAGTTACGCCCGTTAGGGATTCATTTGACCTTGAGTCGGTTACCTTGCCCTTGATTACTGTTGCAGTTGCCTGGGCTTGCACATTTTTAATGCCGGTAACCAGCAAAATAAAAACGGCCGGGATAACGATGCTTCTTGCGAAGGAATAAATTTTTAAAGCGTAAAGGTTTTTTTTCATAAATTCCGGTTAGGAGTTATACCATATAGAATTAAATTTTGGATAGGGGTATCGAAAAAAACTTATTGACAAGATAAGAAAAGTTTATATTAAATTAATTGTATGATTTTCGTTACATCATAATTTGTTAATCAGCAGTTGTTGCAACCCCGGTAAGCCATCAGGTTTTTCTTATTTTAAAACTGTGTCTTCCAGAGGGACTTTTAACCACCATCCAGTTCCCTGCAACCGGCACACCTATCACAGTTTTCCCGTCAACAGTTAATATATAGTTGCCCGGTAATTTCGGAAGATATACACTGGCTGTGGTGTTTGCAGGGATGGTGGTATCCAGGTTGAAAAATACGCCTGGGTTTTGGTTTAAATCAACTACAATATCACCCCGTATCGTCGGCAATTTCATTTTTGCCCATTTCAGGTCGCCGGGCTGGGGTTTTATATTTATTTTTCCGTAACCTGGTTCGGCCGGCTCAATTCCCATAATCTTGCGCGGGATAATATGCGCAGGCGATGCTGCCCATGCATGGCTCCAGCTGATATCATGCGGATCGTATTTTATATCCCAGGCCTCGGTGGTCATGGTAGCGCCGACACGGATCATATTCAACCAGCCGCGGTCAGAGTCGTTGGTCATCAACTCAAGCGCATAGCTTCCCTGTTCTGCATTGTATAAGGCCTCCATCAGGTAATTGGAGCCGTACACACTGCAGGCCATCCATTTTGATTTTACATAATTCACTACGCTTGCCTTGTATTCATCCGGCACCAAACCAAAGGCCAGGGGGAACATATTGGCCTGGATGGAAAAATGCCTGCTGCCGATGCCATCGATATAAATTTTATTTACCGGGTCGAAAAAATCGTCATTAAATTTTTGTTTTACTTTTTCGGCCTTTGCGGAGTAAAAGGCGGCGTCGTCTTTATGATTTGTCGCGGCAGCGATTCGCGCCATCAGCACCAGGGCGCGATAGTAAAACGCATTTACCACGGTATTATAATCTTTACGCTCATAATTATCCGTCTCGCCGCTGGGGTAAATTCCCTGGTCGGCATCTGGCCAGTCGTCAATATCATGCAGCATATCACCGTCATAATGAATGGATGCGAGAAAACTTTTCGACTGCAGTCCCGTCCTCGAGCTGATCAGTCCTTCCGGAGTTTCAAGCGCGGTAAGCGTCTTGGCTTTAAGTTCATTATAATAGTTAGATATCAGCCCGTCATTGCCTGTATAAGTATAATCGGCCCAGGCCATAAATATGCTGTGCATTATCCATTCGGTGGGCCAGCTGGCGTGGTAGATCAAATTTTCGGCGCTGTAGCGTGCGGTTGCAAAATCACGGTCGATAGCATAATGACACATTTGCTGGATATAACAATCCGCCTCGTACATCATGCGCTCCCGTTCGCTGTTGGCATAATCGCCGTTAAAAGTATTGGATATAGTGGAGTACTTGCAAAGCTCATAAATTTGGTTGAGCCGGTCGTCGGAGCAGGTAAACGACGAAGCGTTCGGGTTAAATTCTACATACAAAGCTTTTTGCACGATGTGGTTTATCTTCAGTCCCGGTATTGCCTTGATTACGCAATAGCGAAAGGGGATAACTTCGGGCATTTGCAGGGGCATTACTTCGCTATGCGGAAATTGAGGCACAAAGCGTGGTATTTCGAGGATATAATCGCTTTGCCCTTTTTTCAAGCCTATTTTATAGATGCCGAACAGGATGCCCCCGCCGGGTTTTTCATCAAGCGAGTCGCCTATGCCTTTTTCGCCGATTGCCACTTCAAGCGAATCGGTTTTTATTCTATCGTCCCATGAAACATTCATGCTCAGGTAAGCAAAGGCATCTTTTTTGAAATCGTAAAGAACATTGCCGCTTTTGAGTATGGTTGTTTTTACAGGAAGCACATCGTGAAAGTTAACCGGCTCACGGTTTTCAAAGGTAAAGGCGGTTTTGCCGTTCTCGCCGGCCAGGTTCACCCACCTGCTTTCGCCGGGCCATGAACGGGCAAGGTCAAAGTCGGAAGTATTAAACATTTGTATAGCGCTCCATTGCGACTGTTTCCCTGTGCGGCCCCAGCTGCAAACCCGCCAGTAATACCGCTGGTTCGGCAGAAGGCTTTTTCCGCTGTAGCGGATATTGATGGATTGCGATGATATAACCTTTCCGGTGTTCCAAAGATCGGGCCGGTTTTCCGCCAATAACGATGGTGAGGTAGCTGCCTCGATATGATAGGCGGTTTGATAATCGTTTTTGACGCCTGCATTTACAATCCAGCCAAAATCGGGTGTCTTGTCGGTGATCTTTGATAATTCGGGATGGGGGAGCAGGTCACACACTAAGCCTGCAGGGGCATTGTTTTGCCCAAAGCCGTTTAATCCGGCGAGGAATAGCAGTGTAAAGAGTATGTATTTTTGATTGATCATTTATCAAATATGCCTTAACGGTGATAGATCAATGGGTTTTGCGCATCATTATTTAACAAGTCTCCCACCTTCAGCGTCTTTAAATATTCTTCCGGCAATATGTTGGCGGTACCATTAAAGGTATTGCCATCCGGCATGTAAGCACAAGTCATTGCCCGGCGGAAGCCGCTGGTCATGTTGGCATTGGCGCCATGGATAGTAAGGCCGTTATGGAAGGAACAGCTGCCGGCTTTCATAGGCGCTTTCACCGCATTTGTTTTTAAAAATTGCGGGTAAACTTCAAAAATGCCGTCCATATTTTTGCCTATGCCCTTGTTCTCAAAAGTAGTTTCATGGCAGGATCCGGGAATAAAAAACAAGCAGCCGTTTTCAAGGGTCGCGTCGTCAAGCGCCACCCATATTGATAATGCTTTTTTGTCACTGAACGACCAAAAGGGCGTATCCAGGTGCCACGAAGTGGGATTGGCCCAGGGCCGTTTAAATAAGGCCTGGTCATGCCATATCCTGATCCCGCTGGCCCCTGAGAGGTCGGCCGCCATTTTACCGATCCGCTCATCAAGCATCAATTCCTTTACACCTTCGTCGGTTTGCCAAAGATTCAGCAGCTGGTCAAAAACTTTTCCGTAATAATCGGCATCCTCATTTATACCATCGGCGTCCCCGGTTTTCAGTTTTTTTCCGGGCATTTTCTGACCGTTTCGCTGTGCAACCGCATAGATCACCGTTTCGCGCCAATGGTTCAGTTCCTCGGCCGACAGAAAATCTTCAATGACCACGAACCCATTGGTGCGATAATATTCAACCTGGCTTTCATCCAAACGGCAGTTCATACGACAAGCCTGTTGATGTTAAAACGATGCTTTGTATCCGTCATTTTTTGTACTTTAGGTAGAGCAGGGCCGGGATAATTAATCAAATTTAAACCCTGAAGCCAATTTAAACTTATATAAAGCAGCATATTTTTTGTACTTTTTGACAAAAAGGACAATTGTTTTTATATTCAGCTTCTTTTAGATAGCGCCGGATGCACAATTTTCATAAATATCTTACACCATCGCCAGTGGACGAACAATGGGGTTTTTTCATCACCTCGGCAGGTTGTTCAAAAATTGATGCCAATCAAGCTTACCCCAATAACCGGGAGCATCCCCCGACACATACTTTTACCTGGAATAAGGGCAGGATACTGGATGATTATTACCTGGTGTATATTTCAAAAGGCCAGGGCTTTTTTGAGTCCTCGGAAACCAGCTCTTTTCAAATAACTGCCGGTACCTGCTTTTTTTTATTCCCGGGTGTGTGGCATCGATATAAGCCCGACCCAAGTTCGGGCTGGGAAGAATATTGGGTGGGTTTTAAAGGCTATTACCCCGAGTATTTAATGGCCCGGCATTTTTTTGATAAGAAAAAACCTTTTGTAAATATTGGTTTGAATGAGGATATGCAGCGGCTGTTTCACAAGTTGCTGGATTGTGTGCGGTCATCGGTGTCCGGTTATCACCAGGTCATTACCGGCATTACGCTGGAAATGTTAGGGCTGGTGAGCAGCATTTCGCTGAATGACGATTTTGGCGCCGACGAAACCAGCAGGGCTATTACAAAAGCGCGCTTCAGGATGCGTGAAACCATCGAAAACCCGGTCGGCATAAAAGAAATGCTCGAAGACATCCCCATGAGCTATTCAAAATTCAGGCAGGCCTTTAAAAAAACAACCGGGGCTTCGCCAAATCAATACTACCTGAATATCCGGCTTAATAAAGCCAAAGAGTTGTTAACTGCCACTTCCCTCACCATAAACGAGATCGCTTATCACACCGGTTTCGAATCAATTTTTTATTTCTCCAGGCTGTTCAAAAAGAAAAATGGGATATCGCCGAAGGAGTTTAGGGTTAAGTCTTGAAGTCCGAAGTCGAAAGTCCTTAGTCAGAAACGAATAAGGCCTGACTTGCGACTTTAGACTTAACTCACTCGCTTCTCAAACTATCAACCGGGTTTGCCAGCGCAGCTTTTACAGATTGATAACTGATCGTTAAAAAGGCGATCACCACGGCGGCGGCGCCTGCTGCTGCAAACATCCACCAGCTTAAACTGATACGGTAGACATAGCTTTCGAGCCACTTGTTCATAGCCCAGGCCGCTAAGGGGAAGGCAATGATCAGGGCAGCGGCTACGGGTTTTACAAAATCTTTCGTCAGCATGGTTACTATACCGCCGGCGCTGGCGCCCAATACCCTCCGTACGCTAACCTCCTTTAACCTTTTTTGTGTGGCAAAAGTGGCCAATCCAAAAAGGCCCAGGCACGAAACAATGATGGATATAATTGAAAATACATTGAAAAGTTTACCCATCCGTTGTTCCGCCACATATAGCCTCGAAAGGTCCTGGTCGACAAACCCGTAAGAAAACGGAAAATTGGGGTATATGTCTTGAAAAGCCGCTTTTAGCTGGCTGATGATGGGCTGCATTTTGGCAGGGCTGGTCCTGATCACCACGAAGCCCCCTTGTTTGGTATACCGCAAAATCAGCGGCTCAATGGTTTGCTGTACAGGCTTAAAATTAAAGTCCTTTACAACGCCGATGACCTGGCCGGGGTGGCCATTCATTTCAATATTTTGCCCCACAGCCTTTTCGGGGGTAAAGCCCATGATTTTCACCGCCGTTTCGTTCAAAACATAATTCGAAGCGTCAGTTGCGTAGTTGTCATTAAAGCCACGGCCGGCAACCAGGTGAATTTTAAAGGTTTTTAGAAAAGTTCCGTCAGCCCCTATGTGCGGAAACACAATTTGCAGCCTGGGGTCTTTGCCGGTCCAGCTCACATCGGTGGTGCCTGTGGTGAGGTAAGTTGGCAAATGTTCAATCAGGGTATAATCCGAGAGCGCTGCGCTTTGACTTAGTACGGCTTTTAATGCCTGGAAATTGCTTTGCAGGTCGCCGGTCTGTGGCATTTGCAGGTACAGCAGGTTTTCCTTATTGTAACCGATATCCCTGTTTTGGATGTACTTAAGCTGGTTGTGCACCACCAGCGTGCTCACCATCAATACAACTGCTATAGTAAACTGAAATATGACCAGGCTGTTGCGTAAAAATGTCTTTTGACCGCCAAATATCCGCAAGCCCTTCAAAACTTTTACCGGCTTGAAAGATGAAAGAAAAAGCGCCGGGTAGCTGCCCGATATTAAACCCACAGCAGTGGCGATACCCAGCAGTGGCAGCAGGATATTCAGGTCGAAAAGCTTAACTGAGGTTACTTTACCCGAAAGATCATTAAATAAGGGTAGTAAGAGCCGCGCAATAGCCAGGCCGGTCAGCGTCGAAAAAAATGTTACCAGGAATGACTCACACATAAACTGGATAATGAGTTGAAAACGCACGGCGCCCAAGGTTTTCCGCAGCCCAACCTCTTTGGCCCGCTGGCCGGCGAGCGCGGTAGATAAATTCATGAAATTGATACAGGCGATCAATACTATAAAGACAGCGACCAGGGAAAAAATAGTTACATATTGAATGTTCCCGTTGCCCTGTACATCAAGCAGCAAATTCGAATGCAAATGAATCTCCGTAACAGGCTGCAGCTTAAAAGTGCTTTTGGTATGCATGGGGTCATTAGCGCTCGCAATAACTGCGATTTGTTTTTCGACGGAATTTATTGCGGCGGGCGTTTCGCTGTTTTTATTTAACTGAAAGTAGGTGTAACCGATAGAATTACCCCACTCGGATGGGCTGCCATAACTGTAATTGCTTGATTTTTCGAACGTGATAAGCGGCAGCAAAACGTCGAACCGCAGATGCGAGTTGTGCGGGACGTTTTTTAAAACCCCGGTTACGATATAATTATGGCCGTTTACGTCATCGTCAATGCGCATGATCTTCCCGACGGGGTTTTCTGTACCGAAATATTTGTTAGCTGCTGCTGCGGTTATAATAACCCCATCTGGCCGCGACAATGCCGTCGCTTTATTGCCCTTTAAAAGCGGGTAATTAAACATTTGCAAAAAGCTGGGGTCGGCATAAAACATATCCTTTTCGTCGAATTTTTTTGTGCCGATGGTAACGATAGAATGAAGGCTGACCAGCCTTGCAAAGTCTTTTACCGCAGGTATTTGCTGTTTTACCGATACGGCAACCGGCAAGGGCGTTACCGCCGCTTCAACGTTGGTTACATTAATGCTAAGGCGGTAAAGCGATGAATTATTAAAATTATCGTAGCTCCGCTCGTCTTTTACCCACAAAAAGATCAGGATGCTGCAGGCAATCCCGGTTGCCAAACCAAATATATTCAACAGGCTGAACAGTTTGTGTCTTTTCAAGCTCCGGAGGGCGCTGGTTAAATAGTTTTTGAACATGCTGTATGATGTTAATTACAAATGCCGGGCAAGCCGGGTGCCAGTGTTTATGACGCTTGTTTTCAGCATATTATTAACGACCTGCAAAAAAAACTGCACGGTTTTGATACAGCTATTGTTCGTTTTTGCGCTGCCCGAACCGCAAAATGACCGGCACATAAGTTTAACCGGCACAAAAAAAGCAGATGCTCCTTAAACATCCGCTTTCTTAGTATTTAAGCGAAGTGAAGTTTCCCGTTAGAATTTGAGGGTAATACCTAAAGTAGGCTGTATCAGGCTCACCGGCATATTGGTTTGAAACCGGCCGGTTGTTGCGCCGTCGCCGCCGGTATTGCTTATTTTTAGCCCGCTTGAATTGACATAGTTAATTTTCAGCCCCACATCCCAGCTGTCGCTTAGGGCATAACGAACGCCGAAGCTTCCGCCATAAGCCAATGCCACCGCGCCTGAACTCTCCTGGTAATAGGTTGCCCCGGTACTTGATGTATAATCTAATAAAATTGTAGTCTCGGGCGTGGTAAAGCTTTTAATAATACCCGCTTGTACACGCAGATCAAAGGTGAAACTTTTGTACAGGAAAGAGTATTGCGGTCCGGCCATAAGCGTAAGGTTTGTATAGCGACCCAGGGAGGTCACCGAGGATTGATTTTTGCCGAAACTGTTATTATATCCGTTTGCCAGGCTTACATCCTGCAGTGAATCAAGTTCGCCCTGGTCCTGGTAGGCCAGGCTTATCCCGATGCCGAAGTTCTTATGAATGTAGATGCCAAAGTCAAGTCCGAATGTTTCCCCCTTATGAGCGAAACCGGCATTGTTGTTGGCATAGTCGCTTGAACCATAAACACCAACAGGAACCGACAAGCCGCCAAGAAATGCCATATAACTTTTAGCCACGGGTTTGTCGTCCTGTGCTTTAACTGTTAAGGAAAATAGTATGATCAGAAGTACGGAAAGTATAGTAAAGTTTTTTTTCATGTTTTAGTGCCGGTTGTTTCTCGTATTATTTATGTGAATTTGTTAAAGCCAAAACTATTGTATCGGTTATGCAAACGTATAAAGGTTTCCCTTAGTATCCATGTCAATTCTTAAAAAATGTTAAAATTGTTTGTAACAAACGCCTTACGGCGCAATAATACCGCTTTAATTTTAAAAAAATGATATTTCATTGCCCGGCCGGCGGCGGGAGTAAAAAATGGATTTGCAGCGGAAAAAACCAGGACGTTTTTAGCTGCCCGCTAATGCCGCGAGGTTATCGTCAAAGCAGCTGTGGACGGCATTTAAAAGCTCGTGTATATCGAAGGGTTTGGCTATAAATACGTCCGCGCCATAATTTCCCAGCGACTGAATCACCCTCGGAAAGGCGGAAAGCATAATTACAGGCACCAGCGCCGTCAAAGGGCTGCGTTTTATCTCATGGCACAACTCGCCCCCGTTTCTTACGGGCAGCAAAAAATCAAGGATGACCAGGTCAGCCTTTTGTTTGCCAATGGTTTTAATGATCGATTCGGTGTAATTCAGCCCCGCTAACCCGATTACTTCGAACCCTTCTTTTTCGAGCACTTCTTTCAAAAGGTTTAAGATACCTTCGTCGTCCTCGACAATAAGAATTCTCTTTGACATTTATTTATAATTGGTAGGTTGATAACACCGTGTGTTTTTGCTTTGTTTTGGCAGGATGACGAATATTTATATCTGCGTATGTAACAAATCCGTTCATTTTAAATAAAAAATTAATTAGCTTTTAATATAGGGTTAATTATTACTAAATATTTCGAAGCTGTGCAGTAAGGTTACCCGCCATTTTATTTACCGAGTCGGTCAAGTCCTTCCAGGTACCGTCC
>Ga0206971_10247_pt1 | contig 18430 bp, 14 predicted proteins | sample Alteio_BWOrgHeat_85_FD_152917 | JGI IMG/M metagenome (GOLD analysis project Ga0206971, IMG submission 152917) | Enriched cells from forest soil in Barre Woods Harvard Forest LTER site, Petersham, Massachusetts, United States -... | ecosystem: Environmental > Terrestrial > Soil > Temperate forest >...
CGGGAATGACAGCGGTACTTGCGCTGAAGGCCGGAATCGCCGCGTGCGGCCAGGCAGCGGCGTATGTAATGGGATCTCCGGCGAGCGGCGCCGAGGGATCAATCGGTTCGTGAGATACGGGCGGTACATCGCTGGGCAGCTCAACATTAGATACTGTGCTTGGGCGCAAGTCAGCCGGCGGATTTGGCCGCACATTCGCGTCATCGCCGGCGGGCAGCGAAGGATCCTCTGGATTGTCGTCGAACATCATCGTGCTTTGCCGCGTTTCGATTTCTTCGAAGAACTCTTCCCCCAGTTGGATGCCAAGGCCGCTGCAAGCAGTGGTAAGAGTATTTCGTGATGGCCGGTGATTGCATAGCCATGCGACGGAGCGCCAGACGCAGGTTTGGCTGGCGGCGCGGTCGGACGCTTCACGACATTTTGCAAGGGCCGGTAGTGTTGGACGAAGTCGAAGTTCGCAGTGGTGATCGGTCGCAAGGGCACGCCGTAGTTCCGGCTCACCGAGACCGCCTTCAGGAAAATCTCGGGAAGAATGACCGCGCTTCCCCAGTTGAGATAGACGCCGTTGGGTTGCATCCCTTGTACGAGCGCGCTGAACAACCGGAAATCCGAGTGCGTCGCGGCGCCGAGCGCTCCAGGATCAACGGCCGGATGCATGTGCGGGATATCCGTGCCGATCGCGAGGTGAACGGTGACGGGAATCTTGAGTTTGTACGCTGAAGCGAGAACGCTCTTTTCTGCGTACGGAGCGGGAACAATGCCGCTGTTGAGAAATTGGCCGGCGGCTTCACCGTAGCCGATGCGAATCCGCGAAGCGAGCTTTGCGATTTCGTTGACATAGCGGCCCGTCTCTTCGGCCATGCCAAAGCGCCCGTCGGGCAGAGACGCATCGACGTCTTCGGACGTGTTTCCGGCCAGCGCGATTTCGAAATCGTGAATCAGGGCGGCGCCGTTCATAGCAAGGCCGGTGATAAATCCGCGTCGCATCAAATCGATGAGGACCGGACCCAGTCCGACCTTGATGACATGGCCACCGAAGCCCCAAAGAATCGCGCGTTTCTGTTGTCGCGCCACGTGAATCGCGGCGGCGATTTCGCGCAGGCTTTGTGCGGCAAGGATATTGGGAAGCGAATCCAGGAATTTCTTAAGCGAAACGTTCGGCGAGACGGGCTTCGCAAAGTCGCTGACGTGGACCTTGCTCTTGCGCGACGACAACGGGTACGTGTGAACGGAAGAAAACGCGATAGGTTTTGTCGAGTAGAGGGACATGGGCGAACGAGTACTTTAGCGCGGGGAGAAGGTGAAGTCGAATAAGAAGCGAGCAGCGAGAACGAGCGCCGAAAAGCGTCTATTTCGACGAAGATTGCGGGCCGGATCCATTCCCATTCGTACCGTTGAGATGAAGAACACGCGCGAGCGCCTGCCCGGTATACGACTTCTTGTTGCGCGCGACGAGTTCGGGCGAGCCTTGCGCCACGATCCGGCCGCCGCCTTCGCCGCCTTCCGGGCCGAGATCGATGATCCAATCAGCCTGCTTAATGACGTCGAGATGGTGCTCGATGATAAGCACCGTGTTGCCAAGCGAAACGAGACGCTGCAAAACGTCGAGCAATTTGCGCACATCGTCGAAGTGAAGCCCGGTCGTGGGCTCGTCGAGAATGTAGAGCGTACGCCCCGTCTGCCGTTTCGATAGCTCACGCGCCAGTTTGATGCGCTGCGCTTCACCGCCAGAGAGCGTCGTTGCAGATTGACCAAGCTGCACGTAGCCGAGTCCGACTTCGACTAGCGTCGCGAGCTTCTGCTGAATCTGAGGAATATTTTCCAGCAGTTTGAGCGCTTCGCTCGCCGGCATATTCAGAACATCGGAAATTGAGTGCCCTTTGAAGCGCACCGCAAGCGTTTCGGAGTTGTAGCGACGCCCGCGGCAGACTTCGCACATCACGTACACGTCGGGCAGAAAGTTCATTTCAATGCGGCGCAATCCGTCGCCCTGGCACGCTTCGCAGCGTCCGCCCTTTACGTTGAAGCTGAATCGGCCAGGCTTATAACCGCGTTCACGCGATTCGGGCAGCATCGCGAAGAGCTCGCGAATGGGCGCAAACACGCCGGTGTAAGTAGCGGGATTCGATCGCGGGGTGCGGCCGATCGCCGCCTGATCGATCTCGATCACTTTGTCGATGTGCTCAATCCCAGTGACGCCCTTGTGCGCGCCCGGCGGATCCATCGAGCGATAGAGCTTCTGCGCGAGCGTGCGGTAGAGAATGTCGTTCACGAGCGTCGATTTCCCCGAACCGGAAACGCCAGTGACAACGGTCAGCAAGCCCAGCGGCAGCGTGAAATCGACATCCTTGAGATTATTTTCGTGCGCGCCGAGAATTTGGATCAATTTGCCGTTCGGGCTGCGGCGTTTTTCCGGGACCGCGATACTCGTGGCGCCGCTGAGATACTGCCCCGTGAGCGATTCCGGAGTCGCGGCCACTTGCTCAGGCTTGCCTTGCGCAACGAGATAACCGCCCGCCTCGCCGGCACCCGGCCCGAGATCGACCACGAAGTCCGCGCGACGAATCGTGTCTTCATCGTGCTCTACGACCAGCACAGTGTTGCCGAGATTTCGAAGCTGCTCGAGCGAACCGAGCAGGCGATCGTTATCTCGCGCGTGCAGCCCGATCGATGGTTCGTCAAGAACGTACAGTACACCGCGTAGACGCGAACCAATTTGCGTCGCGAGGCGAATACGCTGCGCTTCGCCACCGGAAAGCGTCGCCGCAGAGCGGTCGAGACTCAAATACCCGAGCCCGACGGCAAGGAGAAAATCGAGCCGCTCGGCAACTTCTTCCAGGGGCCGCCCCGCGACGGCACGCTGGCGTTGCGTCAACTCCTCAAGAATCTTCGCAACCGCGGGGCGTGCGGACTTTAGCGACAGAGCTGTAAATTCGGCGATCGAATGCCCTGCCAGCTTTACGGCCAACGACTCGGGCCGCAACCGTTTGCCATGGCACACGGTGCAGCGCGTAGCGGACATGTACTGCGTCATCCACTCGCGGTACGAATCCGAATTCGACTCCTGAAAATTCCGATCGAGAAATTTCAGAATGCCGGGAAAACGAAAACCTTTGTCGGACGATTTCGCTTTCCTCGCGGCCGATGCGCTTCCGCCGGTCGACGGCGGATATCCGTAAAGCACCAGATTCTGCGTGGCCATCGGCAGCTTCTCAAATGGCGTTTCGAGATTGAACCCATGCGCATAAGCGGCGAGCTGCAAGGTGCGCTTGAGCACCGCAGAACCCGAGCCGGGGCCCAAGCCTCCGTCAAATAACGGACGCGTCCAATCGACAATTACTCGCGCCGGATCAAAATCATATTTCGACCCGAGACCGTTGCAAGCGGGGCAAGCGCCGTAGGGAGAATTAAAACTGAACGAGCGCGGCTCGAGCTGTGGCACGGAAATGCCGCAATCGGGGCAAGCCAGCTTTTCGGAGAAGACGTGATCGGCGCCGCCAACAATCGAGACCGTGACGAGTCCCGACGCCAACTTGAGTGCGGTCGCGATCGATTGTTCCAGCCGAGCCGCGATGCCAGGCTTTACCAGCAGCCGATCCACGACGACTTCGATCGTGTGATTCTTCCGCTTGTCGAGCACCGGTATTTCGTCGAGCTGCACCAGCTCGCCGTTGATCCGTGCGCGAACGTAGCCATCCTGCGCCAGCTTTTCGAGTTCCTTGCGATAGGCGCCTTTTCGTCCCCGAACGATCGGCGCCAGAATCATTACTCGGTCGTCGGTCTTGCAGAGCTCGCCGGTGAGAATTGATTGGACGATCTGCTCGCTCGACTGGCGCGTGATCGGATTGCCGCACTGCGGGCAATGCGGGACGCCGATCGAGCTGTAGATGACGCGCAGGTAATCGTAAATCTCGGTGATGGTGCCGACCGTCGAGCGCGGCGAGCGCGTAGTTGTCTTCTGCTCGATAGCAATTGACGGGGAGAGCCCCTCGATCACATCTACTTCCGGCCGCTCCATCTGGTCGAGAAATTGGCGGGCGTACGCGGATAGCGATTCGACATAGCGGCGCTGTCCCTCTGCATAGATTGTGTCGAAGGCGAGCGATGACTTGCCGGAGCCCGACAGGCCGGTAATGACGGTTAGCGTATTCCGTGGAATTTCTACGCTGATGTTCTTCAGGTTGTGCTGGCGCGCGCCGCGCACAACCAGTTTGGTCAACGGCATGGGTCCCTTGGTGGTGCTTACCGCGAGCCGCCCTCACAGGAGCGAGCGGCGCACAGTGGGCCTGATGAGGCCAAGATAACTTCTTACAGTAGCAGGTGGGATTCTGGCTGGTCAAATCGAGAGGATTTTGCCGGTAAAATTGTGAATGTTGGGGGCGAAGCCAGTCATCAAAATCGATCGAATGATTTCTCGGGGAGAGAATTTACATTTTGGAACGCGCCGCCTCCTGCGCGTCGCGCACTAACCAACACTTTTCCACAGGCTTACAGTGTTTCCCTTAGTACGCCCGAGAGTCTGGTAATTTTGCGCGATAGTACCGCATTTTTACTCAGGCCGCAGAAGTCATAGGACTGAAAACAGGAATGTTAGAAATGGCTTATGGTTTGCACCTCTACTCGCGGGGGGCGCGAGCCGAGGATCCCTTTAGGGGATTGAGGGCTGGGCCGGTTCGCTTGTCCCCCACTTCTTTTTTTTCAGAGCCATTTTCCCCCTTAACAAAGAGTTTTTCGCACTTTCGCCGACCTCCCAAAAACACCCCAAACGCACCCAATCGGCGAAGGTGTGTGCCGACGCGTCAAGAGTTCTTATACATTTACAGTTTTATGAAAAAACGCCGGCAAGGATGCCGGCGCTACAAACTAGCATCGCGGTTAGTCCTTCAGAACTACTTCCAGGGGCGAGTGACGTAGTCGCTCATCGTCATGAAAAGCATGATCGCGAGCCAGAAGACCGAGCAGACGATGACGAGCTTCGTGCGCTTGGGGCTGTATTTACCGTGCATGAAGAAAAGGACGACGAGAGACGCCTTGAATGTGGCGATCACGAGCGCGACGATGATATTGAGCCCGTTGAAATAGGCGTTGAGATCGATCTTGGCCGCTTCGACCGTCAGAAATGTGCAGACCATCAGCGCCGCGAAGATCGTGAGATAGACCTTCGGGGAGACTATGTGATGTTCAGAATGAGTGTCGGCTGAATTGTCGGACACAATGCCCCTCTCGCGAATTCCGCTAATGCCGGTCGATCAAATAGAGCAACGGGAACAGGAAAATCCACACAATATCGACGAAGTGCCAATATAAACCCACAAGATCGACGGGTGTGCTGTACTCCGGGTTAAATCGCCCCTTGAAAGATTCCTTGATCAGCCAGATCAGTAGTCCGGCACCGATGATCATGTGCAGCGCGTGCAAGCCGGTCATCGCAAAGTACAGAGAGAAAAAGAGTTGCGCGTGGGCGTTGGTAGCAACATCGGCGCCCGGCTCGAAATTAAAGTTTAGCCCGGGCACGTGGTGCTCGACGAACTTCTCGTGATATTCAACACCCTTGATGCCAAGAAATACGGTGCCGAGAATTAGGGTCAGAATCAGGAAGATCGTAACAAGCTGCTTCTTGCCCACCTGAGCGGCCCAAACCGACATCGCCATGGTCAAGCTGCTGCCAATCAGAACGACCGTGTTAACCGCGCCCAACGTAAGGTTGATGGAGCGGCTGGCCTCGCCGAATACCTCTGGGTACGTGGACCGATTCAGCGTGTAGGTCATGAACATGCCGCCGAAGAACAAAACTTCGGTGACCAGGAAGACCCACATCCCTAGCGAAGCGGTTTCCCGCTGCTGGTCCAGCGTTTCAAACTGTCCGTACAACTCTCCGGTGCGATGCACTCGGGGCTCCTCTTTGGACCTTGTCGCAAGTCCGCGCGTCGTTAATTTCGGTGCTGCTTAGTCGTCTCCGTGAGCCGGCGCGAGCGACGGATGCCCCTTCACATCGAGGCCCAGATCGTGCCGGTTGTCGAAGTCATACGGCTCCCAATTGACTTCGGGCGTGACATCGAAGTTCTCGGTGAGCGGCGGAGACGCGGTCTTCCACTCGAGCCCGGTTGCAGGCCAAGGATTCGGGCCGGCGATCTTGCCGTAGCGCATCGACCAGGTCAGATAAATCATCGGCAGCAGGTAGCCGAGCGCCAAAATCGAGGCGCCGGCGGTGGACATCACGTTGAACACCTGGAATTCGGGTGGATAGCTGTGATAGCGGCGCGGCATGCCGAGGTAGCCGAGAATGAATTGCGGGAAGAAGGTGAGGTTAAACCCGATGAAAAGGGTAACCGCGGCGGTCTTCGCCAGCCCTTCGGGATACAGCCGGCCCGTGATTTTGGGCCACCAGAAGTGTAATCCGCCGACGTAACCCATCACCGCGCCGCCGACCATGATGTAGTGGAAGTGCGCGATGACGAAATAAGTGTCGTGCAAGTGAATGTCGAGGCCGAGGCAGGCGAGGAACAAGCCGGTCAAGCCGCCGATGAGGAACAGGCCGATGAAGCCGAGGCCATAGAGCATCGGCGTTTCCCACGAGATCGAGCCTTTATATAAGGTGGAAGTCCAGTTAAAGGTCTTCACCGCCGAAGGTATCGCGACCAGGTAACTCAGGAACGAGAAGGTCAACGCGGCGTAAGCCGACTCACCCGTCAGGAACATGTGGTGCGCCCAAACGAAGAAGCCGATGACAGCGATCGCGATACTGGAGCCGGCGACGAACGAATAGCCGAAGATCGGTTTGCGCGCGAAGGTTGGGATGATCTCGGAGATCACACCCATCGCGGGCAAAATCATGATGTATACGGCAGGATGCGAATAGAACCAGAACAGGTGCTGAAAAAGGATCGGGTCGCCACCCAATTGTGGGTTGAAGAAGCCCAAGTGAAGCATGCGCTCGAGCCCCGCGAGCAATAGGGTGATCGCGATGACCGGCGTGCCGAGGATGAAGATCACGCTCGTCGCGTAATGCGCCCAGACAAACAGCGGCAGGCGGAACCAGGTCATCCCCGGCGCGCGCATCGTGTGAATCGTGACGATGAAATTGAGGCCGGTCAGGATCGACGAGAAACCGTTGATAAAGATACCGATAACCGCCGGCGTGACAGCCGAATTGGAGTAGACGCTGCTTAGGGGCGTATAGAAGGTCCAACCAGTATCAAGACCGCCGGTCGCGAAGGAGTAGAGAACGAAGCAGCCGCCGACGAGGTAGATGTACCAGCTGAGGAGGTTGATCTTTGGAAACGCCAGATCTTTGGCACCGATCATCAGCGGAATCAGGAAGTTGCCGAGCACCGCGGGAATCGACGGGATCAGGAAGAAGAAGATCATCGCCACGCCGTGCATCGTAAACAGCTTGTTGTACGTTTCTGGCGTAACCAGGTAGCCGCCCGGCGTCAGCAGGTGGATGCGGATGAGCGAGGCGAATGTGCCGCCGATGAAGAAAAAGAACGTGACCGAGACCAGATAGAGGAGTGCGATGCGCTTGTGGTCGGTGGTCAACAGCCACGAACGGATGCCATACGTAGCGTTCAGATAGTGCTCGCGGGGCAGCTGGTACCCGCCCGCGTTCGATGGTGGTCCAGCTAGGTTATTCGGCGTACTCATGGTTATTTCTTCCCTGCCGGTGCAATCCCCGCGCCCGTGGCGGGAACCGGCTGCGACTGCAATGACTTAATATATGCCGTCAGTGCCAGGATTTCCTCCTCGGTCAGCTGGCCCTGGAACGTCGGCATCAGCGGCTGGAATCCGGCAACAATCTTGGCGTTCGGCGCCAAGATCGATTCGCGCAGATATGCGTCGTCTGCGGTAACGGTGGAACCGTCCATCAACAGAACCTTGGCCTGGTAGACGCCGTTCAGCGACGGCGCGCGCCCTTTGCCGTCAGGGAGATGGCACGTCGCGCATGCCTTTTCCGTAAAAAGCTTTTCGCCCGCAACGACGGGATTCGCATCGGCCGCGGACGAGCCGGAGAGCCACGACTCGTAGTCCGACGGCTCCATCACCGTAACCCAGCCGCCCATCAGCGCGTGGTTTGTGCCGCAGTACTGCGAACAGAAAAAGTGGTATCGCCCCGGCTTCGTCGGACGGAACCACATCGTGTTGTAGTGTCCCGGCACGACGTCCATTTTCACGCGAAAATCGGGAATGGAAAAGTTGTGGATGACATCTTCGCTGGCCATGATCAGCTTGACGTTGCGGCCTACCGGAACGTGAAGTTCGTTGATCTCACGCAGCCCGGTCGGTTGTTGCGACTTCCACATCCACTGTTTTCCTATGACGTAGATATCCAGCGTGTCGAGCGGCGGACGCCGGAAATCGACGTAAATCACCGCGCCGCCGGCGAACATCGTGAGAGACAAGAGCAAGGGGATAACAAGCCAGATCGTCTCGAGCCGCATGTCGCCATGGATCGGAACACCGACTTCGCCCGGAGTCTTGCGCTTGTATTTGAAGAAGAAAAAGATAACCGCGGCGGTGATGGCGACCGCGAAAAACAAGCAGATCGCGGTGATATACACCATCAGGGCGTCGACGCTGGGAGCGAAGTTGGACGCCTGTTCCGGATACAGTGGTAGTTGCGACTGCACGGCTCTAGTGTGCTCCTTGCGCTTTCACTTCGAGCGCGTGTTCGCGCCGCCGGAAGATCAAAATCCCCGCGACGATCGTGAAAATCGTGAATAGCCCGCCGATACGGATGATGCGAAGAATCGTGGCGCTGTACCGCGCGGTCGACGGATCGTACTGGAAGCAGTAAAGCAACAGGTGGTCGATCGGGCTTCCGATCTTGCCCGCGGATGCGTCGATCAGCCCGAGCCGCATGTCGCGCGAAGGATATTCCACGCCGTAGAAGTAGCGCGAGATTCGACCATCGGGAGTGAGCAGCATGATGCCGCTGGCGTGCGCGAAAATATTCGTCTTCGCATCGAATGAATAGCGGAAGTTGGCCGCCCGTGTGATCCCGTCAATCTCATCCTGTGTGCCGGTCAAAAAGTGCCAGCCCGCGGCCGTTTGCGGACGCTGAAAGTGGGCAAGAATCGCCGCTTTTTTCTGCGCCGCCATTTCGGACGACTCGCGCGAATCGAAACTGACGAAAACGACTTCGTAGTCGGTGCCGGGATTGAACGAAAGCATCTTCAGCGACCCAACGACACCTTGCTCTACTTGATTGCAGAGCATCGGGCAGCCGTAATAAACCAGCGCAAGCAGCACCGGCTTGCCGTGGAAGTAGTCGCCTAGAGTGACATCCTTACCCGTTTCGTCTTTAAAGTGCACCGACGACGGAATCTGCCCATTGAGCGGCGGCTCAAACCCGACGTTGCGCAGCGCCGGCGGTAGCCCAGTGGAAGATGCGCCGACATCGCTGGGCACAGTCTGCGCGGAAACGCTCGCGACGCTGGCGAGCATTAGCGCTAGAGCCAGAGCCGAGACCCAACCCGTGATTGTGCGAACCTGCTTCATCCCTACTTTTTCTCCGCCGAGGCTGGTGTGCCCGGCAAACCCTTTTCGGCGATGATCTTCATCGCTTCCGAAACCGGGATCTGCGCGATGCCCGCGTTCTGATCGATCCAGCCCGTTGTGTCGTTGGCTGCATTGTCGGCAGCGATCTTGTTACGCAAGTCCGCTTGAGGATCACTCGGGTGTCCCGGCACTCCCTGCATCCGCGGTTCGGGCGGCAAGGCGTCGTAAGAGCTGCCCATCTCTTGGCGGATGGCGGGCGGCTGGGTGTCGTAATCGACGGCGATCTTGGTCGTCACGCGCAGCACGAAGATACAGACGATATAAGACAGAATCACCGCGACCGCGAGCGCGCCCAGGTACCAGTAAATCGTAGCCGGATGAACGTCGGCCGTCTCAAACGAGACATCGTCGTTCCGCGGCTCCTCGCCGGCGGCGCCAGAGTGCCCGTGATTGATATTAGTGCTCATGGGGCTCCAGGAATTCCTCGAGCTTGGGCTCGCCCAAGGGCAAAAGCGGCATTTTTTGTAGCTGCCAGGCGAACACGAAGAGCCACAATCCGCCCAACGCCAGCGCCGCCGCCAAGTCCCAAATCGTAGGAATCGCGCTCGGCGTAAATTCGGGCCGCGTCAGCCAGAACAAATCGACGAGGCGCATGAAAATCATCCACGCGGCGATCTTGGGAATAACGGTTGGGTTGCGCTTGATGTCTCGCGACAACAGCAGGAACCACGGCACGAAGAAATGGAAAATCAGGATGAAGACCGAGAGATATCCCCATTCGCCGTAGAGCCGCGACCGATAAAAGCTGATCTCTTCGGGAGCGTTGCCCGACCAGATGATCAGCAACTGCGAGAAGCTGAAGTACGCCCACAGCATGATGAACGCGAAGAGCAGCTTGGCCAAGTCGTGCAAATAGCGCGGCTTGAGCACGCCGGCAAAAACCGGTGCGCGCGACAGCAATACGACGACGCAGATCATCATCGCCATTGAGGAAATGAGCTGTCCGGCAACATAAAGGAAGCCGTAAATGGTCGACGCCCAGTGTGGCGACAGCGACATCACCCAGTCGATCGCGGCAAACGACATCGCGAACACATAAAGAATGATGCCGGGACCCGCAAGCATCTTCAGGTTGCGGCGCAGAGCGCGGTCATCGCGATCAACATCCTGGCGACGCGACCACGCGTTGAAAATCCACATCAGCCCGATCCACACCACGAAGTAAATGATCGCGCGAATGTGGAACCAGCCCGGCGTGAGGTAATGCTGCTGGAAATCCGACAGCGCTCCTTCGTGCCCCGGCGCAGGAGCGTTCAACCACGCGCCGTACAGATAGCGGAACCCGAAGAACAGCGGCGCGAACAATATGAAGACCAGCGGAAGCGCGCGCGTTGCCGATTCCAGCGGCCGGCGGATCACAATGCCCCAGTAGCCGCTGGTCAGATGCTGAAGCATCAGCAGGCCCAGCGAGCCGAGCGATAAGCCCAAAATGAGCATGAACGCCATGAGATACGAGCGCAGCATGTCCTCGGGTGACTTCACATACCCGATGATGCACGCCACGACGCCGATAATTCCCACGATGAGCGCGCGCTGCTGCAGGCGGCTGACGCTTTCGGGCGCCTTGAAGTCCTGCGCGGTCATTCCTTCACTCCTTCGCTTTTCGCCGGTGCTTCGGCCGGATGCGGATGCGCAAGCTCTTCGCGCAAGCTCGCCGGCAATTCGGAAGCCTTGGCATTGCGGCTCAATTGCAGCGCCCGCACGTACGCGATGATCGCCCAGCGATCGCGCGGCGGAATCTGCGCCGAATAGCCGAGCATCGCGCCAAAGCCGTTTGTGATTACGTCGTAAAAGTATCCGTTGGGCGCCTGGCGCAGCCGGTCCTGGTGATAGGTCGGCGGATGCTTCATGCCGCGGATCGCCACCATGCCGTTGCCGTCGCCCTGCAGTCCGTGGCACGGCGTGCAGAAAATCTTGAAGCGCCCTTCACCGCGCTCCAGCAATTCCTGATTGATCGGCAACGGAAACGCGTTCGAGTCCTTTGGAATCGTCAGCGCGTCGTCGGCCAGCACGCCGCGATGCACCGTATTTTCTAGGATCGGGCGCTCCGAACGGCCGTCGGTGAAAAAGTCGGACGGCGACAGCGGCCGGTTCTTCGGCTGCAGCGCCATATCCTGCTTCAGGCTGCATCCGCCGAGCAGTGCGGAGAACGCAACGGCGCACAAAGCGATGCGCGCAGGCTTAATCATCCTGCACCTCGCTGACGTTGGTCGCATGCACGCTCTCGAAGAATCGCTTCGCGTCGTCGACATTGAATTTCTTGTCGCGCGCTTCGATGCACAGATAAAACTTGTCGGTCGTCGCGTGCTTCACGAAGCGGTCGATATTGAACAGCGGATGATACGGCTGCGGCAGCCCATTCAACGCCAACATCCCGAAAACAGCAGAAAGAGACGCGCCCAGCACGGTCAGCTCAAACGTAACCGGTATGAACGCCGGCCAGCTGTTGAGCGGCCGTCCGGCGACGTTCATCGGGTAAGCGTAGATGTTGACCCAATATTGGAAGAAAAATCCGCCGAGTCCGCCGCACAATCCGCCGATCAGCGTGATCAACGGAACGAGATTCCGCTTCAATCCCAGCGCATCGTTGAGCGCTTCGACCGGGAACGGCGTGTAGCCTTCGATCTTTTCCCATCCGGCCGCCCGCGCCGCTCGAGCTGCATTGCAAAGCTGGTGCTCGGTGTCGAACTCACCCAGCACGCCGTACGTGTGTGAGCGATGCTCGATCATTCGTGCTCCTCAGACGTTTCGTGCACGAGCTCGCGCATTTCAGCGATCGAGATGGCCGGCAGCACGCGCACAAAGAGGAATAGCAGCATGGTGAACAAGCCCATCGTGCCGACGAACGTCGCGTAGTCCCAAATCGTCGCCGAGTAGCGGCCCCAGGCCGACGGCATGAAGTCGCGCGTCAAGCTGATGACCACAATGACGAAGCGCTCGAGCCACATGCCCAGGTTGATAACCAGCGACATCACAAACAGCGCCGCGACGTTAGTCCGCACTTTCTGGAACCACAGCAACTGCGGCGTGATGATGTTGCACAGGATCAGCGCGAAGTAATAGTAGTTGTACGGCCCGTGCAAGCGCTGCTGCACAAGAAAGACGTCGAATTTGTTACCGCTATACAGGGATAAGAAGAACTCGAAGAAGTAGCCATAGGCCACGATCAACCCCGTGGCCAGCATGACCTTCGCCATGTTCTCGAGGTGCCGCATGGTGATGAAGTCTTCCAAGCCATACGCGGCACGCAGCGGAATCGCAATCGTCAGCACCATCGCGAAACCGGAGTAGATGGCGCCGGCGACGAAGTACGGCGGGAAAATCGTTGTGTGCCATCCGGGAACGATGGCCACCGAGAAGTCGAAGCTCACGACGGTGTGGACGGAGAGCACGAGCGGCGTTGCCAGGCCCGCGAGCAGTAAATAAGCCGATTGATAGCGGTGCCAGTGACGCGCCGAGCCGCGCCAGCCCAGCGCCAGCATGCCGTAGATGATCTGTTTCGGCTTGCCGATCGCGTGGTCGCGCAGCGTGGCCAAGTCTGGAATCAAGCCGACAAACCAGAACAGCGCCGAAACCGTGCCGTACGTTGAAACCGCGAACACGTCCCAGATCAACGGGCTACGGAACTGCGGCCATATCCCCATCGTGCTTGGGTACGGGAACATGTAATACGCCATCCACGGACGCCCGGTGTGGATCAGCGGGAACAAACCCGCGCAAGCGACCGCGAACAGCGTCATCGCTTCCGCGAAGCGGTTGATCGAAGTGCGCCACTTCTGATTCAACAAAAACAAAATCGCCGAGATCAGCGTGCCGGCGTGACCGATACCGATCCACCAGACGAAGTTGACGATCGCGAAGCCCCAGCCGATCGGGATGTTGATGGCCCAGATGCCGACGCCCTTGATGATCAGCCAGGCGATGGCCACGTTGAGGACCATCACCACCGAAAACGCGAGGCCGAATCCTGCGAGCCAGCCGAGCGACAACGGCCGGGTCAAAACGATCGACGCGATCTTGTCCGTTACCGTGGCGTAGCTGTGCCCTGGTTCGAGCACCGGCGACAGCCGGCGGATCTCTGGCGAATTGATGGGAGGCTGGTTGCCGCTCATGCCTTTTCCATCTCCGGATTCGGATTGCGCACCGCAGCCAAATAGGTGGTGCGCGGCCGCGCGTTCAGCTCACCCAGAATGTTGTAGTTGCGCTGCTGCGCCTTCAGCTTGGCGACGCGGCTGTTCGGATCGTTGGCGTTGCCGAAAACGATCGCTTCGGACGGGCAGGCCGCTTCGCACGCGGTCACGATGTCGCCGTCGGCGATTGGAACGTTCTTTTTCTCGGACTCGATGCGCGCGTTGTTGATGCGCTGCACGCAGTACGTGCACTTTTCCATGACTCCGCGGCTGCGCACCGTGACTTCCGGATTGCGCTGCAGCTTAAGCGAAGGCGTCTCCCAATCCTGGAAACGCAGGAAGTTGAAGCGCCGCACCTTATACGGGCAGTTGTTCGAGCAATACCGCGTGCCGATGCAGCGGTTGTAGACCATGTCGTTCAGGCCTTCGGAACTGTGCACCGTCGCGCCCACCGGGCAAACCTGCTCGCACGGCGCGTTTTCGCATTGCTGGCACGGCACCGGCTGGAAATAGGTTTCGGGATTCGCGAGCGCGTCGTTCTCGTCGGTGCGCGGATCGTTCGTGCTCGTTTCCGCCATGTAATAACGGTCCACGCGGATCCAGTGCATCTCGCGGCCGCGCATCACCTGGTCTTTGCCGACGATCGCGATGTTGTTTTCCGATCCGCAGGCCACCACGCAAGCGTTGCAGCCGTTGCAGTTCTTCAGGTCGATCGCCATGCCCCAGGCATAGCCGGGATACGCGTATTCCTTATAGAGCGAATCGTCCTTGGGCGGAGTTTCGTCGCCCTCATGACAGAACGCGGGGTTCTTCTTGTATTCCTCGAGCGTGCCCGCGCTCAGGATCTTTCGCCCTTCCATGTTGAAGTGATATTGCGTGCAGGCCAGCGGATATTCATCGCCGGTTTTTGTGATCTTGCCGCCGCTTGCGACCCACAGCGCCTTCGATACACGCACTTCGTTGGCGTTGAATCCCTTGTTCGTGCCGGAGTAGCCGGCAAACATTCGGCCGTAGCCCAGCGGCAGAACGACCACGCCATCGGCTTGCCCCGGGAGCGTCCACGAAGCCGCGGTGACTTTGCTGTTGGAGAGCGCGATGTCGATCAGCGGCGAAATAATCTGTCCGTGCTCGCCGCCGCGCGCCGCCACCTTGTGCGTCAGGCCCAGATTTTCCGAAGTCTTCGGGCTGACCATCGCCGCGTTGTCCCAGGTCAGCTTGGTGACCGGCTTCGGCAGTTCCTGCAGCCAACCGTTGTTGGCGAACCGGCCGTCGTAAATGCTGGGGTCGGGACGGAAAATAAACTCGAGCTCTTCCCCCGCCGATGCCTTAGGCGCCGCCAAGCTTCCGATGTTGACCTTGGCGCTGACGCTGATCGGCGCAAACGCCGTGTTGGCCACAAACCCGTCGTTCAGCGTCTTGCGCCAGAACTTCTCGAAATCGCCGGCGCCCGGATTCGTCGCCTTTAACCGGTCGCGCACCGCGTCATACGCCGAGATTCCCGGCTTGTCGCTGAACGCCGCGATAACGTCATGCGCCGAACGCGTGTAGTAGAGCGGCGCGATCAGCGGCTGGATCACGCTCAGCGTGCCGTCGAACGCGCGCGCGTCGCCCCAGCCTTCGAGGTAATGCGACTCGCCGACATGCCACTTCACGTGCTGCGCGGTTTCGTCGAAGTGCGTACTGAGCTGTACGGTGTTGCGCACTTTGAGCAGCTTGCTGACGAAATCAAAATCGTGTGGCGCGTCGTACACCGGATTCACGCCGACCATGAGCAGAGTGTCGACCTTGCCCGCGTCCATGTCGGCGCAGAGATCGCGGAGTGACTCGATGTAACTCGTCGGATTCGCTTCCACCGGTTCGGTGTAATACAGCGTGTTGCCGACGTTGCTCAGCGCGGCGTTGATGGCGTGCACGATCGCGTGCACTTCGGGCGACTGCTGCTCGCCCGCGATTACCAGCGAACTGCCGCGGTGCCCCTGTAAATTCTTGGCGACGCTCTCGAGGAACTTCTCGGCCGCGGGAGGCAACGTTGCTCCGCCTTCGGTGCCGGCGACTCCCAGTTTTGCCGCAAGAGCGCGCGCAAATGCGTCGATTTGCGAGGCTCGCAATGGCAGCCGGTTGTCCGCGCTCGAGCCGGTGACGGTCGGCGTCGGCTCGACCACGTACAGCCGGTTCATCTCGCCGCCCACGCGCTCGACGCCCGGATCGGTGTCGAGCTTGCGCCGGCGATAGAACTGCCGCATGTAGCGTATGTGCCCGGGGCCGCTGGCGAGGAAATCGGAGTCGAGCGCCAGGATCACTTCGGCGCGCTCGGGACGGTACACGGTGTTGACGTAGCGGCCGAAAGCCAGCTTGCCGCCTTCGCGCGGGCCATCGCCGATCGCCGATTCCCACTGGTGCCACTTCGCCTGTGGGTACAGTTTCAAAATTCCCTGGAGCTGATCGGCAAGCGTGGGCGAAGTGATCGTGCCCGTCAGGATGCGGAAGCCTGCGCCACTCGTCGACTTGATATCGGCAGCGGCCGCCTGCGCTGCCTGCGTAAATTCCGACCAGGTCCGCAGCGAGCCGGCAAACGAAACGGTCTTCGCACGGTCGGGATCGTAAAGATTCAGGATCGACGCCTGCGTGATGGAGTCGATGCCGCCCATGCTCGATGGATGATCCGGATTGCCGGCAAGATTCGTCGGCCGGCCTTCGTGGCTCTCTGCCAGCACACCGATCGCATCGGCGCCGAACGGCATCACCGTCGCGAAATACAGCGGCTTGCCCAGCACCATGCCGTCGGGCTGCTTCACGTACGGGATGATGCGTTCCTGTTCGTTCGACTTGCAGCCTGCAAGCCCGGCAAAGGCCAGCGAGGCGCACATCAATTTCAGGAAGTTGCGGCGATCGACCGATTCGTCCCACTCTGAAGCGTGCCGCGGAAATTCGCGGTGCATCAATTCGTCAAAGTGCGGATCCTCGGCCAACTCGTCGAGCGTGCGCCAATACTGCTTGCCGGTCTTGGCGCCGAGCTTGGCGCGCACGGCCGCCAGATCCAGCGGCCGGTCGATCGGCGTCAGCGGCTGCTCGGCTTCGTCCTCATTGCCGTGCGAATCGCCATGAGAAGCCCCGCCGCTCGGGTGCATCGCGAAATATTTGCGTTCTTCGTCGCTCATACCGTCCGTCGTAACACCTGAAGCATTCGTTGCACTTGCTTCTTGCCCACCACAGGCTACAGAAATCCAAAACCCACCGGCCTAACTACTTTCGCTCTACCGATGGCACGTCGAGCAGCTGGTCAAATCCGTCACCGAACGAATCTTGCGCTCGTGCGCGAACTTCGCGCCCAGCTCCGCCTGGTTTGCCGGCGCCGTCCAATCCATGTTGAACACCTGATTCTCAGGCCGCAGCACCGCTTCCGGATTGCGATGGCAATCGACGCACCAGCCCATGTTCAGCGGAGACGCCTGGAAAATCAGCGGCATCTGGTTCACACGCCCGTGGCAGGTGGAGCAGCCGACACCCTTCGCCACGTGAATGCTGTGATTGAAATACACGTAGTCGGCCAGCCGGTGCACGCGTACCCACTGAATCGACTTGTCGGTGCGATAGCTTTCGCGCACCGGCTCCAGATATCCGACGTTGTTGAACAGCACCGAATGGCAGTTCATGCAAGTCTTCGTAGGCGGCACGCCGGCCGTCGCGGAACTCTCCACGCCCGTGTGGCAATAGCGGCAATCGATGCCGTCATCACCGACGTGATGCTTGTGGCTGAACTGAATCGGTTGATCGCGCGTCATGAACTGATTCGTCAGATACGGAGCGCGCGCCGCGAGCAGCACTCCCGTCAGCGCGATGCCAGCCAGAAACACGCCTGCAAAGACACTGAATTTCGAGATGAAGTTTGTGCTTCGATGAAAAATCTGCGCCATGTCTATGTGTGCACTCTGGAGGTGAGCGCTCCGGGAGGGAGCGAAAACCTAGGCGTCCACCAGCTACATTCCGGGTTGTGCGAGCCCGTGTCCAATTTGACGCGACGAGTTTCCAACAAAACTTTCTGGATTGCAACACTCCAGCAAAATTATCCGTTACATTTCCGTAAAGTCATGGCGCGCGAAACGCTCGGTCTGTTCAAAACTTTCGAAGAATCGCCACCAAATCGCGGACCGATTTTGTCCCATTTCGGATTTTTTCTGTTCGTTTTCCAATCTGAGTTTCAAATTGAAGTTCCGAATTGGTTCGCGTCTCGCTTCGCTCCCGCTTCTCGTCCGTCGCTCTCCCCTCTTCGGTTATTCTTGATTCACGTGATTCGATTTCACTTCAGGCGCTTTCCTCTCTGCTTTGCGCGAATATATGAGCCGCAAATGCTTCCCATAAAATCTTCTGCTAGCTGGTTGGCCCCACAGGTCGTGCTATCTTTATAGAACTCTGTATGCCGCACAGCGTCGGCGGCTGAGTCACCCTTGCACTCACGTGACCAGAGTCGTGCCGCTCGGCACGCGTTTCCGACGTTTTACCCAACCGCTGGGGCGTGGTCCAACTGGTAGGACACCTCACTGTTAATGAGGACGGTGAAGGTTCGAATCCTTCCGCCCCAGCCAATTTTCCCACTTCTTTGCTGCCTTCCACCTGCTTGCGGCTCCGACCAGTACTCACTTCCCGTCGCTATCGCGACCTACAAAGAAGATGGCGAAAAAAGGAGCCGATACACCCGGCTCCCCTTCCGAACCCAAACGCTCTGTCATCGCTCCGCCACTGCT
>Ga0206971_10218_pt2 | contig 17931 bp, 11 predicted proteins | sample Alteio_BWOrgHeat_85_FD_152917 | JGI IMG/M metagenome (GOLD analysis project Ga0206971, IMG submission 152917) | Enriched cells from forest soil in Barre Woods Harvard Forest LTER site, Petersham, Massachusetts, United States -... | ecosystem: Environmental > Terrestrial > Soil > Temperate forest >...
TTCTCTCAGGCACGGGGCTTCTCCAATGCGCGGCTTCACCTGAACCTCGTTCTCTTAAACCTCCGGCGGCGGTTTCAATCCCAACTTAGTCGTGCAACTTTCTTTCAGAGGCGAGGCTCTATGAATCGGCGAACTTTTCTCCAATCAACCGGTGCTGCGTGCGCCGGTTTGGCACTCACGCGATCAATTCCAGCGTTTGCTGACACGTTACAAACAGGCAAAGGGTGGCGGACATTCGAGGTTACCGCCCGGGTAGAAGTACTCAAGCCGAGCGGCATCACGCATATCTGGCTGCCAACGGCGATCCTTCGGGATACGCCTTATCAGAGGACGCTTTCGAACCAATTCCATGCAGACGGTGGAACCGCCAAGTTAACGAAAGACAAGCCAACCGCGCTTGGTATCGTATCGGCAAGTTATCCTGCAAATGCAAAGCCGGTGTTGAACCTCACCAGCCGGGTACGACTCAAGAACTACGCCGTCGACCTGTCGACGCCCGGGAAAGCGCCTCACGTTCCTAAAGCCGAACTTGATTATTTTCTTCAACCAACAAAATACGTACCTACGGACGGGATCGTGAAAGAAACCGCGCTCAAGGCGACCGCCGGCGCGAACACCGACATGGAGAAAGCGCAGGCGATTTACGACTGGGTAGTCAATAACACGTTCCGCGATCCAAAGGTCCGCGGATGCGGCCGCGGTGATATTCGCTTCATGCTCGAGTCGGGAGATCTGGGTGGGAAATGTGCCGATCTGAATGCTCTTTATGTTGGCCTGGCACGTTCTGCGGGCCTGCCGGCGCGCCACATCTATGGTTTGCGGATTGCCAAGTCGGACCTCGGCTACAAGAGTCTCGGCGTTAATACAGACAAAGCCACCAAAGGCCAACACTGTCGCGTGGAAGTGTATCTCCACGACTACGGTTGGGTGCCGGTGGATCCGGCAGATGTTCGCAAGGTAGTTCTGGAAGAGCCGCCAGGAAATCGTCCGCTGAGCGACGAGATGGTGTCGAAGGCGCGCAAGCGCTTATTCGGATCGTGGGAGATGAATTGGATGGCCTACAACTACGCGCATGACGTAGCGCTCCCCGGCTCTGCCAAACCGCCGTTGGTGTATTTCATGTATCCGCAGGCGGAAACGACCGACGGGCGCGTAGATCCCTTCGATCCAGATAACTTTAAGTACGAAATCACGGTGAAGGAGGAGAGCTAGCCGTCGGACAATAAGCTAGCTTACCCATCTGAACGCTTCGTCACCTGCGGATCAATGATCAAGAGTTTGCAGTTATCAGATGATCCGCAGGCTGCGCTTCGTGCACCCGCTCGAAGGCAAGTGCAGCGGCACCCAGCACGCCGCCATAGTAGCCAAGCTGCGAGGGGATGATTCGTAGAGCACGATTTTCCCAGGGCCGAACCAGTCGGGCTAACTCCTCTGCGAGAACGGAAATTAGAAGCGGATTGTTTTCGACCAATCCGCCTCCCAGAATTAGCGCTTCAGGATCCATCAGTGAAACGAGCGCCGCGCAGCCGCGAGCGAGATGACGAGCCAGTATGCGGATCGCTTCAATAGCTTGTCGGTCACTCGAGTGGGCGGCGGCAATTACATCCTGCGCTGTCGCGTGCGCGCCATTGGCGTAGCGAATCAACGCAGCGGCATTGACGTAAGTCTCCAAACAGCCTCGCAAGCCGCAGGAGCAGGGTTCCCCGTCAGAAACTAGAGGAATGTGTCCGAGAGCGTTGGCAAAATAATGTCCACCGCGGTTTAAACGATTCCCAACGTAGCACCCCGCACCCAAGCCCGTTCCTAAAGTTAAGCAGGCGAAATCTCGCAAAGATTTCGCAGCGCCAAAGTGTTTTTCTCCAACCGCGAGAGCGTTAGCGTCATTCTCGACTGCGACCGTGAAGCCTGACGCTGCCGACAGCGCTTCGCCGACAGGCGTGCCAGTCCAGCCTGGCAAGTTATCGGTTGCGAAAGCGACACGGCCAGTCTCGGTCTCAATCCAACCAGCTGTCGCGATGCCGAGCGCAAGCGGTTCACATCCGAGCTCTGCAGCTTTCTTTCGTGCAGTTTGAGCCACATTCTTCAGATGGTCGAGCAAAGCATTCGCACCGGCCTGGGCAGGCGTCATGACGGAATCTTCAAAGATCAGCGTACCAGCGGAACTTGCTATGCCGTATTTGGTGCGGGTTCCGCCGAGATCGATGCCGATGGCGTATTGCACGGAGTGACGGCGCGAATATTCGGTCTCGACGGTAACCGCGAAACTGCGTGTGATGTCTGCGGGCCGAGTAATAGCCGTGCCGACCACGACTGCCATTGCACCTGCCGCAATTGCCTGCCGGGCTTGCTCGGGTGAGGATATGCGCCCCTCAGCAATGACAGGGACACTGCAAGCTTTGACTAGTTCCTCAATGAACGCTGGGTCGAAATCTCGCGCATCGCGTGTTTCCGCTGTGTAGCCACGAAGCGTAGAAAGAACATAGTCCGCGCCTGCTTCGGCAGCACGAATCGCCTGCTCCACGTTAGCCACATCGGCCATCACTGGTACGCGCAAATGAGTTTTAATTTCACGGATGCGGGTGAGTGCTCCCATTTCTTGACCGCGCTCCGTGCAATCGAGAGCCACCATGTCCGCACCTGCTTCTACCAGACCCCGAGCCGAATCGAAGGAAGGTGTGATGAGTGGAAGGCCATCCTGATGGAGAACTTTCTCGATGCCGATGATTGGCACTTTAGTGACTTTGCGGATGGCACTAACATCGGCGCATCCGTTGGCACGAATTCCAGCTGCACCGCCAGCTACCGCTGCGGCTGCAAACCGCGCCATGAGTTGCGGATCATGAAAGACGTCGCCATTCGCCGCCTGGCAGGAAACAATCAACCGACCACGCATGGATCGGGAAATCTCGGAGCTCGTCATTCCGGGAACCCTGCTGAAATTCCACAAAGAGCAATGGCAGCAAGCAGAATCGAGAATCCGACCCACATTCGTCGCACCGCAGGCGCGGAAACGCCTTTCCATTCTCCCAGCAAGACTCCCATCAGGTTCGCGGCGACCAGGCCGATTGCCAGACTCAATGGCCATCCCACCGATGGTCCAAGCGTCCCCAATCGCGGAGTTGCCGCACCGTACAAAAAGATACTGCCACCCCACAAAAGTCCCATCGCGATTCCGCGTCCCAACGAGACTAACGAACCAGGAGCATGCAACAGTTGGGTTGTACTATTTCGGTGCATAAGGAAGACGCAGTAAAGAATGTTGGGTATGGAACCGGCCCCCAACATCAGGAGCCAAACGCAGTTTGTGGCCGCGAATCTCGTCAATCCGATCTTCACGCCGGTATCGGAAATCGGTAGTGCTAAGGCGTAACCAATATTAAAGATAGCCGACATCACCCCCGCGGCCAGAGCGAAAAGATAACCGGCAAGCGGCGCACCTCCCGACGTTTGTGGCTCACCATCCCGCATTCGTCCGGCACTCCCGCAAACGGCTACTCCTACAAGCAGCGCGATCACTCCGGAAAACAGCAGCAATTGCTTGGCGCCGAGGTGAAAATTCGGTCTCATCAAAAGAGGAACCAGCGATCCCAGCGCTGCGCTAAGACCAATCACGAGCGTGTTCGCCATCGAGACACCAATGTGATGAACGCTCTTGCCAAAGCAAATCGCACCGAATCCCCAGGCAAATCCGAAACCTAAGGCTGCCAGAACCGCAAAACGAGGAGCTTGAGCAAGCGTGTCCCGCCAATCCGCGGAGGGGAGTACGAAAGCAGCTGGCATCAACAGGCAGGCCACGATGATGAAAACGAACCAGATATTTTCCCATTTCCATCGGGACTCGAGCTTCATGGGCGCCGTGAACAGGCCGTTGCACAGTCCCGAAAGCGTCGCAAGCACGATTCCAACAATGATCATGGGATTAGTGGTTAAGAAATCGCTCGACAAGCCTACCACTTTGCGGGACCGGGGTATTCCCGAGATTGACTTGGTGGCACGCTACGAGTGGCATTCCGCACAGTTGAAATATGAGGGGGCACAATTGAACAGAAGAGTCTGGTAGGGATTCATGAGAAGGAAACTTAAAGGTCTTTGTAGCTAGACGTTGACGACTTGGGAGTGAAAGCAGAGTAAGTTCAGCTTCACTACTTGTGGAAGACTTGTTGTCCATCCAAATAGGTTTCGAGAATTGAAATCCGTCCGTCACGCAGGGTAAAGCGCACGAAGTCTGCACGCTCTCCGACACCTAATCCTTTTTGCCTATTTGGGAGATTGAGAGCAGTTGCTGGATTTTTAGTGGATGCATCGATGGCGTCACTCAAACTTACTCCAGCGTCGCGCATGAGATTGGAGATAGCGTCGCACAACGCGAGGGCTGATCCCGCGAGCCGCGAGCTACCGGCAAGGCGAATACTTCCGTCGTTGTGTAGTTCAACTTCTAGAGCACCCAGGTGGTAAGTCCCTGGCGGACAGGCAGCCGGGGTGGAGGCATCCGTGATTAGGATGAAGCGCGAAGCACCCTTTGCGCGCCATCCGGTGCGCAAAAACGAAAGTGGAAGATGAAATCCATCGACGATGAAGCTCGCCATCAGTCGATCTTCCGCCATCTGCTCCCACATAATATTCGGATGCCGGGGCATGATCCGCAGAGATGCATTGCCTAAGTGAGTCGATAGTGAGGCCCCCGCGCTTACCGCGTTCTGAATGTCTTCAATGGTCGCATTACTATGGCCAATGCTGACTTTGACTCCCATCGCCGTGACTTTTTCAATAAAGCGCAACGCTCCCGGCAACTCAGGCGCAAGGGTCATCAACAAAATGTGACCTTCTGCCGCCTCCTGAAACGCGAGAAACTCATCGAGGTCCGGAGGACGTACAAACTCCCGCGGATGCGCGCCAAGAGGACCCTCCACCGAAGAGATGTAGGGACCTTCGACGTGGAATCCTTCGATGGCCGCGCCCTCCGCTAGAGTAGAGCGGGCACGCGCCAGATTGCGCAGACAGCCCAAGGTTCGTTCTCTGGATCCGGTGACTACGGTGGGTAACAGTCTCGCGACGCCCGCGGCAAACTGAGCGTGAATGGAACGTGCGATCGCTTCGTGCGAAGTTTCGGGCGAGTTGTAATCTACGCCCGCGAATCCATTGACCTGAATATCAATCCAGGCCGGTGCCAAGTATGTCTGTTCGTCAGAACCTCCGGTCAGCGGTTCGACGCGGTCGATATTTCGGGAAAATGTGACTTCGATTTTTTGGCCGTTCGCAGGATGGATACCGGTTATTTTCATCGCGCTCTATCCCGATGCAGTTCTAGCGAGCAGTGTCGAATGTAAGCCACCGGACTCTCCCATAGTATGGTCGCAGCAACTGATCTCCATTGCCAGTGTTGTCTACATTCGCGCTTGGTAAAACAGGAACTGGGATACCTTTTTGCGCGAGCTGCGCAGCGCTCTGAACGAAAATCGAATTGATAATTGCTGCACCCGCGACGGTCGATGTTGGTCCAACCGGCAAGGCAACTCCCGGGATCGATACAATGCTATCTCCCGCAGGCACACAGTTGTCGATTACGATATCCGCAACTTCGTAAAGGCGGCGCCCCGCAGGATTGCGAGGGGTGCTGGCTTTCGACTGGGTCACGTTGGTGATGGCGATGACCTGCACACCGCGCTGCCTGAAATGCAGAGCCATCTCCACCGGGACTGCATTGCGCCCTGAGTTCGAAATGACGATAGCAACATCTTTGCTCTCGACCTGCACCGATTGGAATATTTCTTCGGCAAGCCCCGGTGTTCGTTCCGCTGCGGTACTTTCGATCGCTCCCTTTGCGAACGTGATCCGGTCTTCGAGAATGGCGTTAACCGGGGACAACCCTCCCGCGCGGTAAAAAGGTTCCATCGCAAGAAGATGGGCATGGCCTGTGCCGAAAGTATGAACGATCCCGCCCTGCGCCAAACACTGCTCCACCGCTGTTGCTGCGCGCCCAATCGCGTCCGACTGCTCTTTCTCGATCCGGTTCAGAATCGCGATGAGTTGCCCAATATAGCCGTGAAAAACCGGCTCATGTGCCGCACCGGCGGAAATTTTGTCGTCAAACTGCCTCATAATTTAGAAGGAATACTACTTCTCACTCAACGGCTTGTCAACCAACGAGATTGTTGGTTTATGTCATGTATCTGTATAAAAACAATAGACAAACATCCTCTTTCAATATTCCAGACGAGACTAGTAAAGCGGCCCAATGCTTAAGTCATTAGTCAATAAAACAATTGACAGACGGCGTGTATGGAGTAATATTCCGCCATATTTAAATCGTTAGACTATAAAACTCCACGGAGATCAGGAATGAAACTTAGCGCCTACTCTGCCGCCGCTTTCATCCTTTTAGTGTGTCCCGCTTTTGCCCAATTTCGTCACACCCCGGTGCGTCCGACTCCTGAAGGGCGCCGCGCCCTGAACTCGCAGACCGATGTTCTGGGGCAGGAGGTACTGCTGGGTGGCGAGCCTTCCTACGATAGAGTCGCGCGCTACTTTCCGCCTATGTATCGGACGCGCGTGCCTATCAGCGTGAAGGATCATCCGGATGAATTTGTTGTGGCCTTCGATGGGACGCTCCTGGTGAAGCAGTTGGACGAGATCGATTTCCGGGTTGGAGATGAACCCAATCCGTACGGCGTCGATGGCGACGTACAACATGCGCTGATGGATGGGTATCTGCCGATTCCGCAAATCCATTGGGTTTTTGACAATTTCTCTTACGAAGAAACTGCTTTCGCGTACTCGAAGGATTTCAGTCCGGATGAGCCGTTGCAGGGCTACGTCCGTTTTCGCGTTACCAACCTCTCTTCGCAAGCGCGCCGGGGACGGGTGACGGTTTATCTAGCGCCCGCGGCAAAATCTGGAACGAATCCATCGCAATCGGCAATGATCGAGCCGGGTGGACACGCAGACTTCTACTTCCTAATCCCATACAAGTATGACTGGGCGACGCTGGCGCAGACCAGCACGATCGATGCGTCCGCTTACGATGCGAAACTCGCGGAAGTTCGTTCGTACTGGCACTCGTATCTCGATGCCGGAACTCAAATTGAAACACCGGAACCTTTCATCAATAACGCGTGGCGTGCCTGGGAGGTCTATAACTCGTTCAATGTGGATAAGGTGAATGGCCGCTATGAAGTGCATGATGGTTCGGGATTTTACGAAGAAGAGTACGGATACAGTGTCGGACTTTACTGCCACGCGCTGAGCCTGCTGGGACACCACAAAGATGCGGAAAAATATATTGAGAGCATGCTGGCCATTCAGAAACCGAATGGCCAGTACCTTACGATCTACGGCACTCCGGACAACGGTTCAATGCTCTTTGCGATTGGCCAGGAATACCGGCTGAATCGTGACGACGCCTGGTTTCACGAAATCTGGCCCAAAGCTTTGAAATCGATGCAGTGGGTGCAGTCGAGCCGCGCGACTACCAAGAATATGGAAGGCGGCAAGAAGCCGCTCAGCTACGGGCTTCTGCCGGCCGGGCCAGCCTACTGCGACTTCCAAAACATGGTGGTTTCTTATTACTCCGACGCGTACAACTGGCTTGGCCTGCACGAGATGGCATTGGCGCTAAAGGAAGCCGGAATGGAAAAAGAAGCTGCGGAGTGGTTGACCGAGGCCGATAACTATCATAACGATATTGCTGAGTCCATGAAGGCTGCAGTATTTCAGGAGAAGGGAATCGACATACTTCCTGTCGAACCACTCACGCATCGTCTGGAGAAGCAGGGAGCTGAAAATTATTACGCGTTGATTGCGCCGCTCATACTCGAAACGGAATTCTTCTCCGCCACTGACCCTCACTATCGTTGGATAACCAACTACATCGAAAACCGTGGTGGCCTGACATTGGGTCTGGCGCGAATTTTTGATGCGACTGATCACGCATACACCTACGGGTATGCAATGGAACAATTGCGTCACGGCAATGTGGATGCGTTCTTATTGACGTTCTATAGCTCACTCGCCTACGGAATGACGAACGACACCTACTCGGCGGTCGAGGCTAACTTCATCACCGAAGGCTTGAACGAACAGACTTTGCCCCACACTTACTCGAACACGCAACAACTTCGGATGCTGCGCATGATGTTGGTCAAAGAAGAAGCCGACGAATTATGGATCGCAGCCGGCACGCCCAAGGCCTGGATGGACTCTAACAAAGGCTTTGGCATTCGCAACGCCGCGACGAACTATGGCGTTGTGAGCTATCACGTTGCGCCGGATGCGGAGTCGAAACAAGTCACGGTGGAGATTGATCCTTCGTTCGTCAAAGTTCCGGCTAGAGTACGCGTACGACTCGCTACAAACTTCGGCAGTCTGGAATCGGCTACCATCAACGGAACTCCGGCGAAAATCGAAGGCAACGCAGTTGTTTTCGACGGATCGTCGCTACACAACAAGAAAGCAGAATTACTGGCGCACTATCGCTAGTCGAAGATCGTGCGTGCTTTTGTTAAGGAGAAGTGCCTTGGTGAAAGAAGCGAAAACCGGGATCGCTGGATTGTCAGTCGGTTGCTTGAACCGGATTCAGAGTGCCATGGGCACATTTCGTCCTGCAGAGCGGTCGATCGCGGAATTTATCATCGAACATTCGCAGGATGTGATCCGCATGTCCATCTCGGAACTGGCCAGAGACGCCGATGTCGGAGAGTCGACCATCATTCGTTTTTGCCGGGCGGCGGGACTTGCCGGATATCAGGAACTCAAACTCAGCTTGGCGCAGGACCTCGCTCAACCTTCGCATTACATTCACGAAGCCATCAGCTTTTCCGATTCGGTGGAAGGTCTTTCGCAAAAAATTTTCCAATCCAATCGCGCCGCGCTGGATAACACGGCCCGCTCGCTCGATCCAAAAATGGTAGAGGTTGCGGCCGCGGCTGCGGTGCGCGCCGAGCGAATAGCAGTGTACGGAGTCGCGAGTTCCTACCATTCCGCTTCTGCGGCCAAACTAAAGCTTATGCGGCTGCACCTTAACGTAGAAGCCTTTGGCGATGGGCATATGCAGGCGATGAGCGCGGTGGGTTTACGTAAGGGTGATCTGGCAATCGGAATTTCGCACAGCGGTAGCACCCGAGATGTTGTGGATGCCCTGACCCTTGCCCGGAATGCTGAGGCGACGACGGTTGCGATCACCAACTACAGCCCATCCCCGCTGACAAAAGCAGCGGATGTCGTGTTGTTGACGGCATCCTGGGAAACCCCCTTCGCGGGCGAATCTCTGGGCTCGGCCATTGCGCAGCTGGCGACGCTGGATGTTCTTTCTGCCGCGATCGCAATCCAGCTTGGTGAGTCCTGTGTGCAGAACATCGAAAAGCTAGCGGTGGCGATGATGGGGAAACGATACTGAGCACATCCTGCAAAATGTCTGACGTCTATGCCTGAACTTCGCGCGGGTTTTGGTCTCGCAAAAATTACACCATCCAGTAATGTGCCGCTGGCCGGATATGCGGCGCGGATGGGGCTATCGCAGGGCATACACGACGATCTCTACGCTCGCGCACTTGTGTTGAGCGAAGGCAAGAATGCGTTAACCCTTATCAGCGTTGATGCGCTTGCTCTGGATGCAGCTTTTGTTGCGCAAGTTCGCGCCGAGATCGGCGTAAACACAGGTATTGAGCCGGCGGCGATCATGATCGCCGCGACGCACACTCATGGCGGTCCTCTGACAACCGAATTGTTCTCGCCGGAGCCCCGTCCATTGGACAAAAAATATCTTGCGTTTCTCCGTTCGAGCATCGTGCAGGCTGTGACGACCGCCTGGAACGCTCGATTCCCTGCGCGGATTGGCTTTGGTTCCGTACCCGTTTCCGGCATAGGCGGGAATCGTCATCGGCCGGATGGTGCTATGGATCCAGAGCTTGGTGTGATGAGGGTGACCGATCAAAGAGGCCAGACTCGCGCTGTATGTCTGAACTATGCGTGCCATCCAACAGTGCTGGGCCCGAATAATCTGCAAATTACGGCTGACTTTCCTGGATTCGCGGTGGCTCATGTCGCGGAAAGTTTGGGTAGCGATTCTTTTGCGATGTTCCTCAATGGCGCAGCCGGCAACATCAGTGTCGGGCGTTCTCCGAAAGCGACTGCGCTTGGGGTGGTTGGTCCCGGTCGTACATTTGAACACGCGGAAAAAATTGGGCGCCAGCTGGCGGACCTGGCGATTGAGATTCTTCCCTCTATCGAAGTTACAGCTGACCACACCCTGGGTTTCGCAGTGCGATCAGTGAGTCTGAAACTTAAGCCATTGCCATCCCCAAAAGAATTAGAAATTGTTCTTAAGCAGGCTAACGAAGAACTTGAAAGCGTGCGTGACGCAGGGAATGACCCCGCGAAGATTCAGGAAGTTCAACTCAAGGCGCTGTTTGCCGCACTCATTCACTACGAAGCATGCCGCCGCGCACCGGGAAGCTTGCAGGAGCCGGTTGAGGTGCAGTGTCTGAGGGTGGGACAAGCGTTTTTCGTCGGTATTCCCTTAGAGCCGTTCGTAGAGATCGGTCTCGAATTGAAGCGCGCGTTCTCAGACCATTTGTTTCCTGTAGAACTAGCCAATGGATATCTAGGTTACTTGCCGGCGTCGGGTGCCAGCGAGGACCAGGGTTACGAAACGGTCTCTGCGCACTTTGAGCCGGACTCAGACAAAATTCTTATCTCTCACATTCTCGAACTCAGAAAGCAGTTGCTCGACGCAGCGCCTGAAGGAACGCACCACACATGACGAATACTGACTGGCTGGTCGTCGCCGTTTATTTTGCTTTCATGCTGGCGATCGGCTTGTATTTCAGCCGCCGCGCAGGGCGCAGCGTGGCCGATTACTTCGTCTCCGGCCGCGATATGCCGTGGTGGATCATCGGGCTTTCGGCAGTGGCGACGTATTCGGACGCCGGCCTCGCGCCGTCGGTGACAATGCTGACGTTTCAGGGAGGTCTCCTTGGCAACGGTATTTGGTGGATTCCGTATGTGATCTGGATGCCGCTCGGAGCGATACTGTGGTCGAAATATTGGCGGCGCCTTGGCACGGTGACTTCGGCCGAGCTTTTGAACATACGTTATTCCGGTCCCGTTGCGCGGAGCTATCGAGCTGTTTATGCCATCTTCATGAGTTTCGGCTTCATCATTGTGCTAATGGGATACGTTTCCGGTTGGTTGGGAGCGGCGCTTGGGCCGATCTTAGGCTGGAACCCGATTTATCCGGTCTTGCTTGCTGGCTTGGTCACCGTGATTTATACGACGATGTCGGGTCTTTCCGGTGCAGCCTACACTGATGCATTTCAATTCAGCATTTTTCTCGCCGGCAATATCATCCTGGTGCCGATTGTTTTTTCGCGAGTCGGCGGCTTTGCACATGTTCGCCAAATGATTGCGATGAACCGCAACGGCGCGGATTTTTTTCGTGTAATTCCCCCGGTTCCCGGCTTGACCTCGTTGACCATGCTCGCGCTCGCGGTACAAGGATTATTTTTCGCCGCGTCGCCAACAGGCGGAGAAGGTTTCACGGCACAAAGATTCATGGCAGCGCGCAATGAATTTCACGCGCAAGTTGGGCAGCTCGCGAATACCGTGCTCACGCTGATTGTCCGTGTATTTCCCTTTCTATTTCTGGGCATGGTTGCGGCCGCGTTATTCAAGCCCGAGTCAGTTGCCGAGCCAGGCCTGCTTTGGGCGAGGCTGGTACACGACTACGCACCTCAGGGATTGATGGGACTACTGGTCGCAGGAACGTTCGCAGCGTTCATGGGGACGATAAGCACCGAAATGAATTGGGGGGCTTCGTACCTCATCAACGATCTCTACCGGCCTTTTCTGCGGCCAGGCCAGAGCGAGCGGCATTACGTGTGGGTGGGACGAATTGGGTCAATCTTTCTATTCGCGGCGTCGCTTCTAGTGACATATTTTTTTGTGCAAGGGCTACGATCCTGGATGTTGTTCATCAATTCAATGGTATTTGCATTTGTTCTGCCGCTTTCGTGGCTGCGTTTTTTCTGGTGGCGGTTGAACATCTATGGTGAAATGACAGCGCTGGTTGCAGGATTGCCGCTGAGCTATCTCGTGTGGTTTCCGCTGGGCTTTCATGATGAGCAGGTCCATCCGTTCTGGCATGGATTTCTCCTGCTCTTCTGCTTGGGAATGGTAACGATCGTTGTTGTCACGCTGCTGACACCCGCAGAGAACGATGAAACTCTGCTCAAGTTTTACCTACGTTGCCGCCCCATTGGACGTTGGGGACACATCGCGCGGCTGGCTCCTGCCGATGTACGAGCCAGCATTCATGACGAGACTATGACTGATTTGGTAGATTGCGCGCTGGGCGTGACCTTTGCTGCCGCCACCATTCTCTCCGTGATTAGTCTTATCGGCCAGCACTACTCCATTTTTGCTGGCGCGACCGTCGTCGGAATTTCCACCGGCGCGCTTTTTATATGGCGATGGGCTCGCAAAGGGGCATTCCGCGAGCTGCGAACCAATGAAACGGCTGAGAGCGGCGGCCATGGCGATTGAGTTCGTCGCTGTTGTCGATGGTGGAGCTAGTCGAACCCGGTGCGCGATTTTAACTCGCGGAGGAAAACAGCTTAGCTACGCTGAAGCTGGTGCATCCAACTACTACGGCGCAGATTCTGAACGCACATCACAATCCCTTACTGAGGCGGTGCGCGCTGCCTTAAAGGATGCAGGCCTGAAATCTTCCGACGCCGCGTGTGTTAGTGCGGGCATGGCCAGCGTGAGTCCGAACGGGAATGGCGCGACGGAAATTGATCTGATTCTTAGCTATCTTGGTTTCAAGCGACGTATCGTTCGTGGTGATCTGGTTGTAGCGCATGCGGGGGCTTTCGATCGTGGACCGGGCGTGATCGTAATAGCCGGGACGGGTTCGTCGTGTTTCGGAATTTCGTCCCAGGGCAAACGTCTGAAGATCGGTGGATGGGGTCCGGTTTACAGCGATGAAGGCAGCGGTTATCACATCGGACGCATGGCGCTCAACGCGGCTGCCAAAGCCTACGATGGTTATGGTCAGGCCACCTCTCTTGTCGATCTCATTTCGCAACATCTTAAAATCTCTGATTTTTGCCAGTCGCTCGACTGGGTGTTTCGGGGACAACCGACCGCGCGACAACTTGCGAGTCTGGCGGAAGTCGTGCAGAAGGCAGCGACCGAGGGCGATGCGGTAGCGACTGCCATCATGGTGCAAGCCGGTGAAGACCTGGCCGCCATGGCGATCTATACATTGCAAAAGCTATTGGTGGATGATCCGCAAGCAAAAGTTTCGTACGCAGGAGGAATTCTCTCGTCGTGCGACATTGTGCGGGAAACTTTCATCACTGCGATTCGGCGGGCAATGCCGAATGCGGAGGTGATACCCCCCCGCTATCCGCCCTATATCGGAGCATTCTTATTGGCCTGTGCGGAGCTAGGTTGGACGGTTGGTCACAGTCTAGCGATCAATTCGGACTTTCAGAAATAGCCGTAACATCGTCGAAGCCCCTATTGGGAAAGTCCGTGCCTTGCTCGGCAAATTTCTTCGCCATAAAACTCAATCATCCACGCCTGATCCGGTGTCCGGAAGCAGCTGGAATTTGCAATCCTTGGAAATTACTGCTATATAAAATACTATGTCGATTAACTTACTAGCCATTAGCTAGGTGATCGAACATCGGACCCTGCTTTTGAAGGAAGACTTGTTATGCGAACGACATTTTTGGAAAGTTTGAAGTTAGTAAGTCAGCCGCCAACCACCCTCCAATGCCCTCGCTGTTGTTGTCGATAATTTCTCCGCCACTCCGCCTGGCTGATTAGTTTCCGCCGCAACCACTTCAAAGTTTTATCGATTAATCCGAGGGAGATTCTTCTCATGTCGACTTTTCTGCGTACTTCCTTTTTAGCTGGCCTGATTGCACTATTTTGGCTCCCGGCATTCGCGAGTGTAACGGGCAACATCAATGGTCGCGTTGTAGACCCATCTGGAGCGGTAGTCGCAGGTGCATCGATCACCTTAAGCTCGATGGAAACAGCGGCACAGGTAAGCACAACGTCCGGGTCTGACGGCGAATATCACTTTTTGTCCCTTCCGGTCGGACATTACAAGCTCAAAGCAGCTGCGCCAGGATTTACACCATTCGAAGAAACCGACATCAAGATTGATGCGAACGACGCCTTGCGCATAGATATTGGGTTCAGGGTTGCGAGTCAGGCACAGGCGGTCGAAGTTCAGGCGAACGCTTTGCACGTGGAGACGACAACCACGCAGATTGGAGCCGTGATTGAATCCAAAGAACTGCAAGCGCTGCCTTTGAACGGCCGCTCCTATACTGATTTGCTGGGATTGCAGCCAGGAGTCGCTCCAGCTTCAGCGGGTACGGTGACGATTAGTTTCATCCCAGGCCTGAATGTAGGAAGCCAGGAAGTGGGGAACCTTGCAGTAAGCGGCTCTCGTGAAAACAGCAACGGATTCGTAGTAAACGGTGGTTCCGTCGAAGATCCATTCACCAATGGAACATCCGTTATCCCCAACCTTGACTCCATTCAGGAGTTTCGCTTGCTGACCAGCAACCTCGATGCTGAGTACGGTCACTTCGGCGGCGGATTGGTGAATGTGGTTACGAAAAGTGGTAGTAACGATTTACACGGCAGTGCCTTCCTCTTCGCACGAAATCAGGATTTCGACGCTAGGAATTTTTTTGCCACCAGCACTGGCGCCTTCTCGCAATATCAGCCGGGCGGCACGATTGGCGGTCCCATCGTGCGCGACAAGGTTTTCTTCTTCGGCGATTATCAGGGAACCCGTGCAACTATCGGTCTGAGCACAGGACTGGTTGCAGTCCCGACTGCCGATGAACGCAACGGCGTATTTGATCCGTCGACTTTGACCGGAACGGTAAACGGAGCGTACTGGGCGAATATCTTGTCGCAAAGGCTCGGAACGACGGTCACCGCGGGCGAACCTTACACTTCAGTTTTCCCGTTGGGCGTAATTCCGCAAACGGCGTGGTCGGTGCCTTCGCAAGCAATTTTGCCCCTGTATCCCACGCCGAACGCGCAGGGATATTTCTCGGGGACTGACAACACCACCAACAGAGATGACAGGGGAGGCGGCCGGATTGATGTTCTGAATAAAGCGTTGGGAACTATCTCAACCTATTACTTCATCGACGACACAACCCAGACCAACGCGTTTGGAGGGAACGAAATTCCAGGATGGCCCGCGGGTACGGTTGGCCGGGATCAGCAAGTGGATATCGGCGACACGAAAACATTCGGATCAAAGACCGTCAACGAAGCCCGTATCAACTTCACTCGCTACAACTTCACCTACGCCGCACCGCAAGGGGGACCGCCGGGAACCGCTACTGCGGCGGATGTGGGTATTAATGGTTACGCAATCACCGGGGCGCAAGGCGTTCCACATATCGGTATCACTGGCGTGGGAAGCTTACTGGGCCTGCCTGCTGCAACGTTCTATACCGTAGCCAACACGTATCAAGCGCTGGATAATTTTTCCCGGATAGTAGGAGCACATAGTCTCAAATTTGGAGGCGAGTACAGCTGGACCTCCTGGAACGCGCAATATGTTCCGTCCGGAGGATTTACTTTCAACGGAAATGAAACCGGAAATCCGGTCGCGGACTTCTTGCTCGGCGCGCCCACGCTCGTGCGGCAACCAAGCCCCGAATACGATGTTGCGAAGACGAAGTACGCTGGGCTGTACGGACAGGACAGCTGGCGCGTACGTCCTAACCTGACATTGAACTACGGATTGCGATGGGAGGTAAGTCCGCCGTGGTACGAGCAGAACAATCGCTATGCGACGTTGATCCCCGGCGAACAATCCGCAGTATTTCCCACGGCTCCCGAAGGGCTCGTGTATCCGGGAGATCCCGGCGTGAGCCGCGGAATCGCGGCTACGCAATGGCATAATTTTTCTCCCAGAGTGGGATTGGCTTACGCGCCGACGCAAAACTTGAGCGTGCGCGCCTCGTACGGAATTTTTTACACTTCGGATGATTCCTTCAGTTCCTTCTTTGCCAGTTCACCGCCGCCATATCAGATTTTCTACGTCTCGCCCTCTCCAACGCTGCTCGATTCGCCGTACACAAATCGCGCAACGGGCGTCGTAAATCATCCATATCCGTTTACTTATCCGACGAACGGCGACACCAACATCGATTTCAGTCAGTTCTTGCCGATCACTGGATATCCGTTTTTGTCGAACAATGCCGTGAGCCCGTATACCGAAACGTATTCACTATCGATACAGGAACAATTCGGAAGACAAAATGTAATTACGCTCAATTTCATCGGCAGCCAATCACATCATTTGCTGACGAGTGAAGAGCTGAATCCCGGCGACCCGAACTTGTGCCTTAGCTTGAGCCAGCCGTCAGAGGTTGCGCCCGGCACGCAAACTTGCGGACCGTCCGAAGAAGACAGTACCTACACGAGATTGGATGGAACGACCGTCGCGTCGACCCGGCCACTATTAGGCCCGTATTTTGGCAGCACGCCTATTCTTCGCAGCGTGGCGCATTCCAATTACAACGCGCTCGAAGCAAGCTGGAGTCATCAGTCGAGATATGCAAACTTCCTGGCCGCCTATACATGGGGTAAGTCCCTCGACAACTCGTCTTCTATCAGCGACCAGGGGCTGGTTCCTTTTGATTCACAGTTCACATATGGATTGTCCAGCTTTGATGTGAGCCAAAACCTTGTGATCAGTTACAACGTGCGTCTTCCTTTCGCACAGCTCGCGGGTGGCCGGTTACCCAGAGTGACCGACGGGTGGGAACTGACCGGTATTACTCACTTTTCGACTGGCTTCCCAATTCGTATCAGTGAGTCTGACGATCGAGATCTATTGGGTTTGGACGGGGTCATTAGCGGAGGTCCTGACGTTCCTAATTTCACTTCAGGCCCGCTCAATCTCGGTCGCAGCCCGCTTTCGGGGCAGCCATATTTCAATACAAGTCTTTTCAGTCAGGACGCTCTTGGACAATTCGGAGATTCCAATCCGCGATTCTTTCATGGTCCGGGAATCGCCAATTTCGATTTGTCTTTGCTGAAGAATGTCCGTGTCACTGAACGTGTCGGATTGCAGTTCCGCGCGGAGTTTTATAACGCGTTCAACCATGCGCAATTTCTTAACCCCAGTGGCAACATCAACAGCAACTTTGGGCAGATTGTGAGTGCGCGAGATCCGCGGATCGGCCAGTTCGCAATTCGCACAACATTCTAAATGTTGAAGACAGAGAGCACGATATGAGTGAAAAGATAGATCGACGGCAATTCTTGCAAGGGGGCGCTGCAACCTTAGCGGCTGTCAGCGCCACCAAATTCCCAGCATTGCCAGGCTCGCCCCCGCCTGATAAGCCGCTGAATGTCTTGTACGTGATTGCCGACCAACACCAGGCGGCATGCCTCGGGGTTGAGGGGCATCCTCAGGCAATCACGCCTAATATCGATCGTCTGGCGAATGAGGGGGTTCGCTTCGCCAGTTGCTATACGCAAAATCCGATCTGTACTCCGAGCCGGGTGAGTATTCTTAGCGGCCAATACCCCCATAACCAGGGCTACTATGGCCTGAATGGTCCGCCTCCGCCTGTCGACCTGCCAAGTGTGTTCCAGCATTTTCGACGCAACGGCTACCGGACCGCAGCCTTCGGGAAAGTTCATACGCCCGATACGCCTACTAATTGGCTGAGTACACATTGCGATCGCATTGGCGATTGTTACAGCTACTACGATGACAATTACAAAGGAGGGCTTTCTCCGGAATACGAAGCCTACCTCACAAAATTGGGCTTGATGGATAAGGAGGACAGCACTCGTCTGCCCGAGTTTGGTGGCGATCAACAGCACGACGGGCGTCCATCGAATCTGCCTTACCGCCACACTGTCGAAGGC